>Ga0307378_10003543_pt1 | contig 22844 bp, 14 predicted proteins | sample UN1MG_FD_202238 | JGI IMG/M metagenome (GOLD analysis project Ga0307378, IMG submission 202238) | Soil microbial communities from Risofladan, Vaasa, Finland - UN-1 | ecosystem: Environmental > Terrestrial > Soil > Coastal area > Acid sulfate soil | place: Finland: Risofladan, Vaasa | collected...
CAATCCAATATAAAGAATACGGCGTTCGAGTGACGTTTAGACCGGTCGTTCTGGGTGATGGCACAATTCGTTTAAATACGGCTCCGGAAGTCAGTAACCTGTCGGATGTTGGTGCTGTTACAATATCGGGCTTTCGTGTCCCGGCCCTGGTATCGCGGAAAGCGGAGACGACGCTGGAACTTAACAGCGGACAGACCTTTGCCATGGCAGGCCTGCTCCAAAACACAACCGAGGCAATAAACTCCCGCATTCCAGGCCTTGGCGATTTGCCGGTGCTCGGTCCGTTGTTTCGCTCTGTACGTTACCAAAAAAAAGAAACAGAACTGGTTATCCTGGTAACAGCATCACTTGTAGAACCCATGTCACTTGGCGAAGTACCGCCTCTTCCGGGATTCCTGCATTCAGATCCCAATGACTGGGAGTTCTATCTCGAGGGGCGGCTCGAAGGCAAGGAGCCGGCAAAGATTGGCTCGCATGACGCTAAATGGCTAAAGCAGATGAATCTTGATCGTCTGGTGGGCCCCGGCGCCTGGGATTCCTACAATAAACCGATTTCTTCGAGCCAGGCAGGCCCGGCATCTTCTCCGAGTACCGAAGGTGAAGATACACAAAACTCGCAGGAAAATGGAAAAGAGGAAAGCTTGGAATAGATGTAAAAAGCTGTAATGGATTTAAGCACTGCATAAGCGGCAGAATCTTTTCGCCTGTTGCAGACAAAAGAATGGAGAAGTGAAGTCAAACGTGACATCAGGATATAACATATTGTTAGTGACTAAAGAATCCGCCACGAAGGACGAGATAAAGTCGGCCCTGGATAAGAGCGACCTTATGAACCTGGCTGGTATCTGTAAAGAAGTGTCGGAGTTGAGGAGTTACTTATCGAATAAAAAAGTACAGGCGGTAGTGATCGATATAGATCCGGATCCTTCACGGCTTCTATACGAGTTAACCGCGATTTTGACTGCATATCCGAAGATATATGTTGTGGTCGTTTGCAGTCATTTTACTAAGAAACTGGCTCTCCAGGCCATGCAGGCAGGGGTAAGGCATTTCCTGGAGAAGAACACTATTGCATCTGACCTTACTAAAGAACTTCAGCAACTCATCCAAGGAAGTGCGAAAAAAGAAGCCGGATTCGAATCGAAAGTCATATCTATATTATCTGCCGGCGGGGGATGCGGCGCTACTACAGTTGCGGTCAATCTTGCCAGTGAGCTTCAGATTTTGTCTTCCAAACCGGTATTATTAATCGATTTAGACAGTTGCTATGGAACTGTGTCGACCTATCTTGGGATCAAGAGTCAGTTTGGCATCGCAGATGTTTTAGCTCACAAGGGCTTGATAGACCAGCACCTGATACAATCAAGCGCCTACAATTACATGGAGAATTTTCAAGTGCTTCCAAGTCCTGCCGGCATAGAGTCTCCAAGGGCCAAATCGCTTCAATTCGGAAATCTGACCGGTGTTCTTGAAGCATGTAGAGAGGCTTACCGGTACACAATAATCGACGCACCCCGTATGCCGGGAAGCGATGTCGCAAAGTTGGCCGGTCTGAGTGATATTGTGCTGCTGGTGTTTCAACTTACGATTAAGGATGTGAATTTTGCCCGGTCAATGGTGTTATCTTTGACCAAATCGGGTATTGCAAGCGAGAAAATTATGTCCCTGGCAAACAGGGTCAATAAACGAGGTCCGTTAATCAGGTTTGAAGATGGCAAGAAGGCGGTTGGTCTGAGTTCTTGCCAAGCCATTCGGAGCGATTGGCGCAAGGCAATGAAGTCCGTTAATCAAGGTAAACCTTTAGCTCAAACTGCCCGACGGTCGGGCTTGCAAAAGGATTTTCGAAAGCTTGCAGCCAAAATAAGTGCCTACGGAATAAATGGTAATGGCAAAATGTCAGGGTGATAAAAAATGAACGAAGAACAGGAACAACAATTAAAAACAGAAAATGACGACCAGAGTGAAAACGTAGTACTGCAGAAAATAAAGGCAGAAATACATCAGAAGCTGCTGGGAGTATTAGATCTTAATGAGGCTCGGAGAATCCCCGTCGAGCAGTTACATGAGGAATGCCGCAAGAGGGTGGACGTATTACTGTCTGCACAACAATACCCCATGTCGGGCCCAGATAAGCAGCAACTGCTTCGCGAGGTGATGGATGAGGTTTTTGGCTTTGGTCCTTTGGAGGTGTTTCTGCGCGATCCTGACATCAGCGACATCCTGGTAAACGGCCCGCATCAGATTTATATAGAAAAAAAAGGACAGCTTCAACATACAAAGGTCTCTTTTAGGGATGAAAAGCACCTGATGCGAATCATCCACCGGATCGGCGGGAATGTGGGACGCCGGATCGACGAAAGTTCGCCGATGCTCGATGCGCGCTTACCGGATGGTTCTCGTGTCAATGCTATCATTCCCCCTCTTGCCCTTGATGGACCTTCCATGAGTATTCGACGTTTTGGTGTCAGCCCGATTGATATTCACCGATTGCTCGAAATAGAAACTTTCACAGAAGATATGGCCTTCTTTTTGAAGGCCTGTGTGCGAGCTAAGATGAACATTCTAATATCGGGTGGGACCGGAACGGGCAAAACTACCTTGCTTAATGCGTTATCGCGATGGATCCCTGCCGGAGAGCGTGTGGTAACCATAGAAGACGCTGCGGAATTACAATTACAACGAGAACACGTTGTGAGACTGGAAACCAGGCCGGCTAACATTGAGGGCAAGGGTCAAATTACTCAACGTGACCTTGTACGGAATACTCTGCGTATGCGTCCAGATAGGATAATTGTTGGCGAAGTTCGTGGTGCCGAGACCATAGACATGCTGCAGGCGATGAATACAGGTCACGAAGGATCAATGACTACGGTGCACTCTAACAGTCCCAGGGACGCTCTAAGCCGACTTGAAAATATGGTGAGTATGGCCGGGCTTAACTTTCCTATACGTTCGATCCGAGAGCAACTGAGTTCTGCACTGGACGTATTGATTCATTTGGGACGTTTGATTGGCGGACACCGAAAAATAGTAAAAATCGTGGAAATAACATCGATGGAGGGCGACACGATTTGTCTTCACGATATTTTCCAATTCAATCAAATCGGCGTTGATGATACCGGCAATGCCTACGGACAGTTCGAAGCTTGCGGTGTTCGTCCACTGCTGCTAAACCGACTAAAAGCACAAGGTGTAGAAGTGCCGCTCGATTTGTTCAAGCGCAGGGTTCTTGTCAAATCCAACCCAGACAATAATAAATAATAAATTTTCCAAGAATATATGAATTGCGTTAAAGTGTAGATATTAGGGTCTGGTACCTTATGGACTCAGAAAAATTGATTAATATTATCGCTATGGTAGCGATCTTCGGATTGGTTTTTTCTGTCTGGTGCATCTGTATTTTTTTTTGGTTTGGGCAATATCTAAGCCGTTTGCAATCAGTACAGAAAAGATTAGGTATTGTCAAGAAGGATACCGATGAGTCGAAAACTTTGCGGCTTTGGCGCGAGAGACAAATAGAAATTACAGGTGATAGTGTACTGGTAAAACTGACTTTAGGGGAACGCCTGGAAAGATTAAGGGAGGCTGCCGGGTGGCATGCACCAGCACAAATGGTCATTTTGGGGGTAGCCGGGACAGCCATTTTGAGTTTTGTAGTAACATATCTCTTAGGTGGCGGGACCATGTTGGGATTTGGCATTTCCATTACGATTGTGATTGTGTTTTGGAGCTACATGGGTAAGTGCATTTCGAAACGTGTAGTTTTATTTGAGAGACAACTTTTGGACGGATTAGGCATTGCTGCCCGTGCCCTTCGCGCCGGACATCCGTTGTTAGGTGCCTTTCAATTGATTTCAGAAGAAATCGATGAGCCCATAGGGGACATATTTTATCGAATCTGTCATGAACAAATACTTGGTTTAGACTTGGCAGAATCCATTCTCAAGGTGGCACGAACCACCTACAATTCTGAGTTGAAGCTGTTCGCCACGGCGGTTGCCATACAATTACGAAGCGGAGGGAATTTAGCTGACTTAATGGACAGTTTGGCAAATGTAATACGGGCGCGAATGAGATTAAACCGACGGATTCGTGTTTTGACATCGGCGACGCAACTTAGCAAAAGGATATTAATCGCGCTGCCCATAATCCTGTTTTTCTGGCTAAGTATTTCTAGTCCTGACTACATGGAGTTATTCTATACAACAACGGTTGGGAAATTTATGATAATGGTAATGGTAGTGATGATCCTACTTGGCGCATGGGTAATGAATCGAATGGCTGTGCTGCGTTTCTAAGCTGAAAAAGAATTTATTGACGTTACCGGGTACCACGAATAATGGATGCCATAGTAGATAAAATAATAATCCCTGGACTGACGTTCCTGTCCATAACTTCGATTGGCGTCTCAATCCTTTTGTCAAAAATGAGTAAGAAAAAGGCACTGGAGACCAGGCTGCAGGAGGGGGCTTGGACAGGAACGGGCACGGGAGCTTCTCGCGAAGATAAGTCAGGTTTGCCGCAATTTCTTGAAAAAATAGGCAATCTTGCTTCTCACGGAAAGGCAAGCACAAACCTCTGGGAACAGCTTTTCCGAGCCGGATATTACAGTAAAGCTGCACCTGCAATGTACACAGGAATTAAACTGTTGCTGTTTGTTTTTGGACTTGTCGGTACTGCAATATTAGTTGTGCCCACGGAAGTTCATATTACTGCTAAAATGACTTATATTTTTCTGGGGGGTATCTTACTATTTTTTATTCCTAACATCATATTATCGATACGATTGAAAGAACGTCACGATGAGATCAACCGGCACCTGCCGGAAGCTATTGACTTGCTTGAGATATGTGTCTCTTCAGGAATAGGGCTGAGTATGGCCTGGAATATTGTTACCGATGAAATCAAAAATGTCAGTTCTACTTTAGCCGGTGCAATGGCTCTAACCAACTTTGAAATTCACCTTGGAGTCAGCCGTGTAGAGGCGATGCGGCACATGGCAGACCGCACAGGTGTGGACAAACTGTCTTCTCTGTCAGCCGTACTGGTCCAAACTGAACGATTTGGTACCAGTATTGCTACTACGCTGAAAGTGTTTGCTGAGTCCATGCGTGAAGAACGATACTTTACAGCGGAAGAACACGCCGAAAAGATAGCAGTGAAGTTGATTATACCCATGGTGCTGTTTATTTTCCCGGCAGTATTCATCGTAACCGCTGGACCGGCTGTCGTGACGATAGCTGATATGATAAGAACGTATTGAGATTAAACAAACAACTTAATTAAGGAGAATATTCTATGAAACTGAGCATGATAATAATGACTGTTTTGTTCTGCACTTTGATAATTGGGTGCCAGGAGAACGTGGAGGAAAGTCCAAACAATCACCTTATAAACAGCCAGCTTGTAAATTCTTATAATGATATCGCAATGCAGAATGCGATCGTTACCCAACATACTCTGTTCCCATATCATTTTGTCACAAATGGGGCAGAGCTTAATGAACTTGGCCGGCGAGATCTTGCGGCATTAACAAGCCAATTTATGAATCATGCTGGACATTTAAATATTCGTCGGCAAAACACCCCTGCGGATATTTACGAAGCCCGGGTGAACCTGGTTCATGCAAGACTGCAGGAAGCAGGTATCGACATGGAGCGAATGAGTATTTCGGATGATATGCCTGGAGGTACGGGTATGTCTTCGGAAAGAATCCTGGTAATCCTGGAGCAACCATCAAAGGGGACTTCATCGGGAACCTCAACAACATTTACATCTGGGACTAAGTAATGACGGATATGCGATCTGGAAGATTAGATATAGTTATATCGCTTTGTATGGTGGGATTTCTTTGCATGCTCTGTGTGGGAGGTTGCTCAGAGTCTGCCGGTTCCGGGCAGAATACGGATTGGGCCATGGATAAGTCGGAGCTTGAATTTCAATCGCAAGCCAATAATCCCCCCACTGCAAAAACACTTTATACCATGGCTGATATTCTTGCTACGCAAGGCAGGGATTCGGAATGTGAATATGTGTTGAAAAGGATTATACAGGATAATCCCAAATTCCTTCCCGCATACAACAGCCTGGCGGAACTGCAAATGCGGCAAGGTAAGACAATCGCAGCGATTGAAACGCTCCAGCACGCCCTTGCCATTAATCCTGAGGATAATGTGCTGTTGAACAATCTGGGTATGTGCTGGATAGTCCGGCGCGATTACGAAACCGCCCTGAAGATGTTTACCAAGGCCGCAGGAATAATGCCCGAAAATGTGAAATACCGGGCTAACATGGCTGTCGCACTGGGCCTGATGGGCCGCGATGAAGAATCATTATCTTTATTCAAACAGATACTGCCCGAAGATCAGGCAAATCATAATTTGAGTGTGCTCCGGAAAGATAAAAATCTATCTGGTCCAAGTTCTTGAAAAGATTCCTAACATCTTTATGCAGAATCGTAAAAAATAACAGTTTGTATAGTGTCAACTTTGAAAAGAAGCTCACTGTAAAGCAACTCAAATATGTCAACAGATTCACGCAGTTGCCTCGTTTCGTCTGTGGAAGATTCGCTCATATTACAGAAATCCTTAAGACAAATGCGGTAAAACCGTGAATATATAAATCTGTTAATTTGACAAAGCAAAGTAAATCCCGTAGTATGCGAATTATCAGAATGCCGTTATTTTGAGATTGTTGAAATATTGTGATTAGGATTTTTGAAAAACAGGTGGCCGTATTTCTTATGAGGAATTAGTATTGAGACTAATCAGTAGAAAAGTTATCCGATTCGCCGCAACTCATCTGGTGACAATATTTTGTATCGTGGCCTTAGCGGCAATCCTGTCCCGGCCGGCCCTGACAGCCGAGCGTTCCGGCGGTCAAACGCGAACGGAGCAAACTCAAGGTGCCGCCAATCCGTTGATCGAGCCTGGCCAGTTTCCTCCCGATTTCGAGCTGCCCAAATTGACCTTTAGTACCGATGCCGCCGGGAAAACTGTCGGCCTTATAAGTGAAAAAGACACGATCAGACTGTCAGCCTTTCGAGGGAAAAAGCCCGTTTGCCTGATCATGTCCAGCTACACGTGACCTCCTTTCACCTCCCGCGCGGCGGACATTGAAAGATTGTACGCGTCGTACAATGATCATATCCAGTTCCTAATCGTTTATATCCGTGAGGCCCATCCCAATTTGTTAAAGGAGGGCAACGAAACAGGCATTGTTGGCAGGCCCAAAACACTTGATGAGCGGGTCATTCTCGCGACCGAATGTGTCACTAAGTACAAATTCACCATTCCGATGGTTATCGACGGCATTGACGGCAAAGTCAACCGCGAATATAAGGCAGCTCCTGTCCGCGTAACCGTCACCGATATTGACGGCAAGGTTGCCTTTTACGCTGGCCGGGGGCCGGCCGACTTCCGACTCGGTCCCGTAGAACGTGTTCTCAAGAAGCTGATCGCAAACGCCGGCCACATGCCGCCGCCACCAGTGCCACAATGGAGTCAGCCGGTTAACGGCCTGCGGTGCGGGCTCAGCTTTGATCCGGAAAATCCGGTCGTCGGTGAGCAGGTTGCTGTTCAGTTGAAATTTGAGAACACAACCGACAAACCCATTAATCTCTACTTTCAATCCGCTGACGCCATTAAACAGCTCGCCATTAATAATGGCAATGGGCAAACTTTGGAGATGGAAACATCCAGCGGTAGCCGTATGTCTCGCATGCGCAGACCGAGCCGCAGTCCCATCCAGGAAATCGCGCCCGGACAAGCTTTTGAAAACGAAATCGAAGGAAAAATCGTTGCCGCTTCGGACCATGCCACATTTACTGCCGGCCAGTTCCATGCCGTCTACGAATTCGAAGTGAATGACGATATGCTGGCTCAGATCGAACCGGCTCCTGCGCAACCGGTTTGGACTGGAAAGCTCAGTTCCGGTACCTGCACACTCGATGTAACCTCACCCCCGCCCGCTGGATGCATTGATTGTCATGGCGGTGAAGATTATCACCACAGGGAAACCCAGAGCTGCGAAAGCTGCCATATAGGAGAGGTTGGCAGCGATAGCTTCGATGTTAAGGCCGAGGCGTGCGGCCGATGCCATCCTCGTGATGGTGTGTATGGCCGCCGGCAAATCCTTGGGCCGGATGGGGAATTTAGCATGGTTTCCAGACATATCTCCGGCACGATTGAGGACAAAGATTGCCTGTTATGCCATGACAACAGCCGGCATCGCAGCGGCGTTGTAAGTTTGATCGATCCGGATTCCGGCGGCAAAAAACCGTGGACGGGCAGCCGAACGGAATTCTGTCTGACTTGCCATGATGGTGATCCGCCTGCCCATGTATCATTCCCTCCGAAATCTGCCGGTTCCGGCTACGATAAATCGAAATTCCCCGGTTCAACTGATGCAATAAGCGAGCAAGATTGCAGTGGTTGTCATAATACCCATGGTTCATCGTACCCGTCGCTGCTGAAAGATATACACCATCGTTGACAAGAACCGATGGAGCGAATATTTCCGGAGATTAAGGATTTTGCCGTCTGTAAAATCTTGTTTCGAGTCGAAATATCGGGTAATTCAATTTCCCTCTATAAAACCTGGCCACAAGAATTCCATCTAAAAAATTAGATAGAGACTTTATTAGTAAATGTTGTTTTTTCTTTTGTTACGGATATATGTAGATTATACTTATATGAATCGGAACGAAAAACAAAACCGACAAATCGTTATTCAGGATTTTTGGAGACAGGCGATGTTTTACGGGCGATTAGCAAGGTTTATGACAAATAAAAAGAGAATCGGGGTTTCTGCGGCGACGTTTGCAGTGTTCTTGATTTTCGTTCAATCTATTTGTCTTTGTGCTCAGCCGCAGCAGACTCCCGTAGCGGGCGCCGGCCAGACTCAGGATGCTAACTCGGTTAGCACGACTGTGCCGGTTCCTCAGGATGCCCCGATTATCGATATGGCTGCTCAGCTCAATGACGAACAGCTCAAGGCTAAGAAAAAGCAAATCTCCGAATCGCAGGAACTAAGCGACGAGGTCAAAGCGAAAATCACTGATGCTTACGATAAGGCAATCGCTCAACTGAAATTGACGACTGACGTTGAATCTAACAAACAGCAATATAGTCAGAGAAGGAAAGATATACCGGATACTCTGACCAAAATCAAAGAATCGCTGGCCGGGCAGACGACTGTTGCTCCGCCCGAGGCGGCGCCAGAAATCACATTGGCACAAGCCGAGCAGTACCTTACAACGGCAAGATTGGCCCTTGAGGAAGCCAGGAAAAACGTTGCCACCTGGGAAAACGAGCCGAAGAAACGCGCCGAACGGCGTACTAAAATCCCTGAGGAAACGAACACCGCCAGGCAAAAACTTGAAGAAGTCAAAACCAAACTTGCGACTCCCGAGACAGAAGGTCAGAGAACCGAACTGATGCAGGCCAATCGAACACTGCTGCTTACTCAGCAGCGCACGCTGGAAAGTCAGATAGCCGCAAATACCGAAGAGCTGCTTTTCTATGATGCTGCCGGTGATTTGCTGTCGGCCAGAAGGGATTTAGCGGCCCGGCAATTGGCGGCGGCGGAAAAGATGGTTGAATTCTGGCAGCAAAAGGCCGGCGCCTTGCGGCAGAAAGAAGCCGAGGCTGCCAAGAAGGAGGCCATTCGCGCCAAAGAAGAAACTAAATTCGATGACCCCGCAATTCAGGCGATTGCCGAAGAAAACGCCAATCTCGCAGGGATCCAGACCGAGCTGGTGGCCAAGGTCCAGACTGTCACGAAGTATTCCGAGGAGATTGACGCGAAGCTTGCAGCAGTGAAAAAGGGCTTTACCGAGTTGCGTGCCAAAGTCGAAACGGCCGGGAAAGTCACGGATACTATGGGAATGGTTCTACTGGGACAGCGCGAGAAGCTGCCTAATATAAGCCATAACACGCGGAAGATGCGAGGTCGGCCTGCGGAGATCTCGCTGACTCAGTTCCATGAAATGGAGCGTGACAGGCAATGGTCGGAACTCAGCGATCTCACAGATGAGATGGAAGCCATTCTCGCCCAGCTCGATTCTGCCATGGGCCAGGCGGGACGCGAGGCCATCCAGAAGCAGGCAACCAGCTACTTCGAGAGCCAGCGTAAGACGCTCAGGACGATTGCCGACCTCTATGGGGACTATTCCGCAAAGCTGGCGAACCTCGATACCAGGGAGCGTGAGTATGTGGACACGGTCCGGGAGTATGCGGACTTCATCGATGCGAACATTCTTTGGGTCAAGAGCAGCCTGCCGTTGCGTTTATCCGACCTTCGCAGGAGCGTCTCTGCTTTGGGTTGGTTGTTTTCCGACAGAAACTGGCGTCAGGTTGCGGCTGTCCTGTGGGTGGATTTCAAGAGTAGTATATCAGTTTATCTGGCGTCCCTGCTGGTTGTCGTTTCTTTGGTCATACTTCATCCAAAAGCGCACGGAGCCATCAAGGCTCTCAGCGAACAAGTTCATCAGGTTCAGACCGACAGTTTTTTATATACTTTCAAGACACTGGTGTTGACGGTATTTCTGGCGGGGACATGGCCGGTTGTTTTGTTCCTGTTGTGGTGGCGTCTTAGCGCGGCCGCAACGGACAATGATTTCTCGCCGGCGCTGGCTTCAGGTTTGCTGGCGCTTGTGCCGGTTGTTTTCATGCTAAGTTTCCTGCGGCACTTTGCTATGCCCCATGGCCTGGCTCAGGACCACTTGCGGATGCATCAGGAGCCGCTGTCTTATCTCCGGCGGCTACTCGGCTGGTACCTGGTGCTGGTGATTCCGATTACATTGATCATCCAGATCACGCAGGTCCAGCAGACTGACGAACAGTGGTATAACTCAGCGGGCCGTCTATTCTTCATGGCGCACCTGATTTTGCTGGCGTTGCTGCAACTGCTGCTGTTGCGTCCCACCGGGCCATTGATTGGCCCCTACCTCAAGCAGGGGCAGGGCGGCTGGCTGGAACGCCTGCGCTACCTCTGGTATCCCCTGAGTTTCATCCTGCCGGTGACGTTTGCGATTCTGGCCGGAATGGGCTATTTCTACGCGGCCCGGCATCTTTCTGAGAAGCTGATAGTCACAATCATCCTGATTCTGCTGACGATCCTGATCAGAGCTATGTTCGTTCGCTGGCTGATGGTTGTTCAGCGCAGACTTGCTCTGCTTGAGCGGCAGAAACGCGAAGCCGCCGGACAGGAGGCACAAGAGCAGGGAGAATCTGCTTCTTCGGCAGAGCCGCAACAGAACAAGCTCAAAGACGACGAAACCACAATCTTTCAGATATCGAGGCAAGCGAGGCGGCTTATCGATGCGCTGACGTTTCTGATTCCGTTGGGTGGAATCTGGTACGTCTGGAATGATGTCCTGCCGGCCCTCGGCTACCTGGCAAAAATTGTACTGTGGAAAATGGGTGCCGATGATATCGTAACTCTTGGAGCTCTTGTGATGGCTCTTGTCGTGGTTGTGTTGACGGTGATTGTGACACGAAATGTTCCCGGTCTGCTGGAAATCGTCATCTTGAGGCGGCTTCCGCTCGACCGTGGCGTCCGCTTCGCCATCATTACGCTTTTCCGCTATACGCTGGCTGTTGTCGGCACTGTACTGGCCTTTGGTAAGATCGGAATCGGCTGGTCGAAGGTCCAGTGGCTAATCGCCGCGATGACCGTTGGGCTTGGCTTCGGATTGCAGGAAATATTTGCCAACTTCGTCAGCGGTCTGATTATCCTGTTTGAACAACCGGTTCGTGTGGACGATGTGGTGACAATCGGCGATGTGACGGGAAAAGTATCTAAGATCAGGATCAGGGCAACCACCATTCGCAGGTGGGATCAACGCGAACTTATTGTACCCAACAAAGAGTTCATCACGGGACACCTGATTAACTGGACCTTGTCGGACAACGTCCTGCGCCAGGAGTTTAACGTGGGTATAGCCTATGGCTCCGACATTGTCAAAGCCGAGAAAATTCTCTACGAAGTGGCCAGAGCCAATCCTCTTGTCCTGACGGATCCGCCGCCGGTGGTTATTTTCAAATCCTTCGGTGATAACAGCCTGAACTTCGATCTGCGTTTGTATATCTCCGGGATGGATAAATGGATGATCGTTTGGCATAAGACCAACTGTGCTATCGATACAGAGTTCCGAAAGGCCGGCATCGAAATCGCATTTCCACAACGCGATCTTCATATTCGCTCGATGGATCCGGGCATACCGTTCAATACAATCAAACCGGAAAATTGATACGGTTCATCTCTCGGTAAATCTGAATTGAACCAGATATATTTAACACAACCGGCTTTTTATGAAAAAACTACAATACACTCCAAACCGATATGCTTGCAGAATAGTTGTGTTTCTCGTATAATCATCTGAGTTCCTTTGGAAAGGAAATGGAAATGAAGCACAGCGAACTGAAGAAATTGAAGTTCGGAATAGTGTCTGCCGAGAGAATTCTTTTCTTTTTTGTCGCCGCTTTGATAGTCGGTTATGCCTCGACTTCGACCGTTGAGAGTGCCGAGAGTCAGGAAACTCTCACTAACAGGCTGGTAATTCATGCCGACAAGGGCAAGGAGACAATCAGCAGGGACATTTACGGCCACTTTTCCGAGCACCTCGGCAGATGTATCTACGAGGGTTTCTGGGTTGGTGAGGATTCTCCGATTCCGAATACGCGCGGCATTCGCAACGATGTGGTCGAGGCGCTCAGGAAAATTCAGACCCCGGTGCTGCGCTGGCCGGGCGGCTGCTTCGCCGATGAGTATCACTGGAAAGAAGGTATCGGCCCGCGCGAAAGCCGCCCCGCGATGATCAATACACACTGGGGCATGGTCAAAGAGACAAATGCTTTCGGCACCCATGAATTTCTGGATTTGTGCGAACAGCTCGGATGCGAGGCGTACATCGCAGGTAACGTCGGGTCCGGAACGGTCGAAGAGATGCAGGACTGGGTCGAGTACATGACGTCCGACGCCGATAGCGAGATGGCCAATCTCCGCCGGGCCAACGGTCGTGACAAGCCCTGGCGCGTAAAGTACTTCGGTGTTGGGAATGAAAACTGGGGCTGTGGCGGCAACATGACCCCCGAATTCTACGCTGATCTCTACAATCGTTTCCAGACCTATGTCCGCAGTTATTCCGGCAACCGGATTGTTAAAGTTGCTTGCGGACCCGGCAGCGAAAACTACCACTGGATGCGTGTCGTGCTGGAACGTGCCAATCAAAGAATGGGTGCAATCAGTCTGCATCACTATGTCCGGGGGTCGGGCAACTGGACGCGAAAGGGCAGCGCTACCAGGTTCGATGAGAAGGAGTGGTTTGCGCTGATGAAGAACACGCTGACGATTTACCCGCTTCTGGAAAATAATATCGAGATCATGGACGAGATCGACCGACGCGGACGTATCGATTTATACGTAGATGAGTGGGGCACGTGGTGGGATGCCGAACCCGGCACCAATCTGGGCTTCCTGTACCAACAGAACACGCTTCGCGATGCGGTTTCGTGCGGAATATTCCTGAACGCTTTCAATACGCACTGCCGGCGTGTACGTATGGCAAACATCGCTCAGACCAACAATGTTTTGCAGGCGATGATACTCACAAAGGGTGAAAAGATGATTCTGACGCCGACCTATCACGTGTTCGAGATGTACAAGGTCCATCATGATGCGACGATGCTGCCGATAGACCTGGAGTGCGGCGATTATCAATTCGGGGGCGAGAAAGTTCCGGCGGTCGATGTCTCGGCGTCAAAAGACAAATCCGGTAAAATCCACATATCCCTTTGCAATCTGGATCCCGTTAACCCGGCTGATGTTGCCTGCAAGCTTCCGGGAGTCGAACCGGCGAACGTTTCCGGTCGTGTGCTCACCGCCGATGATATGACTGCGCACAACACCTTCGATAAGCCGGAGACTGTAAAGCCTGCTGGCTTTGATGATTTCTTGCTGAGAGATGATATGCTGACCGTGAAGCTGCCGGCAAAATCCGTGGTCGTTCTGGAAATCGAGTGACACGTTTGTTTGTGCAGGCGAAAAATTACGAACCGGACATGAAGACAGGAGTTACGAAATGAATAGTATTTTGAATCGTCGTGATTTTGTAAAAACGATGGGATTGGTAGTTGCATCGCTGGCTCTGCCCGGCTGCGGCGGAACTTCGAAGTTTTCGCAGAGTGATCCAAACGCGAAAAAGCCGAACATTATCTTCATTATGGCCGATGATATGGGCTACGGTGACCTCGGCTGCTACAACAAAAATTCGAAGATTCCCACGCCTAATATGGACGCCCTGGCCGCGGATGGGATTCGTTTTACCGATGCCCACTCGCCCTCGGCGGTATGCACACCGACTCGCTACGGCGTGCTCACGGGTCGATATTGCTGGCGGTCCCGCCTGACAAAAGGCGTTCTCGGCGGTTATTCGCCGGCCTTGATCGACTCGGGCCGAATGACGGTTGCCTCGCTCTTAAAGCAGCACGGTTACGCCACCGCGTGTATCGGCAAGTGGCACCTCGGTCTGGGCAGTAACAAGAAGACCGATTTCAGCAAGCCGCTTGTTCCCGGTCCCAACGACCTCGGCTTCGATTATTTCTACGGAATTCCAGCGTCTCTGGATATGCCGCCTTATTGCTATGTCGAAAACGAGCGCGCTGTCGATGAGCCCACGCTGACGATAGAAGCGGGCAAAGCTAGCGAAGATGGTTGGTGGCGAAAAGGAGCGATTGCGCCGGGCTTTAAGCATGTGGATGTTCTGCCGCACTTTACCATGAAGGCTGTTGAGCACATCGGCGAACACGCGAGGAAATCGCCGGATAAGCCGCTCTTTATGTATTTTCCGCTGCCTGCGCCGCATTGCCCGATCGCGCCGGCGGATTTTGTCAGGGGACGCAGCAGGGCCGGCGGCTACGGCGACTATGTCGTTGAGGTGGACTGGACCGTCGGGCAGGTCGTCAGGGCGCTCGAACGCAACGGCCTTGCCGGCAATACGCTGATTATTGTCACCAGTGACAACGGCTCTCCCGGCCGAACCAAAATTGATCGCGCACATTCCTCTATCATTAAAGAGTATGGTCATTATCCAAGCGGTGACTTGCGGGGCATCAAGGCCGACATCTGGGACGGAGGCCATCGCGAACCCTTTATCGCCCGCTGGCCCGGCAAAATTCCGACAGGAACCATCTCCGATGAGCTTATCTGCCTGACGGATCTGCTGGCCACTTGTGCGGCGATTGTTGGGGCTAAGCTGCCGGATAACGCCGGCGAGGACAGCTATAATATCTTGCCTGCGATATTGGGACAACAGCATGCCGAGCCGATCCGCGAGGCCGTCGTGCACCATTCCAGCAGAGGAATGTTTGCCATTCGTCAGGGCAAATGGAAGCTGATATTGGGCCTCGGCTCCGGCGGCTTTTCCCTGCCCAGAAGTATCGAACCAAAACCGGGCGAGCCGGAGGGGCAGCTTTACAACCTGGAAGAAGACCTGGCCGAGAGCAGGAATCTCTGGAGCGAAAATCCGGAAATCGTCGAGCGGCTGACGAATCTGCTGGAAAAGTATAAACAACAGGGCCACAGCCGGCCAATCTGAAATCATTAGGAGACAATTTGTATGAGCACACAGAGTTACGACCGTCGAAGTTTCTTAAAAGCTGTTGCTATCGGGGCGGCCTCACTGGCTCTTGAAGGATGTGTAAGCGGTTCCGGGCAACCTTCGAGCGGTGGGGCGGCGAAAAAGCCCAACATTGTCTTTATTGTCGTGGATGATATGGGCTGGGCGGACCTGGGCTGCTACGGCAGCCGGCAGATTCAGACGCCGAACATAGACCGGATGGCTGCCGAGGGGGTGCGATTTACACAGGCGTATTCGGGCTGCACGGTTTGCGCCCCAGCCCGCAGCGTATTGATGACCGGTCTGCACATGGGCCATACTTCCGTTCGCGGCAACATGGGGGGAGTCCCGCTCCGGGACCAGGATGTGACCGTCGCCGAAGTGCTCAAGCGGGCAGGCTATGCTACCGGCGGATTCGGCAAGTGGGGACTGGGCGATGTGGAGACGCCCGGCGTGCCGGAAAAGCACGGCTTCGACGAATTCTTCGGCTACTACCACCAGGTGCACGCTCACGATTACTGGACTCAATACCTCTGGCGAAACAGCCAAAAGGTTCCGATGACAGGCGAAAAGGGCAGTGCCGAGCGATATACGCACAATCGCATCTTCGAGCAAATGCTGAAGTTTATCCGCCAAAACAAAGACAAGCCGTTTTTCTGCTACGCCCCGTGGACCCCGCCGCATGGCCAGTACCAGATTCCCGAATCGGACCCGGCCTGGCAGATGTACAAGGACAAATCCTGGCCGAGAGATGCCAAAGTTGTCGCCGCGATGGACACGATGATAGATCGCCACGTGGGCGAGATACTCGATTTGCTCAAGGAGCTGGAGATAGACGAACGGACGATTGTATTTTTCTGTTCGGACAACGGGGCGGCGAAACGATTTGACGGTGTGCTTGACAGCAGCGGCCCGCTGCGCGGCTTCAAACGCTCGTTGTACGAGGGCGGGATTCGCGTGCCGCTGATTGCGCGCTGGCCCGGCAAGACAAAGGGCGGAACGGTCAGCGAACATGCGTGCTACTTCGCCGATGTGATGCCGACTATGGCGGATCTGGCCGGGGCGCTGCTGTACATGCCGGCGGATGTGGATGGTCTTTCGATTGTGCCCACGTTGACAGGCCGGGCCGACGAGCAGAAAAAGCATGAGTTTCTGTACTGGGAATGGCAATTATACAACTGGGGCAAGAATGAAAATGTGCCTAATGGACTGATGCAGGCGGTTCGCATGGGCAAGTGGAAGGCCCTACGGCATAAATCAAACGTGCCTTTCGAGCTGTATGACCTAAGCCGTGACATCGGCGAGAAAAATAATATCGCCGCCGGGCACCCGGAGATTGTGGCGAAGATCGAGGCTTACATAAAGCGGGACCGTATCGAGCCGCGAGAGCAGATCGAGCCCGACAAGCCCGAAGGCAAACGATTCATGTGATTTGATAGGGGCGGTTTGCGAAACGCCTGTACAAGGCGAATTATATGAGTTCTGCAAAATTGAAGTTAGGCATCACTTTTGGAAAGAAAAAAACTTTTCTTTTGATTTTTTCTTTCTAAAGCAGGATGTGTAACGTTTTACTCGATAATGTGTTATCATACAGTACCGGATTATATTTAGAAAATCGTGAAACTGATTTTCTAAAATAATATATGCCTAACTTCAATTTTGCAGAAGCCTTTTAATTCTGAGAAAGGAGATTTGATGAATAGACGTGGCTTCTTGAAGGTGGCTGGTTTGAGTTCGGTATCGCTGGCGTTGCCGGGGCTGGTCACGAATAACGCCGGAGCGGCACGGCGAAAACAAGTACTTCCTAACCTGCTGATAATTCACACGGATCAGTTAAGCTCGTGGGCCGTAAGCGCTTATGCAGGGCAACTGATTAAAACGCCGAACTACGGCAAAATCCTCGTAGAGACTTCCAACATCGATTCGCTTGCAAAGCAAGGTGCGATTCTCTACAACTTCTTCACCAACAGCGCGGTCTGCACGCCTTCTCGCGGCTGCCTTGTCAGCGGGCGCTATCCACATGCCCACGGTGCCTATCGCAACAACATTGAGATGAATCGTGATGAGATGACAATCGCCCGTATTTTGCAAAACAACGGCTTCGAAACCGGCTACGCGGGAAAGTGGCACCTGGACGGCGATCCGAAGCCCGGCTGGGTCAAACCGGACCGTTCGATGGGCTTTGCCGACTGCCGCTACATGTTCAATCGCGGGCACTGGAAGAAGATTGTCGAGCAGCCGCAGGGAGATCCGGAAGTGTCGCCCTATAAAGTGATTGGTGACACTAAGACGTTTACGACCGACTGGCTTGCCGACAAGACCATCGAATTCATAGCCAAGCCGAGAACCAGGCCATTTTTTTATATGGTCAGTATTCCCGATCCACACTCGCCGTTCACGGTGCGCGAGCCGTACATGAGTATGTACGATCCGGAGGATATGACCGTGCCGAACACGTTCGAGGAATCATCGACCGGCGGCAAGCCGAAGCGCGGCAAAGGCAGGGAGGCAGTGAAGAAGAACAAGGCGCATTATTGCGGCCTGGTCAAGTGCATCGACGACAACGTCGGCCGGATTCTCGCGTCTCTGAGGGACAAGAACATTCTCGACGATACGATTATTGTCTTTACAACGGACCACGGCGAATACATGGGCGAACACGGTCTTTACGGCAAGAATCAGTGGTACCGCACGGCGTACCGGATTCCGTTTCTCGTGCGCTGGCCGAAAAAAATCCCCGCCGGAACAGTGGTCGAGCAGTTCGTCACGAACGTTGACGTGCAGCAGACACTTCTGGGCCTGATGGGAATCGAGCCGAGCGGCCGGGAGCAGGGCCGGGACGCCTCGCCGCTGCTGCGAGGCGAAGAAATCGAATGGAAGGACGAGGCGATGATCCATCATTCCTCGCTCGAAGGAGCGGGGATTTTCACACCGAAGTACGAGCTTGTGCTTAAGTCCAACGGCCAGCACATGCTCTTCGACCGGCTCAACGATCCCGAACAAACCAGAAATCTCTGCGGTGAACCCGAATACAGTGACATCATGCGCGAGCTGACTGCTCGTATCGTCGAGCATAATGTCGAGGTCGATGCCCCGGCCGTATCGTGGCTCAAACAGCAGGCAGGGACAATGTAAGTAAAACACATAAACTGCATGAATATTTGGACTGAAGGAGTTTCGCTTAATGAAACGTTATTTAGCAATTGAATCACTGATATGTATACTGTTGGCTGTTTGCCTGTTATCAGTTACGGCAAAGGCAAACGAAAATGATGCTGTCAAGAGTGCCAAAGAGATTCTCGATGCCACCGGCGTGCAGGGCGGTATCGTTGTCCACCTTGGCTGTGGTGACGGGACATTGACGGCGGCTTTGCGCGCCAATGACCGCTATACGATTCATGGACTCGAAGCGAACCCGGCCAAAGTTACCGAGGCGAGAAAATACATCCGCGAGCAGGGCGTCTATGGCCCCGTTTCCGTCGAGCGGCATTCGGGTTCATCGCTTCCGTACAACGACAATCTCGTTAACCTGGTTGTCGTGCAGGATGCGGGCAATGTCCCCATGGATGAGATAATGCGAGTGCTTGCTCCGGGCGGCGCAGCGTATGTTGAGCGCGACGGCGTATGGGACAAGACTGTCAAAACCTGGCCCGGCAATATCGATCAGTGGACCCATTTCCTGCACGATGCAAGTAACAACGCGGTTGCCGACGATACTGCGATAGGCCCGCCCCGGAGCCTTCAATGGGTAGCGCCGCCGCTTTGGCTTCGCAGCCATGAGACGCCATCCGGGATTCAGGCTTCCGTCACAGCCGCCGGCCGGCTGTTCTACTTTTTCGACGAAGGGCTTATCGGCATCACGGACGAGCGCCTGCCCGATCGCTGGTCGCTTGTTTGCCGGGATGCTTTCAACGGCAGGTTGCTCTGGAAGCGGCCGCTCGGCTCCTGGGGCTGGCGCCAGTGGAGCCTGGAGCGATACCAGGGAAAAGACTGGACAACGCTGCGTGCCGCGCGAACGGATGTTCCCAATGCAAATCAGCGTTGCGTTGTGGCCGACGGCGACCGGCTCTACACAACGCTTTCGTACCGGGCGCCAATGTCGGTTCTGGATGCCGCCACGGGCGATACTATTGCCACGGTCGAGGCGACTCGGGGCACCAGCGAGATACTTGTCAGCGAAGGGATTGTCGTTGCTTATACCGAACAAGAACCGGAATCTGCGGCCAGACGCAGGGGGGCTAAAAACGAAACCAAGGCGGCTCTGGTTGCCGTCAGCGGCAGGACGCAAAAGGTGCTCTGGGACAAGCAAATCGGTCAGATCCGTCCACTTTCACTGGCTATCGACAAGGGCCGAGTTGTCTATCTGAGCGGCAAAGACCTCGCCGCACTTGATTTGAAAGACGGCAGCGAACTATGGAAAGTCCAACCGGAGCAAACAACGCCGAAAACGCTCGTGACTGTAAACGATACAATCGTGATGCAGGGCGGAAAATCGGTCTCAGCCTATGATGCGGCCGATGGCAGACTGCTATGGCAGAAAACCGTGCCGCCCATCGGCGGAGGCGAAGGGGACGACCTGTTTGTCATTGACGGCCTTGTCTGGCGCGGGATGCTCAGCGTTGACGAACAGGGCGAGCCCACCCAAAAGAGTCCACATGCGCTGGTCATCGGCTGGGATCTTCGCTCGGGGCAGGAGAAGAAGCGAATCCTGGTCAAGAACCTGCGAAGCCCGGAACATCACCATCGCTGCTATCGCAACAAGGCGACGATCCGCTACCTGATCAGCTCTTACGAAGGCGCTGAGTTTCTCGATTTCCAGGCGGACAACCATTCGCAGAATAACTGGCTTCGCGGCGCCTGCAGGTACGGCATGATGCCGGCGAACGGCATGCTGTACGTGCCGCCGGATCAGTGTTTCTGTCAGCCGGGATCGAAGTTCCTCGGATTTGCCGCAGTGACATCCGGTCAGGAAAGAGCCGTCGAGGATGTCGAGGACGAGCGGCGTCTTGAGAAGGGCCCCGCATACGGAGCGGTTGCAGATACGAAATCGGATACTGTGGGCGACTGGCCGACGTATCGCCACGATGCAGCTCGCAGCGGGGCGACTCGGGCGAGTATCCCTTCGAACGTAGCGGTCGATTGGAAAGCTGCGCTGGGGGGCAAGCTGACGGCTCCGGTGGCGGCAGGCCGGATGGTGTACGTTGCTCAGACGGATTCGCATATTCTCTATGCTCTGGATGTAGAGAGCGGAAAGGTGCTTTGGCAATTCACTGCCGACGGGCGTATCGACTCGCCTCCGACAATCTATCGCGGGATGGTGCTGTTCGGCTCGAAGGACGGGCGTGTGTACTGCCTGCGTGCCTCGGACGGCCGGCTTGAATGGCGATTCTTAGCGGCGCCGAACGATAGGCGAATCGCCTGTTTCGACCAGATCGAGTCGGCCTGGCCGGTTCACGGCAGCGTGCTCGTGGATAACGGCACGGCATACTTCACAGCGGGACGGTCGACGTATCTGGATGGAGGTATCCGGGTTTACGGGCTCGAACCGGCCACCGGGAAAATTCTGCATAAAGGTCTTCTGGAAGGGCCGCATCGAAATGTTGACAAAGATCGCGATCTGGCCTTCTTTTTGCTGGGTGCCAATTCGGATGTGCTCGTTAGCGAAGGCGGGTATCTCTACATGCGGCAGAAGAAAATGACGCCGGAGTTGAAGGAGGTCGAAGTAGACGTTTTATCGAACAAAGGCGCTCAGGATGTCGGCCTGCATGTTTTCTCGACGGCCGGTATGCTGGACGGCTCATGGTACAACCGTACGTTCTGGATGTATTCGAAGCGGTGGCCCGGCTTTCAGTTGGCCAACCAGGCGCCGAAGGCCGGCCAGCTCCTTGTGGTCGACGACGAGAAGACTTACGCCGTCCGGGCATTTTATCGCCGGAACGTGCACAGCCTGATGTTCTTTCCGGGCAAGGAAGGGTATCTGCTGTTTGCCGACTATAATACGAACGAGCCGCAAATCGTCGGCGAGGCCGGTTCGCGCAAGCCGCTTAAATGGCTGCCTCAGTCCGACTTTTCTCGCGCCCGCGGCAATGAGATGCGAAAGCTGGAAAGCGATGCCTTCGGGCTGGACAAAATGATCGGCTACTCGCGAGCCGAGCCGCCGGTCTGGACGAACTGGCTGGATGTGCGGATCCGTGCAATGGTCAAGGCGGGTGACACTTTGTTTGTTGCCGGCCCGCCGGATGTCTTCGATTCGAAGGATCCTTATGCCGCTTTCGAAGCGCGCAGGGGGGCACGGCTTGTGGCCGTCTCAGCCGCCGATGGTAAGAAGCTTTCTGAAACGCCGCTGGAGTGTCCGCCCGTATTCGACGGCATGATCGCCGCCGGCGGCCGCCTGTTTGCTGCCCTCGAAGACGGCAGTGTTATCAGCTTAGCGGCAAAGTAGTTATCGTACCAACAATCGGGGCCTGTGCTGTTTCAATCGGCTCAGACCCCGAGATGTTTTAAACAACAGCCGTATCTTTCCGGTCCGGGTCTTCATTAATCGAGAACACCGCTGCCGGAATCGATACGCTCACTCACTTGATAATTCGAGCCGTATATTATCCATGCCAATCCATGTGTCTCCGGAACTCTACGATGCTGCCAACGAACTTCTCCTCAGGTTGCCTGCAGGCTACGTATGTTACAAGGCATACGGAAATCAAAATCGCAGCGGCGAGCCCAACCCTATGGATTTGTCGGCTAAAAAGACTTAAAATTTGCGAGTGGATTTGGTATCCTATGTGAAGGATAAATCTTACGATACTGATGAACTGCTGTTGAGGTGAAAGATGTCGGTTGATATTCGAGGCGTATTTGCGGTATTTTTTGCGGTATTTTTGTTGGGCCAGCCGGCTGACGGCAAAGCTGAAGTCGCTGCCGAAGAAGTCGTGGCTTTGAGGCCGGCGATAGAATATCTGACGAGGACTTTCGGCGACAAATATCCGAACGGCGACGAATATCTAACCAGACTGCGTGATATTGAACGGCGTGGAAATCAGGCGCAGTTTGAATCGCTCCGGCGTGAAGCGCTCATTGCCAATCCGCTGATTAGCGGCCGGCCAATTCTCTTTGTGGTGCGAGAACAGTACAAAAGCGACCATCACAATACCGCCACAATCTTCAAGACCGGAGAGATTAACACAAACAGCTTTCGGGGCGGCGGGGCGATGAAAGTTATAGACTT
>Ga0307378_10003544_pt1 | contig 22844 bp, 22 predicted proteins | sample UN1MG_FD_202238 | JGI IMG/M metagenome (GOLD analysis project Ga0307378, IMG submission 202238) | Soil microbial communities from Risofladan, Vaasa, Finland - UN-1 | ecosystem: Environmental > Terrestrial > Soil > Coastal area > Acid sulfate soil | place: Finland: Risofladan, Vaasa | collected...
CCGCCGCACCCAGTTCGCATCGGGAACGATGGGGTAGAACGGATCGAGTTCGATCAAGAGACGCGATCGATCTTGAAGAAGGGTGTGCCCGCGACCGGGGTCGATGGCGTCGCCATGTCGCGCGGCTCGAGCAGCCCCGCCTCGAAGGCGAGCCGCCCGGCCTCGATGGCGCGGGCGAAGGCCGTCGCCATTCTTACCGGGTCGCCGGCCTTGGCGATGGCCGTGTTCAAGAGCACGCCGTCATAACCGAGCTCCATCGCCTCGGCCGCGTCGGAGGGCGCGCCAATGCCGGCATCGACGATCAAAGCCACGTCGGGGAAGTAAGCCCTGAGCGCTTTCAATCCGTCTTTGTTGATGAGCCCGCGCGCCGAGCCGATCGGTGACGCCCAGGGCATCAGCACGGTGCAGCCGGCGCCAATGAGCCGCTCCGCCACGCTCAGATCCTCGGTGGTATAGGGCAGCACCTGGAAGCCTTCGCCTGAGAGGATCGCCGCCGCCTCGACCAGACCGAGAAGCTCGGGCTGCAAGGTGTCGTCATTGGCGATGACTTCGAGCTTGACCCACGACGTGCCGAACAGCTCGCGCGCCATCTCGGCCGTGGCGATGGCTTCCTTGGCCGTGTGGCAGCCGGCGGTGTTCGGTAGCACGCGCACGCCCAATTGCTCGATCAGCTCCCAGAAGCCCTGGCCAGCACGGGCCCGCGCCGATTCACGCCGCAGCGAAACGGTGACGATCTCGGCGGACGAGGCCTCGACCGCTTGACGCAGGATCGCGGGTGAGGGGTATTGCGCCGTTCCCAGCAGCAGGCGGGAGGTGAAACGCTCGCCGTAGAGTTCAAGCATCAGCCGCCCTGCCTCGGCGCCACGATCTCGACCTCGTCCTGGGGCGCAAGCGGCGTCAGCCCGCGTCTGCCCGCGGCGACGAAACTCCCGTTCAAAGCAGTCGCCACCTTCGCCTCGGCGAAGCCGAGCTTGGCGCACAGCTCCTGAAGGTCGCGGGCGTCGGTCGCCAGAAGCTCACCGTTGAGCAGGATCTGCAACAAACACCTCCGGGTCGGTCGTGCCGGTGTCGATGAAATCGGCCACGAGTTCAGCCAGGGCCGGCGCGAGCAGAAAGCCGTGCCGGTACAGGCCGTTCACATAGATATAGCGCTGGCTGACCATAATCCTAGGCTGGTTGTCGGGGAAAGCCGGCCTGGCGCCTGCGCCTTGCAGCACGATTTCGGCCTCGGCGAAGGCAGGGTCGAGGGCGTAGGCGGCGGAAAGAAGGTCGAGGGCCGAGCGCACACTGATCGGGCCGGTCTCCTCGCTCTCGATCACCGTCGCTCCGATCATGTAAGTGCCGTGCCCCCACGGCACGACATAGAGGGGAAAGCGCGGATGCAGCATGCGAATAGAACGCGTGAGAGTGACGTCATGGCTCTTGACCACGATGCGCTCGCCGCGCACGCCGCGCAAAGTTAGCAATTTGTCCTTGGCGGAAAGGCCCCTGCAATCGATGACGTGGTCGGAATCGACCGGATATTCACCTTCGCCGAGGCGGACCTCAGCGCCGGCCGCTTTGACCTGCTCCAGCAGAAAATGCAGCGCCGGCTCGGGCGACAGATGACCTTCTTGCGGATAGAGCAGCGCGCCGGCGAAGCGGTCGGCGAGCGCCGGTTCGAGTTTCTTGAGCTCGTCGGCCGACAGACGCTGATGGCCTTCGGTCATGCGGCCGAAGCGGTCGAGCTCGGCACGGTCGCGCTGGAGCGCTACGACCAAGGTGCCGTTGACGGTGATACCCGGATAGATGTCGCGCCACAGGGCGATGCTGCGGAGCCCGAGATCGCGCACCACTGGCTCGGCGCTCTCCTTCTCGCAATTCGGCGCGAGCATCGCCCCGGCATAGAGGCTGCAGGCATAGGTGAAGGGATAGGGCGAACGCTCGCACAGCGTCACGCGATGTCCGCGGCGGGCGAGCGTTAGCGCTTGCCACAGGCCGACGATGCCGGCGCCGCGGATGGCGATGTTGCGAGTTTGCTTGGTCATGGCCGGGCTCTTCCTGTCGCCAAGGGGCTAATCCCCGAGCGCCACGCCTTCGCGGCGTGGGTCGGCGCCTCCTTCGAGCCCATCGGGCGTCACGGCGATGATGTGCAGTCCGCTGGTGAAGCCAAAGCGCTCGACCTCGTGACCGAAGCCCTGCATGGCTTCGGCCAGTCCGTTCCACGCATCGCCCGGCTCGATGAGGAAGCCGCGGCCGGTCGAGCCGAAATTGACGAGCGCGGTCGCGTCTTGCGGATCGAGGTTCCAGTCGAGCATGGCAACGATCGCCTTCACCACGAACAGGATGATCCCCGGACCGCCCGGCGAGCCCAACACGTAACGCAAGCTGCGGCCGTCGCTCTCGCTGAAGATCATGGTCGGGTTCATCGAGCTGCGCGGGCGCTTGCCGCCCTCGACTCTGTTGGCCACGGGACGCCCGTCCTCATCCACGGGTGCGAAAGAGAAATCGGTGAGCTCGTTGTTGAGCAAGAATCCCCGCACCATCAGGCGCGAGCCGAAGGACTGCTCGATGGAGGTGGTCATGGCGACGGCGTTGCCACTGCCATCGACGATGGAGATGTGGCTCGTGCCGGTATTCTCCACGGTAGCGTCGCGGCCATAAAGGCCTTGGCGGGTGTTTGGCGGCGTGCCGGCGCCGACTTCGCCGAGCGCGCGGGTTCGATCGATGAGCGCGCGGCGGTGATCGATGTAGGAGGGATCGAGCAGCCCGGCCGGAGCCGGGACGAAATCCGGATCGGCGAGATAGCGGCCGCGATCGGCGAAAGCGAGGCGCTCGGCCTCGACGATGAGATGGACGGGCTCGGCCGAGAGTGGTTCAGCACCGAGATCGAAGGGCTCGACCAGTGCCAGCACCTGACCCACGGTCACGGCGCCGGAGGAGGGGAGTGCCGCGCCGCACACCTCATAGGCGCGATAGGGGACACAGACGGGCTCGCGCAGTCTGGCACGGTAATTGGCAAGGTCCTCTGCGGTCAGCGCGCCTGGCCCGCGTGGATCGCTGCCGACCACCGCGGCGATCGCGCGCGCAATGCCGCCATCGTAGAAGGCCGCGGTTCCGTGTTTGGCGATGTCCTCGAAGGTTTGAGCCAGCGCCTGGTTGGTCAGTCTGTAGCCCATGGGTAAAGGCCGCCCCTTGGCATCGAAGAAATAGGCGCGCGCCGCCGGGGCGAAATTCGCGGGATCGGAGCCGGCCAGGAGTTGCGCCAGCCGGGGCGAGATGGCGAAGCCGTCGCGCGCGAGTGCGATGGCTGGAGCGAAGAGGTCGGCCCAAGGCAGCTTGCCGTATCTGTCATGCGCGAGCTTCAGCGCGGCGAGGACGCCGGGAACGCCGACCGAGCGGCCGCTCGCCATGGCGACTTTGCGGGGCAGCGGCCTGCCTTCTTCATCGAGAAACAGCTCCGGCGTCGCCGCGGCCGGCGCCGTCTCGCGACCGTCGATATTCAGCAAGGTCTTGGTCGCGGCATCCCAGGTGAGGATGAAGGCGCCGCCGCCGATGCCGGAGGATTGCGGCTCGACCACATTGAGCACCATTTGCACGGCGATGGCCGCATCGACGGCGCTACCGCCTTGGCGCAAAATACCGAGGCCGGCTTTGGTGGCGAGCGGATTTGCCGCCACCACCATCTGCTTCTCCGCCTTGACCAACGGCTTTGGCGTGAAGCCGCTCGACCCCTCCGGGGCCTCATAGGCGAAGAGCGCCGTGGTCGCGCCGAGGCCGAGGACGAGCGCGAGGGAGGCAGCAAGAAGGGTCAGGCGAGTTGGCATGATGACGGCAGCATAGCGGGTTTGGACTTCCCCGCCATGCGGCTAATGGAAATCGCGGGATTTGGGGATGATGCGCTCGCCGCGGGGGTGGCGCCGCGGGTGCCATCTGGGATGTGGGCGCTGGCGCGGCTTGCTTTCTCGGGAGGCCTCGCCGTCAGGATGCTTGACGTGATCGGCATTGGCGACGGGAAGGCTCACATTCTCGCCGTCCTCGAGCAAAGCGAGCCAGTCGCTCCGATCCTCAAGCCGTTCGGCCACGACATGAATTATGTCCTCATGGCGCTGGATACGGCCATGCACCACGACGAGTCTTGCCCCCATCACCACTTTGCGCATCCGCTCAAGCACCTTGGGCCAGATCACCGAATTGGCGACGCCAGTCTCGTCCTCGATGGTCATGAACACCACGCCTTGGGCCGATCCTGGCCTCTGGCGCACGAGCACAACGCCCGCGATCTTCACCCGCGCGCCGTCGCGGGCGCGCCTAAGGTCGGCGCAAGAGAGGATGCCTTCGCTCAGGATGCGCGCGCGGAGGAAGCTCATGGGATGGGCTTTGAGCGAGAGACGCAAGGTCCGGTAATCGTTCACCACATGCTCGGAGAGCGGCATGATCGGCAGCGGCGCCTCGGGCTCGGCCCCGATCTCACTCACTCGCGCATGATCGAAGAGCGGCAGGGGCAAATCCTTGGGCAGACCTCGCACCTCCCACAGCGCCTGGCGGCGGTCGAGACCGAGAGAGCGGAAGGCATCCGCCGCGGCGAGTTTCTCAAGGCTTGCGCGCCCAACGCCGCCGCGCTGCCACAGATCGCGCATGTCGCGAAATTCCTCCCTCCCCCTAAAAGGGGGAGGGTCGGGGAGGGGGTCAGCTTTGACGAGCAAAGCTACATCATGACCCCCACCCGGTTCACCCGACCCAAAGTCGGGTGAACCACCCTCCCCCTTGCTGGGGGAGGGAAATATTCCGTCGCGCTTCGCAACAAGCGTTTCTGCGTCGGCTTCGCGGAAGCCGTCGATCTGGCGGAGCCCAAGACGCAGCGCGACGTTTTCCTCCCTCCCCCTGAAAGGGGGAGGGCCGGGGAGGGGGTCGGCTTGGAGCTGCCCTATAGAATGACCCCCACCCGGCACTGCACGTTGTGCAGTGGGGGAGGGATAAATCGGCTCCAAGGTGCAGTCCCAGAGGCTGTGATTGATATCGACCTCGCGCGCCTCGACGCCATGGTCGCGCGCGCAGCGCACGATCTGGGCCGGGGCGTAGAAGCCCATGGGCTGGGAGTTGAGCAGCGCCGCGGCGAAGACCGCCGGGTAATGGCATTTGAGCCAGGCCGAGACATAGACGAGATGAGCGAAGCTCGCGGCGTGGCTTTCGGGGAAACCATATTCGCCGAAGCCCTTGATCTGATTGAAGCAGCGCTCGGCGAAGTCGACCGGGTAACCGCGCGCGGTCATGCGGCTCACCATCTTCTCATGCAGGCGATCGATGGTGCCGCGGCGGCGGAAGGTGGCCATGGCGCGGCGAAGCTCGTTCGCCTCGGGGCCTGAGAATTTCGCCGCCACCATGGCAAGGCGCATGGCCTGCTCCTGGAACAGCGGCACGCCCATGGTCTTGCCCAGTACTTGGCGCAGCTCGTCGGTGGGACCGTGGTCGGGATGCGGCGAGGGGAAGTCGATGGCCTCGACGCCTGAGCGGCGGCGAAGATAAGGGTGAACCATGTCGCCCTGAATGGGGCCCGGGCGTACGATCGCGACCTCGATGACGAGATCGTAGAAGCAGCGCGGGCGCAGCCGCGGCAGCATGTTCATCTGCGCCCGGCTCTCGACCTGGAACACGCCGATCGAATCTGCCTGGCACAGCATGTCGTAAACTGCCGGATCGTCGCGCGGCACGGTGCCGAGGCTCATGTCGCGGCCATAATGCTGTTTGAGCAAGGCGAAGCCCTTGCGGATGCAAGTGAGCATGCCGAGGCCGAGCACATCCACTTTGAGCAGGCCGAGCGCGTCGAGATCGTCCTTGTCCCATTCGATGAAGGTGCGGTCCTCCATGGCGGCGTTGCCGATGGGAACCACCTCCGACAAGGGTCCCCGCGTCAGCACGAAGCCGCCGACATGCTGGGACAGATGGCGCGGGAAGCCGAGCAGCTCTTGCGTCAGCTCGAGGCAGCGGGCGAGCAGCGGGTCGGACGGATCGAGACCAGCCTGGCGGACATACTCCTCCGGCAGGCTCGAATTGCTCAGGCCCCAGATGGTGGTGGCGAGCGCGGCCACTGTGTCCTCTGAGAGCCCCAGCGCCTTGCCCACCTCGCGCACGGCCGAGCGGCCGCGATAAGAGATCACGGTGGCGGCGATGCCGGCGCGGTCGCGGCCATAGCGCGCATAGATATATTGGATCACCTCCTCGCGCCGCTCATGCTCGAAATCGACGTCGATGTCCGGTGGTTCCTTCCGCTCCGGCGAGACGAAGCGCTCGAACAGAAGATCGATCTCGGTCGGGTCGACATTGGTGATGGCGAGGCAGTAGCACACCGCCGAGTTGGCGGCGGAGCCTCGCCCCTGGCAGAGGATGCCGATCGAGCGCGCGTAATGGACGATGTCGTGCACGGTGAGAAAATAAGGGGCGTAGTTCAGCTCCTCGACGAGAACGAGCTCTTTTGTCAGCGTGTCGTGTACCTTTGCCGGGACGCCATCGGGGAAGCGCCAGCGCGCGCCTTCCCAGGTGAGATCCTCAAGATGGGATTGCGGCGTCTTGCCTTGCGGCACCGGCTCGTCGGGATATTCATATTTCAGCTCATCGAGCGAGAAGCTGCATGCGTTGGCGATCTCGATGGTGTGCCGAAGCGCATCCTCGTGGCCGGCAAACAGCCGCGCCATTTCCTGCGGGGACTTGAGATGCCGCTCGGCATTGGCTTCGAGCTTCAGCCCGGCCGCATGGATCGTGCATTTCTCGCGGATGCAGCTGAGCACGTCCTGGAGTTGCCGGCGGTGGGGGGCATGATAGAGCACGGCATTGGTGGCGACGACTGGCAGGCTCACGCGCTTGGCCAATTGGGCGCAGGCCTCGATGCGGGCGCGATCATCGCCGCGATAAGAATGCAGTGCGGCAAGGTAGAGGCGCGTTCGTGGTCCTAGCGCCTGCTTGATGCGCAAGAGCTGCGCTTCGAAGTTGAGTTGGCCAACAACGTCCTCCCTCCCCCTGAAAGGGGGAGGGTCGGGGTGGGGGTCTGAACCAATGATCGCCTTAACATGACCCCCACCCGGCGATGGCCGACGGCCATCGCCACCCTCCGCCTCGCTGGGGGAGGGATAATCCTCGGGCGGGAGAACGATGAAGATCAGGCCGTCCGCATGTGACGCCACGTCGTCAAGATAGAGCGTGCATTGGCCCTTCCCGGCGCGGCGCTGGCCCAGAGTGAGCAGCCGGCAGAGCCTGCCGTAAGCGGCGCGGTCCTTGGGGTAAGCGAGCAGGCTCGGCGCGTCCTGAAGATCGAGGCGCGCGCCGACGATGAATTTGATGCCGACCTCCTTGGCGGCGAGATGAGCGCGCACCACGCCGGCCAGCGTGTTGCGATCGGTGACGGCGATGGCCTCAAGCCCGAGCGCATATCCCGTCGCCACCAGCTCCTCCGGATGCGAACCGCCGCGCAGGAAGGAGAAATTGGTGGTGACATCGAGCTCGGCGTAACGCATGGCGACGCCCGTCAGCCAAAGACGCCATGCAGATACCAGCAAGGGGTGCGGTCGGCGCTGTCCTGATAGAGACCTTCGCGGAACACCCAATAGCGGTGCCCTTCAGTGTCCTCGATGCGGTAATAATCGCGCGACCTTGTTTTCTCCCTCCCCCTTCCAGGGGGAGGGCTGGGGTGGGGGTCTGATCCCATCATTGATCCCACAGAACCCCCACCCGGCGATGGCCCACGGCCATCGCCTCCCTCCCCCTTGCTGGGGGAGGGAGGAGCAAGTTCCAGCCACCATTCCGGCTCAATGCGCTCTGGCCCTTCCGCCTTGACCACGCGGCGGGTCACGCGCCGCCAAGTGAAGCGCGCGGGCGGACCTTCGGGCACTTCGGCCAGCACATCGAGCAGCTCAGGCCTCGCCAGCAGCAGGACCGGCCGCGGCGGCTTGTTTGTCGCCTGTTCCGGCCAGAGGGAAGCGTTGGCAAGAGCGGACCGCATGGCTTGCGCCCGCTCGGGGATATGACTGTCGCGGGGGAGAAGCCGGCGCACGGCGCCTCCGTGCAAACGGTTTGCCAGACGATCGATCAGCGGGCCTTGCTGCCCCCGATCCTCGCTCTTGGCAAAACTCGTCTGGGCGGGGAGAAGCGGCTCCGTGCGGAGCGCCGCGAGGATCATCGAATCGACGCCGAAGCCGACATCGATGGCGCCGACCCGGTCCTGCAAGATTCGCGACAGATGGCCGGCATCGCGGGCCGGCGCACTCAAGCCCGCTTCGATGAGTGCGGAGGAGCCGTCGGCGCGGTAGATCGCAATCATGATCCGGCGCGCACCGCGGCGCGCCTGCGCCAGTGCCGCGCAGAGCCTGCGCGCAAGATGGTCGAGGGCCGAGACGATGCCCTCATGGGTGATCAGGGGTTCGGGAAAGGGCACGGTGGCCGCGTATTCAGGTGGGGGAAAGAGCGGAATGCGGGGTTCCTCGCGCCGCCCAAGCGCCTGGTCAAGACGATCAAGGACCGCTTCGGCCGCTTCGCGTGAGTGAAAGCGCCGTTCAAGGCTTGAGCGCGGCAGATCGTAGAGCTGGCCGATGCGTTTCAAGCCAAGCCGCTTCAGGAGCCTCGTGGTCTCCTCGGCCAGGCGCAAGCCCCCGACGGGAAGGGGAGCAAGCGCCTCACCGAGCTTCCCGGCAGGAACGATGATTGGGGTGCCCGGCGCGAAGCGCGCCAGCGCGTGAGTTCCACCCAGAGTTTCGGCGAGGGCAATCCTGGCGCTGAAGCCGAGGCGCGCGAGGCGCCTCGCGATATCGGCGAGAAGCGCGCGCTCGCCGCCGAAGAGATGGGGAATGCCGGCCATGTCGAGCCATAGACCGTCCTTGCCGTCGACATTGAGGGACGGGCTGTAGCGGCTCGACCAGCGGGCGAGCGCGAGCAGGCTCTCGGAGTCTCCATGTGGGTCGGCGGGCGCGGTGAGAAGATGCGGGCAGATGGCACGCGCATCGGCGAGGCCCAGGCTCGGGTAGAGACCAGCGCCAGAGGCAGCCGCATTGAGGGCGGTGAGCACGAGCCCGCGCTCTTCGGTTCCGACCAGGGCGAAGGGCCGCTCATCCGAACAGGGCTTGCCCTTGCTCTCCCGCTTCAGCCGCTCGATCGGCCAAGCGGGAAGCCAGACGGAAACCATAGGCGCCATGACCAAACTCCACGATCCAGCTCCGCTCCGCGGCGATGCCCCGGCAGCGTTCAAGGGTAAGATGCCAAGCGGAATCCCCCGGAGCCGAGGGATCGAACGGCGTCCCTCGGCTAGCCGCACCCGCCACCCGCCAGCGGGTCAGGGTGCCAGGGAGGGCGCCAGCCCGATGCCCAGAGAGGAGCAGACAGGGGGTGCGGCTGGTTTGCGCGACGAGACCGAGACGCCGCGCGATCAGCGGCGCCTTGACTTCGATCTGTCCTAGGGCGGCGATGAAAGCCCGGCTTTTCAGTCCTTCTTCCAAGGCCCAGGCCGCGTCCAGTCCATTGCGTGCCTGGACGATGACAAAGAGAGCCGGGTCGAGGCCGAAACCGAGCAAGCCCGGACCGTAAGGCGAGCCCCATTCGCGTGCGGCTTTCTCGGTCGAGCACCACAGAAGCGGGGAGGCGCCACCGTCTCGCTTCGCCAACCGATCGCCGAGACAGGCCAGGGCGAAGGCCAGCGCCGCCGGCTGATCGCGATAGGCTGAAGCTTTGATCTCATGCAATCCTGCAGCTGCGAGCCTCTCCCCGGGCATCTCCCTCCCCCTGAAAGGGGAGGAAGGAAGAGGAGAAGAAAAAAAGGAGCAGGCAGGGCGGGGCGAAGACCCCGCGTCCGGTGCGGGGGGGACGGCCAGAGACACGGGAACCTGCTCGAGCACGCGAATACTCTGGCGCAGATGCTCGATGAGACCTTGACCCCTTGCCCCGCCTGCTCTTTCGACCCCAGAAGACGGACACTTACCGACGGCTTCGCCCTCTGGAACGTCGTTACGCACGGTTACAAACTCCAAATTTCGTTCCTATTTTGTTCTAATCAGAATCGGACCCAGAGTCAATGATCGAAGCATGGCTTCAAGCCTCGCAAACGCACTCGCATTTGCATTCCGGTAACCAGGAATCGGCGACAACTTCAGTTCAATCGACAGGGGTTTGCGATGCGTTTCGTCAGGTTCACCACGGCCTATCTCATGACCGCGGCCATGCTCAGCGCCGTCTTGCCGGGTCAAGCCTCGGCCGGTCTCTTCGATTTCCTGAAAGCAAAGCCCAACGCCAATTCGAGCGGCAAGCAGCTCGTGGCTTTCACCCCCCAGGCCAATCCCGGCACCATCGTGGTGAGCTTCTCCGACCGCAAGCTCTACTTCGTCCTCCCCGGAAACCGGGCCATCGCCTATCCGATCGCAGGGCCGAAAGAGGGTGCCGGCTGGTCCGGTGTCACCGCCGTGACCAGCAAGCGTGTCAATCCAAGCTGGACTCCCACCGCCGATATGCGCCGGGAGAACCCGACGCTGCCGGCCTATGTCCCCGGAGGCCATCCTCTCAATCCGCTGGGTGTCCGCGCTCTGTATCTCGGCTCCAGCACATACCGCATCCACGGCACCGACGCGCCTTGGACCATAGGCGAAAATGCTTCGAGCGGCTGTATCCGCATGTTCAACAACGACGTCATCGATCTCTATGACCGCGTTGGCATCGGCACGCGTGTGGTCGTGACCTGGCAGACTTTCGGCTAGCTCGAAGCTTCCGGCCGGACCATCTGGTGCCCGGCCGCATCGGGCAGGCAGCCTCCAATCCTCCATAATTAGCCCCTATAAACGATTTTCTTGCAGGGAGCTTGCACATTGCCGCCGCGGGATCTCGCCAAAGTCCGGCGCGTGCTGATCGCAGCCGCTGTCGCCGCCGTCGGCCTCGGCCTTGCCCGGCCGAGCCACGCCCACCCTCATGTGTGGGCCACGGTGCGTTCGGAGATCCTCGTCGACACAGAGGGCCGGATCACCGGCGTCCGCCACGCTTGGACGTTCGACGAATTTTACACCGCCATGGCAGTGCAGGGGCTCGACACCAATAGCGATGGGATTTTCTCTAAGGAAGAGCTCGATCCGCTGGCCGAGGTCAACGTCAACTCCCTCAAGGAATTCGACTATTTCACCTTTGTCCATGTCGGTGATGGCGACAGTCTGCCGCTCAAGTCGCCCCAAGATTATTCGCTCGACTACGATAAAGGTCTGATCACCCTCCACTTCACCTTGCCGCTCGAGACGCCGCTCGATGCGCGCGGTCAAGCGGTCAAGGTCGACGTCTACGATCCGTCTTTCTTCGTCGCCTTCGGTTTCGCCACCGAGACGCCGGTCACGCTGTCGGGTGCCGCGATCAAGGGCTGCGTGGCGGAGGTTGAGAAGCCCGATCCCGAATCGGAGGCGGACGCCAAGGCCTTCAGCGAGGCGTTCTTCAGTCAACTCGGGCCCGGCAGCAATTTCGGCTCCCAGTTCGCCCAGACAGTCACGGTGAGATGCGGCGGCGCACCTTCCTAAGCGCCGCCATCGCCCTGGCCGCCGTCCATCTGTTTGGCGCGCTGGCGCTGATGGCCGTACTGTCAGCGGCCGACGCCCAGACCAAACCCGCAAATCCGTTCGCGGTGGGAGGAGCCCCCTCGGCGCCTCCCTCGGCCTTTGCGCCGCCGGCAGCAGCTCAGCAGCAGGCCCCCTCAGCCTTCAGCGGCTTGTCCGGGTGGGTGCTGCGCACCCAGCAGGGCCTACAGCGCGACCTCGCCACCAGCGTTAAAAGTCTCAAAGGCGAACACGTCCTGAGAGGCGCGGTGATCCTCGCTGCGCTCTCTTTCGTTTACGGCGTGGTGCACGCGATTGGTCCCGGCCACGGCAAGACGATCATCTCCTCTTACGTCGTCGCCAACGAGGAAACGGTGCGGCGGGGAGTGATCATCTCCTTCATAGCCGCCGGTCTGCAGGCGCTGACCGCGATCGCTCTCGTCAGTGTGCTCGTGTTTGCGTTGAAGTCGACGGGGCTTCAAATCAATGCCTGGTCGAACCAGCTCGAGCGGGTGAGCTACGGGCTGATCGCGCTGGTCGGGCTTTTTCTGCTGACGACACAACTGATCCGTCTGTTCCGGCGCTGGCGCGAAACGCGCCAAAGCGCGATGCATGGCGCCGGCTCGCATGACCATCATCACGGCGGCGATACGCATGGCCATGCTCATCACCACGCCGAGGGCGAGGCCTGCACGCATATCGTCGATGCCAAGGTCCTGGCCGGTCCGTTCTCATGGCGCAAAATCATGGCCGTGGTATTCTCGGTCGGCATCAGGCCCTGCACCGGCGCGATCCTCGTGCTCGTCTTCGCCGTGACGCAAGGGCTGTTCTGGGCCGGCGTCGCGGCCACCTTCGCCATGGCGTTCGGCACCGCCATCACGGTCGCGGCATTGGCGACGCTCGCGCTCGGCTCGCGCGAGCTGGCACTGAAACTCGGCGGCGGAAGCAGCGCCTGGGCCGATGCGGTGTGGACGATCTGCGCCATCGGCGGTTCGACGCTGATATTGCTGTTTGGGGCGACGCTGTTTACCGCCTCATTGGGACCGGCGCGGCCGTTCTGACATGGCGGGCGTCGTCGCGGCGTCTTTAGCGCTTGATCTGGCTCAACGACCGCCGGTCAACGTCTCGTAGACTCAACATCAGATCGTTCAAATCGCGGATCGAGTATCCAGCGCCCCACGCAAACGACCGCCGCGGGCACGAATACCGATTCGGTCAGGAGAGATAGACCGTGACATATTATTTCAGCACGACATTGCCTCTCGGCTTCGACGATGCGGTTGCGCGTACGACCGCAGCGCTCAAGGATGAGGGCTTCGGCATCATCACCGAGATCGATGTGAAGCAGACGCTGAAGCAGAAGCTCGGCGTGGATTTCCGCTCCTACACCATCCTCGGGGCCTGCAACCCCGCGCTCGCCCATCAGGCGCTCCAGATCGAGGACAAGGTCGGCACCATGCTTCCGTGCAATGTCGTGGTGCAGGAAATCGGCGAGGGAGAAGTTGAGATCGCCGCGGTCGATCCGGCCGCCTCGATGGCGTCGATCGACAATCCGAAACTGAGAGCGATTGCCGATGGCGTTCGCGACAAATTGAAGGCTGTCATCGCCGCTCTGCAACGCTAATCGGCGCTACCCCGGCTTGCGCTCAGCCGCGCTTGAGCGCAAGGGCGAAGCAATCCTCCGAGACGCACCCGCTGTAAGTGCGCAATGCTCCTCTTGCGGAAAACGCGAGAAAGTTATTTCTTTTCGTCGGGCTCGATTGCGCCGAACGGCAAGAGCGTCCTAATTGGCGACAGAACCCCGAGGTCAAACGAGGGCGTCAGGTCCTCGGCCTCAAGCGGAGCAATAGAGGTAATTATGACACTTCAGCTTGGCGACATAGCCCCGGATTTTGAGGCCGACACCACCGAAGGTCGCCTCCGGTTTCACGAATGGCTTGGAAATTCGTGGGGCGTTCTCTTTTCCCATCCGAAGGATTTCACGCCAGTATGCACCACCGAGCTCGGCTACATGGCCAGGATCAAGCCGGAGTTCGACAAGCGCGGTGCAAAGATTGTTGGCCTGAGCGTCGATCCGGTCGACCGTCATGCGAAATGGTCGGAAGACATCAAGGAGACGCAGGGCTTCGCGCCGAATTTTCCCATGATCGGCGATCCAGACCTTTCCATCTCCAAGGCCTATGGCATGCTGCCCGCGAGTACCGCCGGGACTTCGGAGGGGCGCACGCCCGCCGACAATCAGACGGTCCGCAATGTTTTCGTCATCGGCCCGGACAAGAAGATCAAACTCATTCTGGTCTATCCCATGACCACGGGCCGCAATTTCGATGAGGTGCTTCGTGTCGTCGATTCGATGCAGCTGACGGCCAAGCATCGCGTGGCGACCCCGGTGAATTGGAAGCTGGGCGACGACGTGATCATCGCCGGCTCGGTGTCCGACGATGAGGCCAAACAGATCTACCCGCAAGGATGGAAGGCCCCGAGGCCCTATATCCGCATCGTGCCGCAGCCTAAGAACTCGTGAACCGAGACTGGGCGGATACCCATTTGCGCGGGGGTTGAGTAGCGGCCCCCGTTTACCTTGCCGGAACTTCGGTTGGTAAGGCAGGTTGAGCCAACCGAGATATACTGTATACGGACCGTCTTGAACAGTCGCGCGCAGGCGCGCCGGGCTGGTGATTGGGACGATCAGAATTGCCGGCAGGGTGTCATGTGCGATCCGGGTAACTCAAACGCTCTGCGGGTTGAAAATATTGAACGCGAAACGGCGTCCCGCATCGCCGAGCAGGTCGCTTCACTCCTGCGTGACGCGCGCGCCGCCAAGTTCGAATTCCTCGCTTATCTGCTCGGCATGGTGCTCAAGGAGGCGCGGCGTTTGACGAAGGATGAGGACAAGAGTGAAGGGTCTCCTTCCGCTGGCTGAGCTGCCATTGGGGGGGCGCGCGGCTGCTTGTGGCGCTGCGATGGCACGAGACCGGTGATGGGATTGCCGCACACGCCAGCGCTGACGACCGACTGCGTGATCTACGATCCGGACGCTAGAGTGCTACTCATCCGGCGTGGGCACGATCCGTTTCGCGGCTGCTACGCTCTCCCAGGCGGTTTCGTCGAGATTGGCGAGCAGGTCGAGGTGGCTTGCCGCCGGGAAGTGCGCGAAGAGACGGGTCTTGAGATTGGCGAGCTCCACCTCGTCGGGGTCTATTCGGCTCCCGGCCGCGATCCGCGCGGCCATACCGTGAGCGTTGCCTATGCCACGCTCATGCCCCAGGCCTTGAGTCCGCAGCATGGGTCGGACGCGGCGAGCGCCGAATGGGTCGCTGATTGGCGCGCTCTCGGCCTCGCCTTCGATCACGCCGAAATTCTCGCGGACGCGGAAAGACTGCTCAGGCCGCGGCGTCGAGATTAGGCGCGCGGCGTCGGAAGCTGCGGGGAGTGGTGCCAAACCAGCGTCGGGCGGCGCGGCTGAAGGCGCTGAGCTCGGAATAGCCGACCCTTGAGGCAATATCGGTGAGATTCAGCGAGCTCTCCAACAGATAGCGTTCTGCCAGTGAGCGCCTGGTGTCGTCGAGCAGGCGCTGGAAGGATGTGTTTTCCGCCTTGAGCCGCCGATGGAGGCTAGCCGGCGCGAGCCCGAGTTCCTTGGCGACGCATTTTGGCCCGAAGCTCCCCTGCTGCAGGCAGATGATCATGGCTTCGCGAATCTGATTGAGCGGGTGGTCGCCGTCCTTTTGCCGCTCGAGCTCCTCCTGGCAGAAGCGCGAAAGGAGCTGGAACAGCTGGGGGTCGGCCTGCGGCATTGGCAGCGCCAGCGTCGACCCCGCAATCGCGATGCTGCTCACGGCCTGATTGAAAGTCATGCGAGGTCCAAGGCAACGCCGATACTCGGCGAGGTCGCGCGGCTGCCGATGCATCACGCCGACCGAGACCGGACGCCAGGCTCTGCCCGCCGCGCTCTGGATGCGCGAGATGAAGCGCATCAGCACGAAATCGGTGAGCTGGGTAATGTCCGGCACGGTCACGGGGAAGGACCACTCGATACGACCGCCGCCGGCGCTCTCGACGAATTCCAAATTGTTGCTGCTCAGCACTGGGTGGAAGCAGGCGAAGGACCTGAGCGCGATTCTAAGATCGGGCGCATTGGCCATCATGTAGCCGAGCGGGTTGCTGGTAGACCGCATGACCGAACCGTATTTTAGGCCAAAACAGGCATCGCGCGTGTCCCGCGCCGCCAAAGTCAGGACCTTCGCCAGTTTTTCAAGTGGTATCCAGGCGTAATCGTTGCCGACATATTCGGCCGAAAGCTCGGCCTCACGCAGGATCGGGGCCAGCTCGACCCCGTAGCTCCGCAGCAGCTCGCGCAATCCCGACAGCGTGAGCGCCCGAACCCGATGCTTGCAGGTGATGCTGTCCAAGGAGTTCCCATTCGGGTTCGGCGGACTATCGGCAGCCATGCGCCCCCCTATGCAGCCAAGGATTGTATGCGCGCCAACCGCGCTTCTGGGGCGAGGTTAAGTACTCTGAGCCCACTGTCAATTACTCCCGCCACTCTTTCGTGACAAGATCGACGCGAGCCCAAGAAACCGGCGAGATGAGTCGCTTCATGACCGATGAGTACATTACCATCCGCGCCGGGCAATTTGCCCATGATCCCGGTCCTGCCGATTTCGAGCAGTCGCTGCGGATGCTGATTGCGATCGCTCGCGGGGAGGGACGCAGCTTTCTCGCCCATCTCCTGCTTATGGCGCTGATGCAGCTGCGCGAAGAAAGCGAGGGGCGGTCCGAAATCTCCCATTGAGAATTTTTCCAGCTCCGCATCGCATTCGGGGCCGGCTCTAGGCGCTCCTCCTCCGATGCACTATCTAGGCGGTATCAGCCTCGATGGAGTTGGCCTGGATGAACGAGACAACGCCCGCCAAGGGCCTTGGGCCTGAAGGCGCGCCGATCGGCGCGGGTGGGGCGCCCGGCAAAATCGGCATCCTTCTCGTTAATCTCGGCACGCCGGAGGGTACGGATTATTGGTCGGTCCGCCGCTATCTCAAGGAGTTCCTGTCCGATCGCCGCGTGATCGAGACGAATCGGCTGCTGTGGTGGCCGATCCTCAATCTTGTCGTCCTCACCATCAGGCCGTCCAAGAGCGGTGAGAAATACCGATTGGTCTGGAACGAGGAGCCCGACGAGTCGCCCTTGCGCACGATTACCCGGGCTCAGGGCGAGAAAATCGCGGCGGCGTTGGCGGGGCGTTCGAATTTGGTGGTCGATTGGGCGATGCGCTACGGCGTTCCGACGATCGCCTCGCGCATCGAGGCACTTGCGGCCAAGGGTTGCGACCGGCTGCTCATCTTCCCGCTCTATCCGCAATATGCGGCCTCAACCACCGCCACGGTGAACGACAAGGCTTTCGATGCACTGAAGCTGATGCGCTTTCAGCCCGCGCTTCGGACCGTGCCTGCCTATCCGGACGATCCCGTCTATGTCGCAGCGCTGGCGGAGTCGATCCGCGTGCATCTGGGGTCGCTCGATTGGGAGCCGGAAGCGATCCTCGCCTCGTTCCACGGCCTGCCCCGGAGCTATGTCGACAAGGGCGACCCCTATTTCGACCAATGCACGCTGACCACAGAGCGGCTGCGCGAGGCGCTCGGCCCGCTCGGCGCCAAGCTCAAGCTTACCTTCCAATCCCGCTTCGGCCGCGAGGAATGGCTGCAACCTTATACCGACAAGACGGTCGAGGCGCTGGCGCGGAGCGGCGTGAAGCGGCTCGCCATCGTCACGCCGGGCTTTGCCGCCGACTGTTTGGAGACGCTGGAAGAGATTGCAGGCGAGAATAAAGAAATTTTTCTCGAGCATGGCGGCGAGCAATTCAGCTTCATTCCCTGCCTCAATGACAGCGAGGGCGGCATCCGCGTCCTTCTGCACTTGATCGAGCGCGAGTTGGGAGGCTGGGTATAGCGGCGCGTTAGGCGCGGGCCCCCTTCGCATGCTTTTCGGCTTGAGGCTAACTTAGTGGCTGGAGCCCGGTCCTTGAGGGAACAAGCGGATCGATCGATGATGCGCGTCGCTATCATTCTTGGTTTCGGCTTGGCGTTATTGGGGCTCGTTCCGATCGCCGTTGGCGCCGAGACGGATGCGGCTAAACCGGACGACGCAGCGCCGCTCGCCCTCATCGCCGTCGCCGGCGCTCCTGGAGATGGAGAGCAGGCCTTGACCGCCGCTCTTGCAAAGCGCCTTTCGGCGGCCGGGATCAAATCCGCGAGCGCGTTCGGAGACAATGTCTATTCGGTGGAAGGGACGGTCCGGGTCACGGCGGCCAAGGGCGGACGCCAAAGCGTGCGCATCGACTGGACGGTGTTCGCCCCGGACGGCAGCACGCTGGGCGGAGTTTCGCAAACAAGATCCGTGCGTAAGGGCTCGCTTGAGCGCAAATGGGGGGCTTCGGCCGATGCGGCCGCGCGTGCCGCGGCGGCAGAAATCGTGAAGCTCCTGCCGCGCTAACGAAAGGACTGCCTTATAATCGGCGCGGCGCGGCACCATCTATGGACGGCCGTAAGGAAGGCGCGTGTCCTGTAGCTAACGACGCTTCGCTCGTTCGACACCTGTGGAGGGTGCCATGCTCGGCTTCAATGTTTTCGTTCTCGTTCTGCTCGTTCTGTTCGTCGCTGTCGTCGCCGCGGGCGTCAAAGTCGTGCCGCAAGGGTGGAACTATACGGTCGAGCGCTTCGGCCGCTATACGCGCACGCTGCGGCCCGGGCTCACCTTCATCGTTCCCTTCATCGACCGTGTCGGGCGCAAGCTCAACGTGATGGAGCAGGTGGTCGAGGTGCCGAGCCAGGAGGTCATCACCAAGGACAACGCCATGGTGAAGGTGGACGGCATTGCCTTCTTCCAGGTGATCGACGCGGCGCAAGCGAGCTACGAGGTGACCAATCTGCAAATCGCGATCCTCAATCTCACCATGACCAATATCCGCACCGTGATGGGCTCGATGGATTTGGACAAGCTCCTCTCCGAGCGCGACGAGATCAATCACCGCCTGCTCAAGGTGGTGGACGACGCCACCTCGAATTGGGGCGTCAAGGTCACCCGCATCGAGATCAAGGACATCGAGCCGCCGCGGGATCTGGTCGATTCGATGGCGCGGCAGATGAAGGCCGAGCGCGACAAGCGCGCCACGATCCTCGTCGCCGAGGGTGAGCGGCAGTCGCAAATCCTGAAGGCCGAAGGGGCCAAGCAGGGCCAGATCTTGGCGGCGGAGGGCCGCCGCGAGGCCGCCTATCGCGATGCCGAGGCGCGGGAGCGCTCGGCCGAAGCGGAAGCCATGGCGACGCAAGTCGTAAGCGAGGCGATCAGCAAGGGCAGCGTGCAGGCGATCAACTACTTCGTCGCCAACAATTATATCGGCGCGCTCAAGGCTCTGGCCGAGGCGAAGAACCAGAAGGTGTTGATCCTGCCGATCGAGGCGACCTCGGTCATCGGCGCCATCGCCGGGGTAGCGGAAATCGCGCGGGAGGCCTTTGGCGGCCAGGGTGGAAACTCCGCCTCGCCGCCCGATCCGGACAAGAAGCCCGCCACGACGCCGCGTGTCCGCGCCGGCGGCGCGGTTCCCACCGTCTGATCGGGGCTCGGCATGGAAGTCTTCGCCGATCTCGGCCCTTGGAACTGGCTGATCCTTGCCGCAGTCCTGTTCGTGCTCGAGGTGATGGCGCCCGGTATTTTTCTCATGTGGTTCGGCCTCGCGGCCGCCATCACCGGCCTGCTAGCGTTCGGTCTCGACATCTCCTGGCAATGGCAGATCGTCTGGTTCTGCCTGTTGTCGCTCGCGGCAGTTCTGATTGCGCTGAAATATTTGCGCAAGCATCCGCTCGAGAGTGAGAGGCCGCTGCTGAATGAACGCGCGGTCCAGCATATCGGCCAGAACTTCGATCTCATCGAGCCGATCGTGAACGGCCGCGGCAGCGTCAAGATCGGCGATAGCATCTGGCGGGTCGAAGGTCCGGAACTGCCGAACGGCGCGCGGGTCAGGGTGACCGGGGCCGACGGCACGGTGCTGAAGGTCGTGCCGGCGGGGCCCACCGACGCCGCCTAAGTTTCGGCGGCATCAAACCTCGATCTCTTCGATCGGATGGACCTCGGGCGGCACATCCGCGCTCGCGTCCGCCAGGGGCCAGAGGCCCGTGACCTCGCGTATGGCGCCTTTGCCCAGAACGCGAACTTCGGTGAAACCGAGGTCGCGAAACATCTTGGCGATCTTCTCATTGGTGGCGAATTGCTGCTGAAACCAGCTGAGCTTGATCGAGGCTCTGTAACGCTTACCTTGGCGCACGGTGAAGAGGGGCATCTCCGGCGTCTCCCATGATATGCTACCTATAGTTGTATATCCTAGAACCGCACACGAAGGCAATCGCTCCTACCCCTCGCCCCTGAACCAGGCACCGACCGTCCTTCGTCCGTGCGCGTCGAGCGCCAGATGAAGCTTGGTGCGGCGGAGCAGGAAGTCCTCGCCGCTCATGGCGTCCTCGACCTCCGCTGCGTAAGCGAGCTCCGCCAGCAGGACGCCCGGAGCGATCTCCCGTGCAAGCCCGGGGTCGCGCGCGATGCGGTCATAGAGGGTCTGGATCTGGTCGCCATAGGTCAAGGCCCAGCGATGGCGCGAGGCGGAGGGGACACTGGCGGGGCCGTGCTCGGCGAGATCGAGCAGCGCCTGGCGGGACAGGCTGCCGCCATGCAGCGGGACGTATTTGGTCCAGGGTCCGCCGATGCTTGCCCCGAGTTCCCGCAGCGCGTCGAGCACGTCCTCGGCAAAGGCGCGGTGGGTGGTGAGCTTGCCGCCATAGAGGCTGACGAAGCCGCCGGTGCCGTTGGCGACTTTTGCCAGGGCCGAGCGCCGCGACAGGCGGCTCGGCTTCTTGTCGCCGCGATCCTGAAGGGCGCGGATTCCGGCCCAGGACCAGATCACATCGGCGCTCGTGGCTGGACCCGCGGGTGACGCGAAATAGCGGTTATAGGCCTCGAGCAGATAAGCCTGCTCCTCGGGCGAGCAGACAGCAGCGGCCGGATTGCCTCGTTCCGGCACCTCGGTGGTGCCGACGATGAGAAAGCGCCCATTCAGCCAGGGCATGACGAAGACCACGCGGTCCTCCGGGTCCTGCAAAGTGTAGGCGTCGGCTTCGCGGGGCTGCGGCATCTTCAGCACGATATGGCTGCCGCGCACGAGCCTTAGCGGCCGGGGGGGCGGGGCGATGCGGCTCATGGCGTCCACTTCGGCAATGAAGGGACCGGTCGCATTGACGATGAAGCGGGCATCGATCCGGGCCTTCACCCCGCGCTCGTCGAGTTCGACTGCATAGCCGTCGGTCAGGGGCTCGATCGCGGTCACGGCGCGCCGGTTCATGATGTTGGCGCCGCGGGCGCGGGCATCGAGCAGCACGCTGAGCACGAGGCGCGCATCGTCAGTCTGGCAGTCGTGATAGTGGAAAACGGAGGCAAGACCTTCGCGGCGAAGCCGGGGAAGTTGCGCGATCTCGGGCTGGCCGAGCCTCCCGCTTGGCGGCAGACCGTCGCCGATCGAGAGCAGGTCGTAGAGGGCGAGTCCGGCATGCACCAGGAGGGCGGGGCGCTTCTGCCAGCGATAGATTGGCAGCAGGAAGCGGATCGGCTCGACCAGATGCGGCGCGGTCTTGAGCAGCTGAGCCCGCTCGACCAGCGACTCCCGCACCAGCTTGAGCTCGAGCTGCTCCAAATAGCGCAATCCGCCATGGATCAGTTTGGACGAGGACGAGGAGGTGGCCGAAGCGTAGTCGCCCTTCTCGGCCAGCATGATTTTGAGGCCGCGGCCAGCGGCATCGCGGGCGACGGCCGCGCCGTGAATGCCGCCGCCAATGACGAGGAGGTCGACCGATTGCGTGGCCACGGCCGGCGAAGCTAAGCGACGCCCACGCGCAGCAGATCGTGGATGTGGATGACGCCGACTGGGCGTCCTTCTTCCAAGACGAACAGGGCCGTGATCTTGGAGGCATTGATCATCTCAAGCGCGGCGCTCGCCAGAAGCTCGGGCGAGACCGTCTTGGGCGCGGCCGTCATGATCTCTCCGGCGCGCCGCGCCAACAGCCCATCACCCATATGCCGCCGAAGGTCGCCATCGGTAATGACCCCGGCGAGCCGGCCGTCACTTTCGACCACGCCGAGGCAGCCGAGGGCCTTCTCGGTCATGACCACGAGAGCTTCCGACATAGAAACGTCGATGCCGACGATTGGCAGACGATCGCCCTTATGCATCAGGTCGCCGACGAATTTCAGCCGCGCGCCGAGCTGGCCGCCGGGGTGGAAGACCTTGAAGTCCCGCGCGGTGAAGCCCTGGCTTTCGAGCAGCGCGATGGCGAGGCAATCTCCGAGCGCGAGCTGCATCACGGTGGAGGTCGTGGGCGCGAGCCCGTGCGGGCAGGCCTCCTTGCTGTGGGGCAGCGCCAGCACTACCTCCGCCGCCTTGGCCAGGGTGCTCTCCGAGTTTGAGGTCACGGCGATGAGGGGCACGGCGAAGCGGCGGGAATAAGAGACGAGGTTGCCGAGCTCGACGGTCTCGCCCGACCAGGAAAAGGCCAGGATCACATCGTCGCGCGTGATCATGCCGAGGTCGCCGTGACTCGCCTCGCTCGGATGGACGAAGTAAGCGGGAGTGCCGGTGGAGGAGAGAGTGCCGGCCACCTTCAGACCGATATGCCCGCTCTTGCCCATGCCGGTGACGATGACGCGTCCGCGGCAGCGCCGGATGGTGGCGACGGCTTCGCCGAAATTGTCGACGAGGTAGGTGGTGAGCGCCACTTCGAGCGCGCTCAATCCTTGGGCTTCGAGCTGGACCGTTCGCGTGGCGGAGGCAATCGCCTCGCGCATGTCTTGGCCTGGAAAAAGGTCGCGCTTCAGACCCACAGCCATGACCCTCGCTCCCCGTGTTCCCGTCCCCTTCTTTAGCATAGATCGGGTCCCCGCGGGTGGCCAAGACTAGACCGCTTGCGACGCGGCCAAACCCACCGTTTACGTTGTTTCGCCAAGGTCGCCCTAGGCTCGCAGCAGCTTCTTGAGCTCGGCGGCGAAGGTGTCGGCGAGGTCGGGACGGTCAAGCGCATAGGCCACATTGGCAAGAAGGAAGCCGAGCCTGGAGCCGCAATCGAAGCTCCGCCCCTCATATCTGTAGGCGTGAAAGGGTTGCGTCTGCATCAGCTTGATCATGGCGTCGGTGATCTGGATCTCCCCGCCGGCGCCGGTTTCCTTGGCCGAGAGAATGTCGAAGATTTCCGGCTGCAAGATATAGCGGCCGAGAATGGTGAAGTTGGAGGG
>Ga0307378_10003545_pt1 | contig 22841 bp, 18 predicted proteins | sample UN1MG_FD_202238 | JGI IMG/M metagenome (GOLD analysis project Ga0307378, IMG submission 202238) | Soil microbial communities from Risofladan, Vaasa, Finland - UN-1 | ecosystem: Environmental > Terrestrial > Soil > Coastal area > Acid sulfate soil | place: Finland: Risofladan, Vaasa | collected...
TCCATACTCCAATCCCATTCGCAGAGGTAGTTGAAAGTCAAAAGGAGTATCAGAAAATATTGAATGAAATTCACGCAATTTACATACCCAGAAAAATCAAATTTGGACTACTATACATAGATTTTTCTCCGACAGCCCCCTTGAATAAGGCTAACAGACAAGGAACACAACTCTGGCGCATTCTGACGCATTTTATAAATCTGGCCTGATCCTGGCCCGGCCTAATCCTGGACTAATGCACGGAACAGGAAAAGCAAGGGTCATAGGCCCGTATGAGCTGCTCGCATTTCAACCGGAGAGCATCCTGCTCATCGCCTGGAGCATAACGCAAAGCCAGCGAGCGAAGATCCCTTTCGATATTGGCAAAGTTATGGGATGTGGGAGTAACCAGATTCGCCTTCTCAATTACTCCCTGGCGATTGATAGCATAGCTGTGCATCAGCAATCCACGGGGTGCCTCGGTAATAGCCATGCCCTCCCCTGCGCGAATCTCAACCGAAGGCTTTTCTTTTTTCGGAATAATTTCCGACAACAGGTGAATGCACTCAAGCATTCCGTCATAGATCTCCAGTGCCTGCGCCAGGTTATTATGGAAGGGGTTTTTATCCGGCACACTGAAAGCTATTTCGCGGGCCAATTTTTTGGTATCTTCACGAAACTGGTCGAACTTGAGATTCACTCGTGCCAGGGCACCAGTCATGATGGTGGCCCCCCCTTCCAGGAAAGATTTTTTGGCATTGGCATAATTTTGCTCTTCCTCGTGTAGGATGGAAGAGTAATCGTGAATTTCCAGGTTCAACCCATTCGTGGCCACAAGACGCCCCTCATTGAAGGCATACTCAAAGCCACCATTCCCTTCCTCTCCCCCTCTCCCTCTCTCCCATTCTCCCTCTCTCCCTCTCTCCCCCTCTCCCCCTCTCCCCGTCTCTCCTCGGAGAGCCATAAACTCGCCCTCGGTTTCCAGGTCAGGATAGGGCAGCTTGCCCATCATCTGGGCGGTATAATAGGCCATAGGCAATACTGCCTTGATCCCTTCAGCCAGAGATAGCAGGGTTTCCCTGTCCGGCAGTTTGGTAAACCCATTGACCACCATAGATATGGGATGAAGGGCGCGACCGCCGATCTGCTCCGCTACATTATTTATGGCATCCTTCATCTTGAGAAAATACTTTGTTTCTTTTTCAAATTTGTTCATCATGCCGATAAATCCCGGATAACCAAAATAATCGGGCAAAGCAAACATGTAGAGGTGAACAATGTGGCTGGCCACCACCTGAGATACGATCATGAGCCTTCGCAAGCGTTTGGTCTGCTGACTGTTTACGATACCCATAGCATCCTCTATGGCCTGCAGGGAGGTGGTCATATGAGAAATAGGACAGATGCCGCAAATGCGGGAAACAATATCAGGGACCTCACTGAATTTGCGACCCACTAAAAATCCCTCAAAAAAGCGGGGCGGCTCGAAAATTTTCAGTTTGATCTCCTGAACATCCCGATCCTCTCCTATCTTTACAATCAGGTTGCTTTCGCCTTCGGTGCGGGCCAGATAGTCAACGGATATGGTCTTCGGTTTAAAGGAACGCCCCTCACCCTCACCCTGCCCTCTCCCCCCAGGGGAGAGGGGAAAAGGTGAGGGGCCATCTAATGAATTTTGTTGAGATTTCGGTTGAAATTTAGAAGGATTTTGTTGTTGATCCATAGAGTTCTGCTCCCCTGCGAAATTCCGGTTTGGTTGATCCATATTGAGTAAACCTGCGGAATATATCATCCGCGCTTAATCCCATCTTTTCAAATTGCCGGGCCAGGGCCGGTGCATTGGCATCTTCCATAGGACCCCAGCAGGCATAGCAGGCACGGCCATAAGAAGGACACAAGGCCCCGCAGCCCGCATTGGTAACCGGCCCCATGCAGGGCAAGCCGTAGGAGACCAGCACGCAGGTGTTCCCCTTTATCTTGCATTCTATGCAGACCGAATAGTTGAAGAAATTGGGTTTTTTACCCAGCAGCAGGGAGGTAAAGGCTTCATCCAGGTCTCTTCTCCCTATGGGGCAGCCTTTAATATATCCATCTACCTGAACATAATCATCCACCGGATGGGTTTTCATGGAATGAATGGGAATAATTTCCTGATAAACTTTCTTTTCCATATCCAGCTCTGAGGTATGATTTTTGATAGCCGGAATACCACCATTGACTGCACAGGAGCCTATAGGAAACAAGAATTGAGTGGCCTGACGGACCTTCTTCAGTTGGTCTGCCTGCCACGCCTCAGTGATAGCTCCATCGATCAGGACAAGGTCAAAGGGGCCGTTATCAGCTCCTCCGCTCTGCCCCATTCTAAAGTAGACAACCTCTACATTGTCAAAAAGTTCCTGGATGTGCTTTTGAAAGTAGATCAATTCAAATTCACAGCCCGCACAGCAGCTATATTTAAAGATTCCTAGCCGAATTTTCTTCTTTTTTGCCAACATTACCTGCTCCTTTTAAAGAAAGGGGAAAAACTCTTTTCCTCTGTGTCTCTGAAAAGGTTGTTTAGGCTGTAGGTATTTAGGCTTTGGAAAAGCTCGCGGTTAGTCATTGTCTTTTCCTACAGCCTAAATACCTACAGCCTATCTACCTGAATTCTCTGCCTCTGTGCCTGTTCCTCATAAAACCGTATCTGCGAACCTCTTGATATCCGGGTAAAGAAAGATTGGTCCATCCTGGCAGACAAATTTAGACCCTATCTGACAGTGGCCGCAATGCCCGGTACCGCAGCGCATTCTTCTTTCCATGGAAACGTAGATCCGGTCTTCTCTATAGCCTTGCAGCAGAAGTTTGCGAACTACAAAACGCATCATGATCTCAGGGCCGCAAACGCAGGCCAGGGTATTTCGCAAATCCATGTCCAGATCTTCAATGAACTGGGTCACCAGCCCTACCCGAAGCTGCAAGGGCGACTGCAAAAATGATTGGGAGGTGAGTTGATCCACACAATAGATTGTGGTCACCTCAACCTGATCTTGCCAGAGAGCCAGATCTTTCTGAAAGATCATGTCATCCGGTGTTCTGGCTCCAAAGATCAAAACCAGCTTTCTTATTTGATTTCTCCTCTCCAGGCAATGGAGAAGAAAGGGTCTGACTGGTGCCAACCCGACACCGCCTGCCACCAGCAGAATGTCGCAACCCACAGCCCGTTCAATCGGCCAGCCATTCCCGAAAGGTCCTCGGATCATCAATCTCCGGCCAATTTCCGATTCCCCGATCAGTCGGGTTACATTCCCTACCCTGCGGATGGTGTGGATGAACCGGCTGCTGCCAGGTCTTGCCAGAGAACTGAAGGATATTGCCGACTCTTCTGCCCCAGGCAGGCCAAGCATATTGAACTGCCCAGGCGAAAACTGAAATTCCTGTTCATCTTCCAAGGCAAACAGGTAGGAACTTGTATCTATTGTCTCCGGTTGAATCTCCAGAATACGGCAGGCTCGATAGTTTGGATTATCCATGGCCTTATCACTCCGTTCTCTATCCTTTTAAAAGAAAAATTCAGAAGGCAAAATTCAAAAGTTAGAATTCAGAACTTCTGACTCCTGACTTCTGACTCCTGACTTCTGACTCCTGACTCCTGACTCCTGACTCCTGTATCTATCACTCAGTTCTCTTTTTATCCCCTCTGGCCGCATAGAATTTCTCTGTGGCCATAATCTCCTTCGCTATGTGTGTCAGATCAATATCAGTGGGGCACCAGGTCATGCATCGACCACAGCCAACGCAGCCAAAGCAGCCAAACTGCTCTACCCAGGTAGCCAGCTTGTGGGTGACAAATTGACGTAACCGGGCCATACGCGTAAAACGAAAATTTGCCTCATGAACCTCTGCAAAATGCAGATCCAGACACCCATTTTTGTACCGCGTTCGTTCACACGTGGTCAGATCAAAGCTGATACGATCCTTCACATTGTAACAAAAGCATGTCGGACAGACCTGAATGCAATTGGTACATCCCAGGCATCGACTGTCCGCTGTCCGCGACCATATCGGATGGTACTGATTTCGTAAGATGATCTCAACCAGATGGCTCGTATCGATCTCCTTTTGAAATTGGCTTTCCAGTTCCCGGCTAATTTGACTTTTTTTATCGAAATGCTCCTGCGTAGCCTGGGCCGGATTCAGAGAGGAGAGCAGTTTCAGTGCCCGGTCTCTTCCCGCCTCCCTTGAGTGCGGAGGCATCTCTTCCCTCCCCCTTGAGGGGGAGGCTGGTTGGGGGTGATCAATCAAAGTTTCAATCAGGTAATTATCCCCCAGATCAGTCAGCAAAAAATCATATCCTTCCTTCGGCTCAAAGAAAGGCCCGGTCCCCATAGAGGCGCAAAAGCACTGAGGATAAATATGGGAGCAATGAAAACCAATCACCAAGGTGTTTTCACGCCACAGCCGGTAGTTTCGGTCCTCCATACCCTTTTTCAAAAAAACCCTGTCAAGTATCGTAATAGCGTGAAGATCGCAGGAGTGGACACCAAACAAGATCTGGCGAGGAACCGTATCCAAGGTCTGCACGTCAAACTTTCCACCCTTTTCCTGAATAGTGCAAATTCGCTCCTCTGGGTGGTAAAGGTAGACCTGCGGCCCCAGCATGGTGAGACCATAGTTTAAATTCAGATCCTTCACGGACTGAATCTTGGCAAAGGCAGAACCTCCGTCCCGCTCTACCGGTCCAATCAGTTGAAATTCCTTTTGCAACTCTTCCAGCCAAGGAAAGAGCCGCTTTTTCTCAATGAGATAAGCTTGTTCCTGCATCGGATTACATCCTTCTGAAAGGGGGTAATGAGTGAAGGGGAGGAGGGGGAAGGGGCTAGGGACTAGGGGCTAGGGTATTTCTCTCTTCCCTAATCCCTACTCCCTATTCCCTAATCCCTGTTCCCTGTTCCCTGTTTTTCACTCCCTAATCCCTTTATTTTTTCAAAGGTTAGGCGATCTTTTACCCCAATCATACCACTGCCAGACATTCTGAGTCAAATCCTCATAGTCTCTTTTTATGTGATTGAATAACCGGGCATTTTCAATTGCAATCCCGCCAAAATCAGAGAGAATCTGAAACATCTCCAAATCCTCGTGGCATTGTTCAACACCACTCCGGCCTGGCTGGCCAGGGTAGTAACGTAGCTGATCTCTCCCTGATCAAACTCTCGCACTTCACGGGTAAAAAGCCAGAGGCTGCCGATTATGCGGTCTTTGGATTTCAGAGGAGCACACAGTATGGAGCGAACTCCTTCCGATTCAGCCAATTTTTTATAAGCCGGATTGAGCCTTGCATCAGCAATCGTAACGGTCTTTCCCTTTAATACTTCCCGCTCCACCGGACTCTCTTCCACCCGGATGGGGCTTTGATAGGCATACTTCTTCGATAAATTCCTGGCCGCAACAACAGCAGCAGTTTGAGAGCCCGGATCAGCAAGATGAATGGAAGATGCCTGAACATCCAGACAATGATCCACATTGTCCAAAATGGTCTTTAACGCTTCATCAAAGTTGAGGGTGCAGGAAATCTCCCCGCACCGCTGGCAAAACTCATCCCGGTATCTCGTTTCCATCTCTTGCATAAGTCTTCCTTTCTCATTCTGATAATTCTGCGTTAATCCATTTTCGGGCAGTTAAAAAATTTATCACGACAAGAACAGAAAAACGACGCATAAAATGCACATCGCAGAGGGGCATGACCCCAAATAATATGGCCTATTAAGAGAGCAAGTTTAAAGGTGATGCACCTTGTATAGTGGAGCTTTCGCCCGTAAATATTGAGCTAAGCGGGGGGATTAGGGGGATTTTGAGTAAAACAGGAAAAATTCCCCCTCCCCCCTTTACAAAAAAGGGGGGAATAAAAAACCTGCCCTTGTAAGCTCCCCTGGGGGGAGATGGTCGGGATGAGGGGGCGTGCCCTTGCCCCTTGAGTAGTTACGTTTAAAGCAAGTTAAGGGGTTGACAGGATGCTTTGGGGAAAACTCCAAGAAAAATCTTCATCATGAAGAGGTAATTGAAGCTAACGATTGTCTCCATCAATAGATCAAATACTCCTGATGATTGTCCATATTTTACCCGCTCTCACACTTACATATGAGTGACTTTTCCCTGATTATCTGTGCCAGAGAAGGGAGGAGGAACCTTTTACTTACCCTGTCAAAGATATAGTAGTAGGCATTAACAGCTAATTTTTTGGCTGTCTGCACAATAGTCAATGAGCTATCATGTGCTTTAGTTCCCTCATCAGTTTTGTTCTGTAAGCTGGCATCTCTTTCCCTGGCCTGTGCTCTGGCCCCCAGTTCTGAAGCGTTATTGTGCAGAGGGATCTCAGGATATTTCAACACCATGAGGAGGTGTTCTTTCTTATCTTTTGTTTTGGCAATTCTCTCATTTCTCTCTTATTACCTTATGCGTTTTTTATTACCTTCTGCAATGTTTCACTCAGTTTTTTAACGTCATACGGTTTAGTAACTACCTCACTGAATCCGTATTGTTTATATTCGGACATTATGGGATCGTTGGAATAACCGCTCGAAACAATTGCTTTAACTTGAGGGTCTATTTCAAGCAGCTTTTGAATGACTTCTTCACCTCCCATTCCACCCGGTACGATTAAATCCAGGATAACAGCATCAAAGGGCTGCCCGGCTTCTTTTGCTTTTTTGTAGAGTTTAATAGCCTCAGCACCTTCCCCGACAGCTTCAACCTCGTATCCGAAATAGCTCAGCATCTCTCCAGCCATGTCTCTGATGCTTTCCCTATCATCCATCAGCAAAATTTTCCCGTGGCCAAAGTAGATCCCTTCTTTTTCATCCTCCCCGATCGGAATTCCTTTTTGGGAGGCAGGAAGATAAAGATAAAAGGTCGTTCCAACTCCAACCTCGGATTCTACCGTAATATATCCCCCATGTTTTTTGATAATAGAATAGCTGGTCGCAAGTCCAAGACCGCTTCCTTTTTCTTTAGTGGTGAAATAAGGATCGAATATCTTGCTAAGATATTCTCTTGGTATTCCGCTTCCCTGGTCTTGCACAGATATCTTTACATAGTTTCTCGCTTTCAGCGACAAACCGTTATTTGCTCCAACAGCTATATTTTCCGCACATACCTTAATTATTCCACCATGAGGCATGGCCTGGCTGGCATTGATAACCAGATTATTGATAACCTGGCTTATCTGTCCCTCATCAACTTCAACTGCCCAGAGATTATTCGGCAGGGAAAATTCGCATCTCACCTTAGAACCGCTTAAAATAAAGTCTGATGTCTCTCTCAGCAATTCCGGGATAGAAGCGTTTTTCTTAATCGGAGATCCACCCTTAGAGAAGGTAAGTAATTGTTGAGTCAAATCTCTGGTCTGATAGGTCGCCTTTCCTGCGTTGGCCAATGCCTGAGAAAAATTCTTCCCTGATCGTGCATATAGTTCTACCATGGATAGATTGCCAATGACAGAAGTGAGCAAATTATTAAAGTCATGAGCAATGCCACCGGCAAGAATACCGATAGATTCAAGTTTTTGCGCTCTTTGTATCTCTTGCTCCATCTTCTTGTGCTCAGTGACATCACGGATAACCGCCATTACAGCGGGGTTCCCAGTATACTGTATAACACCCGTAGAAACTTCCACATCCTTTATTGTCCCATCCTTACACTGAATTCCAGATTCATGTAAAGAGGGGACTTTTTCACCTGCCAGGGATAATTCGTATATTTGGATAACTAATTCTCTGAAGTCAGGGGCTACGATATCCAAAAAGGCTCTATCTGTGAGTTCTTCGATGGTATAGCCACTCATTTCCGCTACAGCTTTGTTAGCGAATGTAAGAGCCTCATTCTGGATAATAACTACTCCATCCTTGGCTTGCTCGACCAGAGACGAATACCTTTCTTCCGATTCCCTCAGGGTCTTTTCTATTTGCCTGCGCTCGACAATCTCCTGCCGAAGTTGTTCATTGGCTGCTGTCAGTTGGCTAGTTCGCTCTTCCACCATGTCCTCAAGGTGATGACGATATTTATTTAATTCTTCCTCAGCACGCTTTCGGTCAGTGATATCGTGAACTATCGCATACATAAGCTCTTTGCCATTTACTATGATGGGACCTTTGTAAATCTCGACAGAGCGGGTTTCTCCACTCGCCAGACGATGCTGAAACAGGAAAAGCTGTTGATGCCCTGATCTTGCCTGCTCCATTTCCTGAAATACCTGCTCGTTTGAGAGTCCGTTGATGTCCGTAATCTTTTTTGCAGTCAACTCCGAACTGGTGTAGCCATAGAAAGAACAGGCAGCCGGATTTGCATCTACAATTTCGGCAGTATCAGGATCGATCAAAAGCATTACTGCATGCTTGTTATTAAAGATACTGCTATAGCGATTTTCACTCTCCCGCAGCGACTTCTCAGCCCAATCACGCTCGGCCATTCTCCCAGCCCACTCAGCAATGGCGTTAACCAGACTCCTTTCCTCTTTCAGGAAAGGGCCGTCATCGCTTTGCGGTTTTTCTTTTAGGTAACAGACCTCCACACTACCGATTCGATCGCCATACATCGTAATGCCACAGGCCAGATTCCAAACTGTTTCCTTGAAGTTTTCCGTTTTGAATTCCCGGTCCTGCAAGACAATCCGTCCGCAGGTAATTTCCGGATACTGCCAGGCAGTCGGAATAAGCTCGACAGTTCCCTGAATTATCTCTTCGAGAGAAATATTCGGCCTCTCAGCAAGATGCCCGATACTATAAAGACAATTCAGTTCCTTGAGCCGCTCGCCAAGATCATGGGTCCGTTCCTCAACCCGAATTTCAAGATCATCGTGAGCTTTTCGCAGTTCCTCTTCAGCCAGCTTGCGCTTGGTTATGTCACTGATCGTTGTCCGGCATTGGCTGAAATTGCCCTCACTGTCCTGCACTGCCATGCTTTCCAGGTGGGCATTGAACGGATCGCCATGTTTTTTGATAACTTTGACTTCGCACGTTTGCTTACGGTTTGTTTTAACAACCTGTTGGAGGTGCTCATAAAATACTCGCCTCTCATCCCGGTCAATAAACGGAGAAAAAGGCGTATTTATCAAATACGCTCTTTCCAAACCTAATTGAAGTGCACCGGTAAGATTAAGTTCCAGAATAAGCCCATTTTTATCAAAACTAAAATAACCAACAGGGGCAAAATCATAGAGATCAGAATACCTGTCCCGGGACTCTTCGAGTTGTTGCTGGGTGCTGCGAAGCTCTTCATTCTGCAATTCTAAATTCATTTGGTGCAAATACAACTCATGCTGATATACCTGCACCTTCTGAATCAAGCACTTAATATCATCAGGCGATAATCTGCCCGGTTTTTCGGTTCGCATCCACGGTAATCCCTCTGTCCACTTGTCTGGATCGCCATCATCATGCTGGCACGATGCAGGCTCCATGTGCTTTTTGCTGCAGTTTTTTGAGTTGGCTTTATCTTTTTTCATAATGTATTTTCCTGGTTCGTAAAAAAAATCGGACACGAAGAGCACGAAGGATCACGAAGCCCACGAAGAGATTAAACTTTTTATAGAACAAACCTTTTAATACCATCTTTTAGAATTTTTTCATTAAAATTTATTAGTAGGCCGACTTTTATTCGGGCAAACTTCATATAGGAGCACCCCTCACCCTGCCCTCTCCCCCCAAGGGGAGAGGGGAAGAACTATACTCTTTCTTATCTTTTTATCTTCGTGCTCTTCGTGACCCTTCGTGCTCTTCGTGTCCTCACTTCCCCCACCTCGCAACATATTACTCACCTTTCCCGGTAACATCCTCTATGGCCAGAAGGATCATTTGTGTAGCGCCATCCTTCTGATAGATTCGCCGAGCATTGAGAAGCATTTTTCTGTATCCGATGATTGGAAAGATCTGCTCAATCTCAAAGTCCTGGAAATGGCTGTTAGCTGGCAGGATTGTGTCCAGGAGCTTTCTCAGTTCAGGGATATCCCACTGGCGATTGCCAACTTCATAAATAAGCGCGTTCTCCATATCCTTTTTGTTGACCTGGAAGATTTTAGAGTAAGCCTCATTCACCGAAATAATCCGCAGGCGGGCATCGAGGACTACCAGAGGCTCTCGTACTGTCCCCACGATGGCCTCAGCAAAATCACGGGACATCCGAAGCTGTTCCTGGCTTTGTTTAAGTTCACTGATATCGATTGCGGTAATCACCGAGCCTTCAATCCTGTTGCCCGTGGCCTTGTAAGGCCGAATCCGCATAAGATACCATTTACCATCAAGAGTTTGAATCTCCTGTTCTTTGATCTGGATGGTATCCATTACCCCGGCAATCAGTTGCTCAAAATCAGGAATATTGATATCGAGTTTGATATCAGCGATCGATCGCCCGATGTCGCTGGGGAGCACATGCATCAGGTTTTGCACCGCAGGAGTAAAACGCCGAATGCGCAGATCATTTCCCAGTATGATGATGGGGATATTGACGCTGTTGATCAGATTACTCAGATCATCGTTAACTCCGCCCAATTCGACATTCCGGTTCTGCAACTCTTCGTTGACTGTGACCAGCTCTTCATTCGTTGACTGAAGCTCTTCTTTGGCAGTTTCAAGCTCCTCATTAATGCTTTGCAGTTCCTCGTTGCTCGACTGGATCTCCTCGTTGGCAACTCTCAATTCCTCGTTGGAGGCTTCTTTGTCCTCGATAATCGATTGCAGATACTCTTTGGTTGTCTCAAGTTCCCGGCTCAATTGAGCAACCTGGGGATCGGTGACGCAGCCAGCGACTTCCTTTTCCATGCCACCCTTAACCTCATTGGGCTTGACTTCCTTTGATTCAAGGCCCATCGCCGGGGCAGCGCTCTCAAAGAGGATCAATAATTCATCCGATGGGGTTTTGACAGGTATTACCTCAAGATGAATGGCCCTGTATTGCTGATGATATTTGACCCGCACATTCTCTTTTCTGACCGGCATCCCCGTTTTCTGCGCCTCTTGAATCGCCCGCCGGAGGTCTACTACCAAACCTTCCCTGCTCATTTTCAGGAGATTGAGGCTTGCTTTTCCCGGTACATGACTAAGGTAAGTGTCAGTATGCCCGCGGAATTGAATAATTTCCATATCATTATTGATAACAACGCCGGCAGGAGCGTATCTGGCCAATAAAAGAGCATCAACCTCTTTTGTTAAGTTGAATGTATAGGGGGATTGCTCGCTCGTATTCCTCATCCGGGTGCCAATGCCTTTCTTTTCTGTCATATAATCATCGTCGGCCTTGACAAGATCAATCGGCAGCCGGGTTGAGGTTAATTTTCTCAGATAAATCTTGTATTTTTTATCCACCAATTTAAACAGGTCCGCGAATGTGCCAATGCTCTCCGAAGTTCCCAGCACGAGAAAACCCGAAGTCTTAAGGCCATAATGAAAAATGGGGATTACCCTCTTTTGTAAAACCGATCCCAGGTAAATCAGTACATTTTGACAACTGATCAGGTCCAGATTTAAGAAAGGCGGATCTTTGGTCACATCTTGTCTGGCGAAGATACACAGATCACGGATCTGTCTGCTGATCTTATAGTTATCCTCCACCCTGGTGAAGAATCGTTGCAGCCGCTCTGGCGAAACGTCGGCCTTAATGTTTTCCGGGTAGCTGCCAAAACGTGCTTTCACAATGGCTTTCTCATTAATGTCGGTGCCAAAAATCTGTATCCGGGGGCTGTCAGTCATCCCCTCAAAAAATTCCAGCAGGCTCATGGCCATGGAATAGGCTTCCTCGCCCGTTGCACACCCCGGCACCCATATTCTGATGGGCAGATCAGGGGGCCTGTCCTTCATCATCTGAGGAAATACATCTTCCTTTAAAACCTCAAACATTTCTGGATCACGGAAAAAAGAGGTAACACTGATGAGGATATCCTGGTATAAGGCATCCACTTCAACAGTGTTTTCCATAAGATACCTCACGTAATCCGGCATCTTGCTGATTTTGTGTAAAATCATGCGCCGCTCAATTCGCCGCGCAATGCTGGCATGCTTATAATAGGTAAAATCAGCGCCAGTGGCATCTCTCAGCAAGATGAAAATTTTATTGAGGTTATTTTCTTCTTTAAGCGGTAACTTCTCTATTTTTGCCAGTTTAGCGTAAGCCAGACTAGGATGCTTGCCAATTCTCACCAGTTCACCGGCCATTTCTTCAGGTGGCAAAATGAAATCCACGGTGCCACTCATAGCAGCGCTATGAGGCATGCCACTGTACTTGGCGGATTTTTCATCCTGGGCAAAGGTAATGCCCCCCTCGGCTTTGATTGCCTGCATGCCTAATGAGCCATCCGAAGCGGTCCCCGACAGAATCACCCCAATCGCCCGGGACTGCCGATCCTGGGCCAATGACCGAAAAAAATAATCAATGGGCAGATATCTCTTCTGCTCCTCTATGCGGGGCAGGAGATGAAGGATTCCATGCGAAATAGCCATGTTGGTATTGGGCGGAATGACATAAACATGATTAGCTTCCACCGCTCTGCCGTCCGATGCTTCAATGACCGACATCGAGGTCACCCTGGAAAGAATTTCAGGTAAGACACTCTTATGTATAGGGTCCAGGTGTTGAATAAGAACAAAAGCCATGCCGGTATCGGATGGAATATGCATCAGCAGTTGCGAAAATGCCTCCAACCCTCCTGCTGAGGCCCCGATACCAACAACAGGAAATAGTTCATCCTGGAGATTATCAGAAGCTTCATTGAGGTTATCAGGAGATTCCTTAAGGTTATCAGGAGCATCAGGAGCTTCCTTGGAATCAATCTCCGCTTTGTTTTCAGGATGTGTAATTGGTGCTGTTTTTTTCTCTTCCATTTTGCCCTCCTCATTCGCCTTTCGTTATATAAGTGATATTCTTTATATTGATTTATATTTATTTATATTAGTTTATGTTTAAAATTCGCTCGAATCTAAACAATCAGGCACTGGTTCAGTTTCATGACAAAGCTTATAAAATCAAACTGAACCAGTGCCCTCTACAGGTTTTATTATCTTACTTTTTAAATTCCAGCGAATTAATTATACAACAAAGCTATATCCCTGTCATGTCCTTTTTTATTAATTAGTTATACCGCCACAAATTCCTGGGCAACTCATCAAAGACTAAACCCTTTCTTATTTTTTTATCTTCGTGCTCTTCGTGACCCTTCGTGCTCTTCGTGTCCCCACTCCTTTTATCGGTATTGTTTCATTTCTGGATTCCCGCATTCGCTGGAATGACTGAAAACTGAATGGGGGTGGTGTTTAATGAAAATGAGTGACCTTATTTCTTATACTGCCCCAATCAAAAAAACAGCCGCAGGTACAACCCGCCACCATGCGCAGCAGAGCCATATTCGCTGCGAATAGTGCCATCCTCAGCCGGTGATTGACCAATGGCAAGATCAATAAAGGCAAGCACTTCTGAATTATCTGAAATAGAATAGACAAGTCTGGGGGAGGCAAGCATGGACCCATCACGGAGATTAACGATGGCTGCCGGACTGAATTTTAAAATCGGGGTAAGATCGTAGCTCAAACTCAGGATCGTATAATAGCGGGCAGCAAAAGTGGTTTGAGGATTATAAAGGTCATAATCCCTTGGTTTCCCGGCTCCATTACCATAGTAAAAAAATTCAAAATCCATATACAGATCATTTCGAAATCGATAGTCCACTTCAAAACCCGCCTGAGCATACCCGGAATTAGTCCCATGATTACTTCCATCGTGCTCCTCACCGAAAAATAAGCTTTCAGCACGAACCCCCATACCCTTCAGGTCCCCGGAATACCCCAGTCCCAGGGCAGTTTTTTGCTGGTTTTCTCCGAGCAGAAAATTGAAGTCTCCTTTTTCCCCTGCCAGGGTGTAAAGCAGTAAATAACTTCGATTTCGCGGACTTGCGGGGATTACGGCTACAGCCGTGACAGTTTTGAAGGGTTTCGGGTAATACTCCAATTTTATTGCATCCACGCCTGGGCGGATATCCTTATTAAGGGCAAGAGGAAAAAAAGGGGCTATCAGGTCAAGGGGCGAATAGCCAAGCAGATTTCCAAAACCAATGGCCTGCCTCCCTATGGTAGTTGAAAATTTTTCTGATTCCCAGTTAACATTCAAGCGGTCAGGATGAAGCTTAACCACGATATCTTCTTCGTTGATTGGAGCGGCGTCCAGATTGGGCAGGTCAAAGGGGCTTTGAGCGTTCAAGACCTGCGCGTTCTCTCCTGCCAGGAGATCCGCTACCTGAGAATAGGCCAGCTTAAACGATTCTGAAAAGGTTACTGCCACATCAAACCGAATCTGAGTATCGGTGAAGCCCTGATAATCATCATGAGGCAGCTTCCGGGCGAGGGTTAAGGACTCAAAATGGCCTCCCAGTGTCAGACTGGAACCAGTGGCAGGAACAGGGGCGGTTATTGATTGGAAATTTTGAGGCTCCCCCGATGCCTCCCCCGATTCCTCCCCAAATGACCATTGGTAAGCCGCTGTTTCCTGCCCTGGAGTGATCAGGGAAAATATGCAGATAAGAAGCAGAAAAAACAGCCAAACCCTCAAACCCATCATCAATTTTTTCATAAGCATTCTCTTTTTAGGGATTAGGGATTAGGGGGTATAGGTTTGGGATTAGGGAAAAAAGAAATACCCTAAACACCTAACCACCTAAACACCTAAACCCCTTTTTTTTCACGGGCGCTCTCTCCGGTCTGATTCAATCTTGCCATCACGCAGATAGATAATCCGCCTGGCCAGATGAATAACACGCTCATCATGACTGCTGAACAGAAAAGTAGTCCCCTTTATCTCATTAAATTTTCGCATCAGGTTCAGGAGATTGACGCTCGACTCAGAGTCGAGATTGGCCGTAGGCTCATCAGCCAGGATAATGACCGGCTCGGTCACCATAGCCCTGGCTACGGCGATCCGCTGCTGCTGGCCGCCGCTCATCTCCCCCGGTTTCCGGTATTCCAACCCGCTCATACCCATCTCCCTGAGCAAGGCACGGACCCTTTGACTGCGCTCTTTGGCTGGTATGCCGTTCAGCATCAGGACGAATTCCGCATTTTCCTCCGCAGTAAGCACAGGGACCAGATTATAAGCCTGGAAAATGAAGCCGATCTTATGTCTCCTTATCTTTGACAGGGCTTTTTGATCCTTTTGGCTTAAGTTGTCACCATCGACCCAGACTTCCCCTGAATCCGGGCGGTCCAATCCACCAATCAAATTCAGAAGCGTGGTTTTTCCGCTGCCGGATGGACCGGCCAAAACCAGAAACTCCCCCTGCTCAATCTGGAGGCTGACCCCATCTACCGCCCGGACAGGGATCTCGCCATTATGATAATATTTTTTTACCTCGCGCAATTCTACTAAAGGCATAGCAGCGCTCCCTCCTTTTAGGGTTCAGGGGCGGACAGGTTTAGTATTCCCTTATTAAGTGAGGGAAGATTGTTGTTGAGGGGAAGTGAGGTTAACCAAACCTGTCCGCCCCTGAACCTTTTAGTGACGGGGGGACAAGGGGACAATCTCCCCGTCTCCCCATTCCCCCATTTCTCTGTCATTTCAACGCCTCTACCGGATTCACGGTCCCTGCCTGCCAGGCTGGGTAGAGGGAAGCTCCAATACAGACCAGGAGCAAAAAGAATGAAAGAAAAATCATCGTAGAAAAATTCCAACTTGCCCGGATAACCGGGTCAAAGAATACCCCGCCATACTCCAGGCCTTTCGGCATGATACTGGTCAGGTCCAGGCCGTATCTGATCAACCAATCGGTTGCTGCGCATCCGCCGATCCACCCAAAAATAATGCCTATTATTCCGGTCAGGAATGCTTCTGTGATCACTAACCAGCGCAAAAAAGCCGGTGGAGTGCCAATAGCCAGAAGCGTGCCGAATTCTCTGGTACGCTCCAAAACTGACATCAGGAAGGTGTTTATGATGCCGATACCCACAATAATCACGAGGAGTAAAAGGATCACCTGCAAAGAAACATAGTCATACTGGATGGCATGGTAAAGGTTTGGCATGGCCCGGTGCCAGTCCTCGGCCACAAGGTCCTGACGATCCGAGAGCAGAGCCTGGATGGCAGATTGAGCGGATTTCTGCCATGAAGCGGAAGAGAGCAGGACCGAAATTTCATGCACCCGGCCAGTATATCGGGAAACCTTCTGTGCTTCGGCTAAATTCACTATGACCAGGGAATTATCCACTTCCTTCATGTTCGTCTGAAAAATACCCACTACGCGAAGTTTTTCACTCTGAAGCTCACCATCTTTATCCTGCACCGTAATCACGAAGCTTTTCCCTGTCTCTACCTTCCCCCTTACCCCAGCCCTCTCCCCCAGGGGAGAGGGAACTACCTTCAACTCCCTGGCTAGGCCGGAACCAATTACAGCCTGCCGCGTGTCCCCATCCTGAAGGAACCGGCCAGATGTCAATTTCTGAATATAGGGATTGATCGACGCTTCCCGTGAGGGTAAAAGTCCAATAAAAAGGGCACCTCTGGACTCATAGGCGGACTGGGCCAAGGCTGAAAGCTGAAGATGAGGCAAAACTACTTTTACGCCGGGAATCTTCCGGATTTTTTCCGGTATATCAGCCATGAGAAAGTTTTGCTCGGCCAGGCGATCCTCCAGGTACCCCTTACGATAGACACCGATATGGCCTGAGCCTGCACGTACCCCCTGATCAATCATTTTGCTGTACCCTCCCTTGGCCATATTAACGAAGGTAATGGCCAGAAAAAGGCTACCAGCCATAGCCAGCACTGTCAGAGCTGTCCGAATCCGATGCCGCCACAGATTCTTCCATGCAAGCTTTATTATCTCTCTTGTATCCATAGTATCCATAAATTTAAGGAGGTCAGGGTTACGGATTAAAGGCTTTGTCAACCCCTAATCCGTAACAGTTTTTTTAACGCGCAACATGTAATGCCTGGACCGGATCTAACCTTGATGCCCGCCAGGCAGGAATATAGGCTGATCCAGCACTGGTAAACACCAGAAAGACCAGCGGGTATACAATCCCCTGCCAGTTGAACTCAGTATGAAGGACAGGCAGGATGGTTGCACCAAGGTAGCTTACCGGCGTAATCCAGGCAGAAAGATCAATGCCGTGAAAATGGAACCAGGTCACTAATCCCAGGCCAATGGCACCGCCCAGAACCATAGATATCAACCCCATCAGAGTGGCTTCGGTTACCATAAGCCAGCGAACCTCACGGGGAGTCATGCCCAGAGAAAGCATCAGTCCAAACTCTTTGGTGCGCTCATAAGCAATCATAAAGAAGCTGTTGATAATGCCAAGACCTGTGGCCATGTAAAGAATAAAGAGAATCACCAGAATATTGATGTCGGAAAAATCAAGGACCTGCTTCATGTCCGGGAGAATTTCCTGCCAGGGCCGCACCAGTAAAACAGGGGCAGGGGCAGGCCCATTAACGAAGGATGAAGGGGCATGGATTATGCTGGTTATTTTCCCGGCCACTTCCGGAGCACGGTCAGGTTTTTTTACCCTGATCGCAATTTCATGAATATGGCCAGGATAGGCAAGTACATCCTCCAGCCAAGTGAGGCTGACCAAGGCCAATGCCCCATCAAGGTTAGAGCTGCCGGTTTTGAAAATGCCAGCCACCGTGACCAGGTCATTCCCGATCGAGCCATCTGCCGCCGAAGTAACATACACCAGTTGCGACCCCACCCCGGCTTTCAGTTTCCGGGCCAGGGATTCTCCAAGTACCACCTCGCCAGGCAGGGAGACAAATTTCCCCTGAATAAGGTGCTGCCCCAGTGTAGTAACTTTTTGCTCCTGCTCAGGCTCAATGCCCAGCATCTCCACTGCCTGAGTGCTGTTTCCAAAAGAAAGGAGGCCAAAGGAACGAAGCCTGGCAGAGGCTGCTGCCACCTCTGGCACCTCCCGCACTCTGTCCACGATGGGCTGGTACTGATCGATGCTCTGGTAGAGATCACGAATGTCCGGATAGCCCGCACTGGTAATCTGAATGTGGCTGGTATACTCGTCCGTAGCCGAAGCGACCAAATCAAACATCATTCCATTCAAAATACCGACAGATACCATGAGCATGGATGAAGCAACGACCATAGCCAGAATACTCAAGCCTGTTCTGCGCTTGTTTCGCCAAAGGTTCCTGTAGGCCATTTTTATGGTGAGCATATTCCACCAGACGTCATTCCCCCGGCAAGCTTTCCTTGTATGCTTAGACGAGCCGCGGGAATCCGGAAAGGATAGTTTATCGTTTCTTGAGATTTCTCATCGTTTCTTGAGATTTCTCAAGGAAAAAAAATCATCTTTTAAGGAAACTCCAAAACGAATCTTTTCATAGATCATCGTGGTAGATTCTTTTGGCTTTTCCAGGGGCAATACTTCCATTTTTAGGGGAATTTTGCGGCCATCGATGTCCTGAACATCCGAATACCGAATAACCCTCACTTTATTTTCCTCTTCATCAAAGTAGGAAATCTGCTGAGGTATAAGATCCGGCATGATAATCTCATAAATCAGCTTTCCCCAGACTACGGCAGTTTCCGGTTTTGGGATCGCTTCGATCACCCAGACTCCTTCTCCCCTATCTTCAAGCAGGCGAAAGGTATAATCATCCGCAACCTGAGATTCTTTAACCAGGTCATCATTGGTAATATGACTCCCCATCCATGAACCTCCCATCATGGAGGCAGGAATTTTAATCACCCTGTCTACTTTAGGAAGATAATTCCAGATTTCCTTGCCGACTTTCAAGGTGCTGATGCCCTCGTCCTTGGCTGGATAAAGAATGGATACAAGAAACTGGTCCCTGCCCTTTGACCAGTACTGCATGCGCATCTTGCGGGTATAGTGCTGGGTAGTGACCTGCATGACCATGATACCTTCCGCACTTTCACCCGTGTATTTTCTCTCTATTTCCCGGATGACTTCCCGAAGATTTTCCTTAAGGCTTTCCTTGCCAGGAGCGGCCAAAGCAAGATCGGCCTTACCAATAGCGGCCTTACCAGTAGCGGCCAGCGCCTGGGCCGGACAGCAGGCAATAAGCAAAGGGAGCCATAGACCGAGCAGCAACGGTATACAACTAATGTAAAGACACGTGGTTTTTTTCATAATCTCTTATCGGATGCGGGCAAGCATCTCGCCTATCGTATCAGGACGAGCATATCCCTGACTGACTGCTCCAGTTTAGGTGTCATTTCTCGTGGCCCTTCACCGCTAGTTTTGTGAATGAGATGAAGCAGGATTGATCATAAATTCAGCCAGCTCATTAACGTCATTCCCGCAAAGGCGGGAATCCAGGCGCTCCCTTATGGATTCCCGCCTTCGCGGGAATGACGAAATGCCCGAATGGGTTATCCCAACAATTTTATTTGTGAAGAGCTACTAGTAGTGAAACGACGAGGAATCTTAAATCACTTACTGAAGTCAAAATTCCTCGTTCACCAAAGGTCTATCGGCATGACATAAGGCTGAGCCAAGCTTCTATCACATTTTTTTGATTTTCTCGCCTCTTCCTGTTTATAATAAATATAAATGTGCTTCACCTTTTTTCTCTTTGCCAGCAATATGGAACAAGTAACTTTATTTCAGGGTAAAAAGGTAAGCACTTTGCCAGGAAAAGAGGGATAACAACTATGATTAAATATTTTTTTCCACCTTTTTTTCTTTTAGTTCTTTATTATCTTTCGGTTGTCTTACATTATGTTCTTCATCTTATGTAGATGCTTAAAGAGGATAATAAGAATAGAAATCTTAAAATTTTAGCTACAATATCTTGTATTGAAAGACGAAGCGATACACAAAATCCGCTACGCAAAAAATCAAAATTCACATCCCAGGGCAAGCTCTTAGATGTCCCCAGCCCTCTAAGAGCTTATTGCCAAATTCTTGCTACCAAAAGCAGGCATACACAAGGCTCAAGGTTCTAGAGCCTGCGTAAATGCGTACTCCATTTTCAGCCCCTTCAATGATAGCTTTGCTCTTCCGAAGGAAATTTTTCTTCCAGAACCTCCTGCCGGAACGAATGTATAGCCGCCAGCATCGTAGCATGCAAGGAAGCATATTGCTTGACGAACTTTGGTTTCGGAGAATCCAAAAGCCCAAGCAAATCATGGGTGACCAGCACTTGGCCGTCGCAGTGCACCCCTGCGCCAATGCCGATGGTCGGGATGGACAACTGCCGGGTAATGCTCTGGGCCAGATCAGCCGGGATTCCCTCAAGGACCAGGGCGAAGATACCCGCATCTTCAAGCATTCGGGCACTTTCGATGAGCAGATCCGCATCCTTTTTCTCTCTTCCCTGAACCTTGAACCCTCCCATCTGATGCACCAGTTGCGGAGTCAACCCGATGTGACCCATAACTGCAATGCCTGCTTCCACAAGGCAATGGATAGTACGCAGGATCTGCCCTGATGCCCCTTCCAGCTTGACCGCCGCAGCGCCCCCGTTCTTGATAAAGCGGCCTGCGTTTTCAATGGCGCTTTTGCTATCCACATTGAACGAGAGGAAGGGCATGTCAGCCACGATGAGTCCGCGCCTGCACCCTCTTTTTACTGCTTTGGTATGATGAAGCATTTCCTCCATAGTCACGGGAAGTGTGTTTTCATAACCAAGCACCACCATGCCCAGGGTATCTCCCACCAGGAGAATGTCAATACCTGCTTCATCCAGCACCCTGGCCGTGGGATAGTCATAAGCGGTGAGCATGGTAATCTTTTGCCCATCCTGTTTCATCTGCTTTAAACCGGGAATAGTGACTTTATCGCTCATGGTATTCAATGTTCCTAACCTCCTTTTGCTCTGGATTTGTAAGAGTAACACAGTGTTTCCACTGTACTATTTATCTTTTTGGTGGAGAGGGCGGCGGCGGAGAGGGCTTCACAATATGCACTGGCCTTTCTGTAATACCTCTCTTCGCCCAGCCGGAAGGTGGCGTAGGTTTATTGGGTGATGGTTGTGGTTCTTTTCGCCCCATTTCTAAGCCTGCTTATGTTTCATATTGAATGGAACCAAGTGATTCTTTTATTATTTCCTTTCCAGATATTTCTTCTTCAACAAGTTGTCGATTAGCTTCTAAAACTAATTGAATTGCCTCAACAAGATTTCTTTTAGTTTCTTCGAAAGTCACTCCCTGGGTATTAGCACCTGGAAGTTCCTCGACATATCCAATATAGCCATAAGGTGATTTCTCAAAAATTGCTGTTAATTCGACATTCATATTTTTTCCCTTATCATTCCATCATGCTGAACCAGTGCCGCTCGCTATTATCTCATCTATTTTAATTTTCACTTTCTTCTTATCCAATACTATACCGCTACTATACCGCAATGAAGAAAAAAATGCAAAACTTCCAGAGCGAATAGTGACTTTATCGCTCATGGTATTCAATGTTTCTAACCTCCTTTTGATCCGGACATACGTGGAGAAGTTCTCTCATGGTCTTGCCTAAGACCGGATGCCGAAGATCCGGAGCAATCTCGACCAGCGGGGAAAGGACAAATTTGCGCAGGTGAAGAAGCGGGTGGGGAATGATGAGGTCCGGCTCCGAAATCTGCTCATCTTCGTAAAGCAGGATGTCGATATCGATCGTTCTGGGACCCCACTTGAATGGTGTATCCTTCCCCAGGTTTTTCTCTATTTCCTGAGTCAGGCGCAAGAGGTCCCGTGGAGAGAGTTCAGTTTGAATTTTTAGAACCAGATTGATAAACCAGTTCTGCTCTTCATACCCAAAGGGTTCGGTTTCATAAAATGAGGATCGATCAACCACACAAACGGATGCCGACTTCCGGAGCTGATAAATGGCCTGATAGCAATGTAAAATGCGAAGCTCCAGATTAGCCCCGATGCCCAGATAAACATGAGGCATGCTTTCCCCCCTCTCGGTTTTTCATCCCATAGACCGGCCTTAGATCTTCCTTAGGGCTCTCCCCAAAATTAGTATACCCCAGGGAGGTAACCTTTTATTCACCCCTACCTAGCCCCCCCTTTCAGGGGCGGACAGGTTTGGTTAAGCATAATATTTTACGGCCTTTACCATAAGTTCAGCTACTCCAAGGGATACCTGCATCACATCAACGTCATTCCCGCTTTCGCGGGAATGACGGGATAGATGCTGTTTTAACTGAATACCTGAACTTCTGAACTTATCCGTTTATAGCAAATCATGTCACTCAAGCATATTAACCAGCTTACACTATACTAAACCTGTCCGCCCATGAACCTCAAGGGGGAGAGATTGGGAAAGCTTCCCCTCCTCAAGCTCTCGCCACTTGATTGAAGCTAGAGATCTTTTTTCGTTGGCAATTGTGACAAGCGGATCTTTTGTGAGTGCATAAAGGAACCTCATGTATTTTTTCAGGTTCTTTCCAAAGCGATGGGAAAAATAATGCACTGGCACGCGGCATATTGGCCTGGGATCTGCAATTCTCCAATATTTTATCTATATGCTGATCTATAAATCTTGATTCGATATATGGGATAGGCATTAAACTGATATGAGGAAAAGGGTCTCCGGCCCAATGTGCCTAACCCGGAATGGTAAACCATGCGCCTGTATTTACATGTCTAATCCTGAAAAATGTTTCACGCTGTATAGCATAATTCCCACACGAAAAATCATCACCTAGAGCAGGGTCAAGAACATCCATTGTTAGATCTCTTTGGATTTTCTCTGCAGGAAAAGATCTCGAAAGGTATGTGTTTTGCTCCATCCTGATCTCGTCAAAACCTTATGGTACTATAGACCTTTTCATATGAATAGATAGATTTAAAAAATTTCTGTGATATAATATAGGGTCTTATTCATTCTCGGACAGCTTCCTAGAAGCACTGCTGTCATTTGAGAACTCAATGCCGTTTTTCC
>Ga0307378_10003548_pt1 | contig 22831 bp, 21 predicted proteins | sample UN1MG_FD_202238 | JGI IMG/M metagenome (GOLD analysis project Ga0307378, IMG submission 202238) | Soil microbial communities from Risofladan, Vaasa, Finland - UN-1 | ecosystem: Environmental > Terrestrial > Soil > Coastal area > Acid sulfate soil | place: Finland: Risofladan, Vaasa | collected...
CGAACGGACCGTTCTGTCCCCATAAATCTTATCTCTCATTTCTTCAATTGACACCTTTCTTTTTCCTTGATATTCTTTTCTCAACCGAATAAGAGGGAATAACAATGGCCATAACTTGCCCTAAGTGTAAGACAAACAATCCTGAAGCGCTGAAGTTCTGTGGCGAGTGCGGGGCTCAACTCCTCTCCCCTGGCGATATAGACGTCACAGTAACAATTGAAGCACCCAAAGAGGAACTCACAACAGGATCGACATTTGCCGGAAGATACCAGATCATTGAAGAGCTTGGCAAAGGAGGGATGGGAAAAGTCTATAGAGTGCTGGATAAAGAACTCAAAGAGGAGGTTGCCCTTAAGCTCATAAGACCGGAGATCGCCAAAGACGAAAAGACAATCGAGCGATTTAAGAACGAACTCAAATTTGCCCGGAAGATCAGCCACAGAAATATCGGCCGCATGTACGAGCTCATGGAAGATAAAGGCACGCATTTTATAACCATGCAGTATGTGTCGGGGCAGGATCTCAGGGGATTGATAAGACAAACCGGCCAGTTGACAACAGGAAAAGCCATTTCAATTGCCAAGGAGATCTGCGAGGGACTGATCGAAGCCCATCATCAGGGTGTCATACACCGTGATTTAAAGCCATCCAACATCATAATCGATAGAGACGGTAATGCCAGGATTCTGGATTTTGGGATAGCCCGCTCAGTCGAAGGGAAAGGAATAACAGGCGCAGGAGTGATGATAGGGACACCCGAGTACATGTCTCCCGAGCAGGTGGAGGGAAAGGAGACCGACCAGCGCTCGGATATCTACTCATTGGGAGTGATCCTGTATGAGATGGTGACCGGAAGGGTTCCCTTCGAAGGAGACACGCCTTTTACAATAGGAGTCAAGCACAAAAGCGAGGCCCCCAAAGATCCCAAGGAGCTGAACGCTCAAATATCCGAGGATCTGAGCACTGTGATATTGAAATGCCTGGAGAAGGATAAGGATAAAAGGTATCAAAGTGCGCAGGAAATCCGCTCTGAGCTTGTGAAAATAGAGGAAGGCATCCCGACCACAGAGAGAATTGTCCCGGATAGAAAGCCCCTCACTTCAAGGGAGATAACCGTCACATTCGGATTTAAAAAATTGTTCGTTCCGGCACTCGTTGTTGTCGCTCTCGTTTTTGCCGCAGTGATCTTATGGCGTTTTGTCCTCACAAAAGAAGTGGCTCCCCCTGTTCCGACGGATAGGCCATCGCTGGCGATTTTATACTTCGAGAATAATTCCGGAGATGCCGCTCTGAACAACTGGCGGAGCGGGCTGAGTGAGATGCTGACTACCGACCTCAGCCAATCCAAATTCCTCCATGTCTTGAGCAGCGACCGGATCTATTCCCTCCTGGAAAAACAGGACTTACTCGAAAAAGACAAATACTCGACAGATGATCTTAAAAGTGTCGCCGCTCGGGGAGGTGTGAACCATATCATAAGAGGAAGCTTTATCACGGCTGGAGAAAAATTCATCATCAACGCCGCTCTCATGAAGGCCGACACTGCAGAAGTCATCAGCTCGATAAGAGAAGAGGGGGTTGGAGAAGTCAGTATCACGGATTCTTTAGATAAGATCACCACGAAAATAAAGGCAGACTTAAACCTATCAGAAGAACAGATGTCCAGCGACCTGGATAAAGAGCTGGCACAGATCACTACCCAATCTCCTGAAGCGTTTAAATACTATTCCGAAGGAGTCAAGCTATTTAATCAAGGCCGATACCGGGCGAGCATTCCTCTTATCGAAAGAGCCACAGGTGTCGACCCGGAGTTTGCTATGGCCTACAGGAGGTTAGGCATAGCCTATGGCAATCTTGGATTAGCCCCTAAGCGGAAGGAATATCTCGAAAAAGCCATGGAGCTGACAGACCGACTCTCGGATAGGGAACGATTCATGATAGAAGGTTCTTATTATTTCGATTCCGAAGATACCTTTGATAGAGCCATCGCTGCCTTTAAAAAAGTTCTAGAACTCTACCCGGATGACACCACAGCAAACCACAACTTAGCTATCATATTTGAGAGTCTTGAGCAATGGGAAAAGGCAATTCCTTATTTAGAGAAAGCAAGAAAGGCAAGCTCAGAGTTTGTTGGTACATACACAACCTTAGCCTCGTGTTATAGGGACATAGGAGAGGATGACAAGGCCAAGGAGGTTCTTGATGATTACCTTGAGAATTTTGGAGACTCCACCGACATCCACCGGGAATTGGCAGCTCATTACCAGCATCTCGGGGAATATGACCTTGCTCTTTCCGAAGTCGAAAAAGCCCTCTCCATAGATCCAACCGATTTCTGGAATTTCGATGCCCAAGCCACAGTCTATAAATATCAAGAAGATCTAAAGAAGGCAGAGAACACTTACTGGAAACTCATGGAGTTGACAGAACCCGGGGCAGGCTATGTGGCTGCCAATGGAGGGTGTTCCCTGTCTTTGATATGGGGAAAATATGAAGGGGCAGAGTCCACGCTCGACCGCGGGCTCACTGGTGTTCGGATGTTAAAGGTGAAATGGGTAGAATCGGAATGGCACAGAAAATTGGCTTACATCCATAGCCAGACTGGTAGCCATGAAGAGGCACTGAAGGAGTGTGAAGAGGCCTGGGAGAGTGCCGTCCAAGCGGATAGGAGCAGTATAAGCTTACAAAGATCTGCTATGCACATGAAGGGATTGGTTCAGTTGGCAAATCATTCAGAAACTGAAGCCCAAAAAACAGCGGATGAGCTCAAACAATTCATCGAGGCCGGAATTCATAAAAAATCCATGAGGCTGTATTATCACTTAATGGGCCAAATTGAGCTCGAGAAGGGGAATTATTCGAAGGCCATCGACCTCATTCAACAGGCCCTTTCTCTGACTCCTTTCCAAAGAAACGAACTATTCATCGAATCATTGGCCTTAGCTTTTTACAGATCGGGAGATGTAAAAAAAGCACAAGAACAGTACGAAAATCTCATCGCCCTAACGCCTGGTGGTTTGTTTTACGGGGACATTTACACAAAGAGCTTCTACATGCTTGGCAAGATCTACGAACAGCAAGGCGACACATCCAAAGCCATAGAGAATTACGAGAGATTCCTCGACCTGTGGAAGGATGCAGACCCGGGAATGGGTGAGGTGGAAGATGCGAGGAAGAGGTTAACTGGTCTGAGATAAGAAACTTGTCATCAGAATTAAGTAGGTTGTTTTCCCTTTCCACCCATTAAATACAGCCGCGTCTAATTTTCCAGAGAAAATGAAAAAATGCACTTGTGCCAATTTTCATTCCAATTTTTAGATATTTTCTGCCGGCTCGTCTTTTCTTTTTTCTCTTTTTCTTTTTGCGATCATGCGGACAAGTTCCGCTGGGGGGCCGCCCCAATCACCCAACCACACGCCCTCCTCATATTTCTGGATGTGAAAATCCTTGAAGTGGGAGAGAAGGGCATTAGGGGGCAGCGCGTGGACATTGCCGGGGAAGGATTGCTTCTCAGTGGCAAGAACATGCTCGAAGACGAGGACGCCTCCAGGTCGAAGGGAGGCGTTCAGCCAGGCCACGAAGGCCGGATCGGAAACCGGCGCCCAGGACAGGATCATGACAATGAGATCCCATCGCTCGGTTCCGAAGTCGAAGTCCTGGTAGGTCGTTTTCACGGTCGTGATTGAGATGCCCACTTTTTTGGCATTGACCGACGCCGCGGCAAGGCCGGCACCCGAAATATCGATGGCGGTTACATCCCAACCTTGCTGAGCCAGCCAGACTGCGTTACGACCTTGTCCCGCTCCAACATCGAGGGCTCTTCCAGGTGGGAGGTCCTTGGTGGATTCCTTCATGAAGACACTTGGTGTGGATGTGAACCCATCCTTTTCAGGGTCGCCGGTCAAGGGCTTGGAAAAGATGCGGTCATAGGTGAATTCAGTACTTTTTGCGGGATGTTCTTCGAAGAGGCGACGAATTGTCTCGATATGCCACTTGATTTCGTCTTGCGGCAGACCATCTTGGGTGAGTTTCTCTTCATAAATCCTGAGGGATATTTTCTCGGGATTCGTCCTGATCCAGGCCGTGAAGGACGCCCAGATTTTATCGTCATCCGTCCGATCCTGAACCATGATCGGCGCCGTCACCAATAGCACAATTAAAATCCATGCGACAACAAGGCCACGCAGAACAGAAGATTGAGTGTTCATGTTTCCTCCACTCTTTTAAACGAAACAGAGTGATTTCGGTTATATTGTTACTAATGACATATCTAATATGCAGTCTAATATGCTCAGACTGACACAACTTATTGATATGAAATAAAATGACCCGTTCAATCCTTTAAATAATCACCTTAGATGTTATATTTCATGGGGAAAAAGGCCTTTCTAAGCTGAGGAGAAGAACTTATCACTCATAGGTCATTAGAATACCCAAAACGATCCCGGAAAACGCAATTTAAGGGGAAAAAATAGCACTTTTTAGGTATGAAAACTTTTATTTTCTATTATTTACGTCAGTCTGAGCACAATAATCAATAATTATGAGGGATTTATAGATTTAGAAAAAAGAATATCCTATAATCAGGAGTTCCCGTTCATAAAAGGATATATCCGTGCTTAAACGAGAATTCCAGGATAAGAATGAATACAGATACAGACGAGGGGGAGCAGTCCGCTGGATCCTCTCCCACGTGGTGCGCTATCCCCTTCTCCCCTTGATCTTGATTTTCAGTGCAGTGGCCACCAACTTTACCTACAGCTACATCCAGGTTTTCGTCGGCAGAGCCTTCGATGTGATCTCGACGGCCGGCTTCCAGCTCGATGACCTCATGGTCCCTGTGATCATAATCATCATATGTGCTTTAGGCGAGGGGCTCTCAGGACTCTTGCGCAGCTTTTCTGCTGAATTTCTGGCTCAGAAGATCGAGCGGGATTCGCGAGCGGAGCTCTACCACAGTCTTTTGGGTAAGAGTCAGACATTCCACGGAAGGCAGCGCATAGGCGACATCATGGCCCGGGCCACCAACGACGTCCGTGCGCTTAACTTTATGTTCAGTCCCGGACTGATGTTAATTATCGACTCTATCCTGGCTCTCGTGGTTCCTGTGATCATGATTGCCCTGATTCATTCCCGATTACTCCTTGTTCCTATGATTTTTACCGTGCTTTTAACTATAACGGTTATTGATTACAACCGACGCCTCAAGCCGGTAAGCATTGCCCAGCGGGAGCAGTTCGGCATATTGAATGCCGGGCTCGCCGAGGCCGTCGCCGGGATCGAGGTCGTCAAGGCCAACGTCCAGGAGCGGTACGAATGGAACAAATTCACAAACAACGCCCGTGTGTTCCGAGACTACTTCGTGCGCCAGGGCCTAATCCAGGCCCGCTATCTACCGATGCTCATGTTCAGTGTATGTTGGGGCGCCGGATTTTTCCATTCTCTTATTCTCTGGCGGCAGGGTGCAATAACTCTGGGAAACGTCGTAGCTTTCATGGGTCTTTTCGGAACCCTGCGGTTTACAACATTCATCTCGATATTCACCTATAACCTGGTCCAGCTGGGGATCGCCAGTGCAGGACGGGTCCTGAGGATGATCAAAACCGAGACCGAACTGGATGAGAACCAGGAGGGCGTTCGCCATCCGATCAGCGGGGAGGTCGCCTTTGAGAACGTGAGCTTCAGCTACAACGGGACTCCAGTGCTCAAGGACATCAATTTTCGGGCTTTACCCGGAGAGACGGTTGCTATTGTAGGCCTCACTGGTTCCGGAAAGACGACTCTGACGCGGCTTATCAATCGCATCTTTGATGCCAGCTCGGGCCGTGTACTGGTCGATGGGATCGATGTCCGGGAGTGGAGCCTTGAGAGCCTACGCTCCCAGATCTCCACCATCGAGCAAGACATTTTCCTCTTCTCCCGCACGCTGAAGGAAAATATCGCCTTCGGTCAAGCCGAAGCCTCCCAGGAAGTCGTAGAAAAAGCAGCCCGCGAAGCCCAGGCCCACGAGTTCATCACCGCCTTTCCCGAGGGCTACACAACAAAAATCGGTGAACGGGGAGTCACTCTTTCAGGAGGACAACGGCAGCGTATCGCCATTGCCCGCGCCTTCCTCACCAATCCCCGGATCCTGATCCTCGACGACTCGACAAGCGCCATAGACAGCGCGACAGAGGACCAGATCCAGCGGGCCATGCAGAGGATCTCCAAAGAACGAACCACATTTATCATCACTCATCGCCTGAGCCAGATCCGCTGGGCAAACCGCATTCTGGTGCTACGCAAGGGGAAGCTCGTGGATCAGGGCAGTCACGAAGAGCTTATGGACCGTTCGCCCGACTACAAGCGAATTTTTGCGCGCTATGAATAAAAAGATGGAAAAGGAGGAATAGATGCCGTTTATTCTGGACGGACTGGATAGCGAAGACTACGACAGAAGCTATAAGGACAGCGAGCTTCTTCGTCGTATAGTAGGATACTTCCGTCCTTACCGCCGCCAGATCATATTCACCTCGCTGATGCTCACTCTAAATTCCGCCGCTGGGACGGCCGGTCCGATCCTGATCTCCAAAGCCCTGGACCTGGTCAAGAAGGATCCCTCACTTCGCGTTCTGCTGCTTCTCTCTCTTGGCGTGCTGATGCTGGGAGTTTTTGCCTGGGGGTTCAACTACATCCGCCAAGTCTTCTCTGCGCGTGTGGTGGGAAACGTCGTCCTGCAGCTCAGGGAAGATGTGTTCAATTCAGTCGTCCACAACGACCTCTCCTTCTTTGACCAACATCCTTCCGGAAAGATAGTCAGCCGGGTCACTTCGGATACACATGATTTTTCAAATGTTGTGACTCTGGTTTTGGATGTCATCAGCCAGGTCCTCTTGGTGATTCTTCTGACTGCCTGGCTGTTCAACATCAGTTTTCGCTTGACTCTGCTGATTCTGGCCATGAGTCCAGCCGCCTTCATCATAGCCTTGAGCTTCAGGAAAATCGCCCGTAAAGTGACCCGCAATGCCAAACGGGTCACGGCCATGATCAATGCCGAGATCCAGGAATCGATCAGTGGTATCGTCGTGGCTAAGAGCTTCCGCCAGGAACAGGCTATCTTCGATCGTTTTCTGGAGAACAACCAGAAAGCTTATCGTGTGGGTCTGGCTCGAGGTTTAACAATGAACAGCATCTTCCCCATTCTTGGCACCGCTTCAGGACTCGCTGCAGCCCTTCTTGTGTATACCGGCGGAGCGGCCGTTCGTTCCGTGAGCATAAGTCCTGGAGACTGGTATCTGTTCATGCAGGCTGTAACCTTTTTCTGGTGGCCCATGATCAGCATTGCGTCTTTCTGGAGTCAATTTCAGGATGGACTTTCAGCCTCGGAGCGGGTCTTCGCTTTGATAGACACAAATCCAAAAGTCGTGCAGAGCGCTTCTGAACCGGTGCCGAAACTGTTGGGAGAGATCGAGTTCCGAAATCTATCGTTCTCCTACACGGAACGGGAACAGGTGCTCAAGGACTTCAACCTAGTCATTCCAGACGGCCAGAATGTCGCACTGGTCGGCCACACCGGAGCCGGGAAGAGCTCAATCGCTCGACTGATCGCGCGCTTCTACGAGTTCCAGGAGGGAGAGATCAGAGTGGACGGCAAAGACATCCGCAGGTTCGACCTCTCCCATTACCGCAGGCAGATCGGGCTTGTCCCTCAGGACCCCTTTCTCTTCTCAGGTACTGTGAAGGACAACATCCACTATGGACAGCCGGAGGCCACAGACGAGCAGGTCTACCAAGCAGCCAAGCAGATCGCAGATGGAACATGGCTCGAGGCCCTCTCCAACGGGTTGGATACCGAGGTCGGGGCCAGGGGAGCAAGCCTCTCTATGGGCCAGCGGCAATTGGTGGCTCTCGCAAGGGTGTTCCTTAAAGACCCCGCCATCCTCATCCTTGATGAAGCCACTGCCAGCGTAGACCCTTTTACGGAAACCCAGCTCCAGGAAGGTTTGGAGCTTGTGATGCAGAACCGTACGGCCATTGTGATCGCCCACCGCCTCTCGACTGTGCGCCACGCCGACAGGATCATCGTTCTGAAAAGCGGCCGCATTATCGAGGAAGGCAACCACCTGGAGCTGCTGGCACAGAGCGGGCACTATGCCGAGCTCTACAACACGTACTTCCGCCACCAATCATTGGAGTACGTAGAAAGCTTCGCCCGATAGGAATTCGGGGGACAGCATTCAGAATCCTTTAATGCTCTGCGATTTAAAAAATGCCCCTGCCAAAAGAATTGATTGACAAATCTCTTCTCCTTTTGATATAAAGTTCCCGTAAACAAAGGGGATGGATGAAGTCACTGAAGGAAAACCTATTCTTACTCCTTTCTAATGGCGGATTCTACTCTTTCTAATTCACAAAAGGAGGGTTTTATGAAAGCCAAAATTTCATGTGTTTTAGCGGTCTTTCTTATCTTGGGTCTTCTGCCTTTGACGATGAATGCACAGGAGCCGGAGAAGCAGTATCAGTTGTTTTGGGTGCTCGATGAAGTTGTAAAGCCATCCATGCAAGACGAGTATTACGAAGCCGGGAAAAAATGGGCGGCCTTATTGACAAAACACGAATTCCCCTATCCTTTTCTCGCCTATTGGACTGGAGACGAACATGTCATATGGTCCGTTCCGATTGAGAGTTATGCCGATATCGATAAGATCATGGAGGCGGTTGGTAAAATAAAAGAGAAATCTCCCGATGATTATAAAGCGATGGAAGAAGCCTTTAACGGGACTTACGATTCTGAACGATCGTGTGTCTTCTCCCTGGATTACAAGTATTCGATGATCGCCGAAGAAGCAGAGAGCGAATCCGAGGAGGAAAATTTCATCTTCTTCGATATTTACTATTTTGAACCCGGAAAAGAGGCAGAACTAAATAAAATATTTGATGAGATGATGGCCCTTGCGAAAGATAAGAAAGTCTCACAGAGCTGGTACTTCTATTGGGGAGTGATGGGCACAGATAATCCCGTTTTGTGGTCTGCTGCAAGTGCAAAGAATGCAGCGACATTTTACGAAGAGAATGCGGCGATGTGGAAGGTCATGGGAGAAGAAGCCGGCAAGATCTACCGGAAGATGACAAAATATGTGAGAAAACATGAAAATAAAACCGCCTGGTATGTTAAGGAACTTTCTTACAACCCCAGCAAAAAAGAAGAATAACAAAACTCACTTATATAAATTCTCATTCTTCAGGACGTGGATTAGAGGTTTTTTCCATTTCATCAAACAATTCCTCTACCGAATCAAAACTTTTGACTTTGCCTTTGTGGATGTCTGTGTCCGCTTCTGCTTCCATTTTTTGCCAGCGTTCTGTCCAGAACCAGGCTTGATCCTTATCAATCGTCTCCTGCGGGACCAAAACAACGGAACGGTGCAGAATATTCCTCTCGAGATTAGATTTAAATGAGATTTTTTTGAGTCTCGTTCGTCTGTACTTAATGAGAAAGAAAAAGGCCAGCTCATAACATTACTTATAGATTTCCTCTTGACATAAAAGCTGCCTTGGTTTAGACTAGTCTTAGACTAGATTAAGGAGATCGTTATGGATACCGTAGGTGCTTATGAGGCAAAGACCCAATTATCAAAGCTGCTGGAGCGCGTAATGAAAGGAGAACGCATCACTATCACCAAACATGGAGTTCCTGTGGCTGTGCTCCAGCCTCCTGATCCAGGTACATCTAAAGACCTAAAATCCGTCATCTCAGATATTCTCAAATTCCGGGAAGATCACACACTCAAAGGCCATTCTCTCAAGGATTTGATCGAAGAAGGGCGGCGTTAGATCATGAAAAAGAGTTTTGTCGTTGATAATTCAGTTGTCATGTCCTGGTGTTTCAAAGATGAGGCCAATCCGTTGGCTGATTCTATCCTTGGCTGGTTCGAAGAGGCGAAAGCATATGTTCCATCGGTGTGGCCCCTCGAGGTTGTGAATGTGCTACTCGCAGCAGAGAGAAGGAATTTGATCAACGAAGCAGACAGCATCCGTTTTCTCCGTTTGTTATCTCAGCTTCCTATCTTGGTTCTGCATGAAAGTCCCGAGAGGACGATGAGAGACATTCTTGGATTGGCACGAGCCCATAACCTTTCGAGCTATGATGCCTCATACTTAGACCTGGCCATGAAAAAGGGATTGCCCTTAGCGACGATGGATAAAAAATTAAGAAAGGCCGCAAAATCTGTGAACGTGGCCACTTCCCTACTTTAGCCAAAACAAACAAAACTTTTGCAACGCCGAAATAAAACAAATGGAGACATATAGAGGCTTTTGGATTTTCATTCAATTCTCAGACTTTCTCTGCACATTCTGTGCCAATTTCATCTCTCGGAATTTCCAAATCCTTTTCTAAAATAATATGTCCATTACCGGACAATTTTTGTCCCTCTGCGGACAAAATCAAAATTCAGAGCAACGTCAGGAGAAAGGGACTTAAAAGACCGATCGAAATGACAAAGATGTTTTTTGATGCTTTTCCCGACCTTACTCACAAAATTGAAGACCTATTTGCCTAAGAGGATAAAGTCATCGTCAGGTTCACCGCCCGAGGCACTCACACAGAAGAGTTTATGGGCATTCCAGCCACGGGGAATAAGATCGAGTTAAGTGCGATCACGATCCTACGTATTGAAGATGGAAAGGTTGCACATGTGTTGGGCATTCCACTTTAAGGCTATTTGATTAAAGCCCCATACTATTTATCATCATCTTCGTCGATCTCTTCCCGTTCCTCATCCTTGTCTTCGTCATCGCCGTTATCTTCATCATCATTATAATCGGTGTCGTCATCGCCGTCATCATCGTCACTGAATTCGGACTTGACAGGGACTTCGTCGATCCATTCTTGGATATCGCTGTTTTCGTCTCGCCGTCTCATTTTTGACCTCCTCTATAATCTTCTCTTTAGCCTATCTCTGTTGTGTTCAGATTGGATAAATATTACATCAAGAATCGGTAAATAAGCAACTATTTCATCACTCATGCTTCAGGATTTTCACCGGGTCCTACATCGCCGCTCGGCGGCATCGGGTTACTCATATCTTAAGGAATTCACCGGATTTGCCCGTGCGGACTTGATCGATTGATAGCTCACCGTGAAATATGCGATCAATAATGCTGTTCCTCCCGATATTAAAAAGGCAACGATCCCGATGTGTATTCGATACGCAAAATTTTGCAGCCACTTATTCATGGCAAAATAGGCAATGGGCCAGGCAATGAGGTTCGCCAAAAGCACCCACCTGACGAATTCTTTGGAAAGCAGCAGAAATATTTTCGAGTTAGATGCACCCAGAACTTTGCGAATTCCTATCTCCTTAGTCCGCTGTTCTGCAGCGAATACTGTAAGGCCAAAAAGCCCCAGGCACGCGATAGAAATGGCCAGGATCGCAAATGCGCCAAAAACTCGTCCCACTCGTTGTTCCGTAAAATAGGCTCGTTCGAACACCTCATCAAAAAAGGAGTAGGAGAAGGGGTAACCCGGTGAAAATTTTTTCATAACCCCCTCCACATAATCGATCGTTGCTGGAATGTTGATCGATTTTATTTTTATCGAGATATTGGAAAAGTTACGGGTATTTAAAAAGACATACAGCGGCTCGATCGGACTGTGAAGGGAACGCAAATGAAAATCTTTGATGACCCCGACAATTTCCCCGGTCTCACCACTCCAATGCGTGAATTTCCGTCCGATGGGAGATTCCCATTCAGCGACCTTGACAGCAGTTTCATTTACGAGGAACACACCCGTTGCATCGGAAGGAAAATCCCTGGAGAAATTTCTTCCCTGAACGATCTGCATGCCATAGAGATCGATAAAATCATAGTCCGCCGTATTATAATATATGGGAATGGGCTCCTCAAGATTCAGACCGGTCCAATTTCTCGACGTGAAAGTATCGATATTGTTGGGCAGATGGTCTGAAGTCGAAACAGCGATAATATCTGAATGTTGCAGCAATTCCGTCTTTATCGATTGTACGTTTTGACGGATCGAGCTCCCTCGAACCGGTAATGTGATAATTTGCTCCTTTGTGTAGCCCATGTCCATAGTTTTGATGAATTTCAGCTGCTCCCGGACCGCTATCGTACAGATGATAAGAAAAATCGTGATCGCAAACTGGACCAAAACAAGAACATTTCGCAGCGACGAACCTTTGGGGCTCCTGGTGAAAGTCCCGCTCAAGACAGAGATCGGCCTGAAACCGGACATCCTCATGGCCGGATAGCTGCCGGCGAACAATCCCACAAATAAAGTGATGAACACAAGCCCTAAGAAGAGCTGGGGATTATGGATAGGATTTAAACTGAGCTGTCTTTCGACCAGGCTGTTAAAAGACGGCAATGCCATTAGGACCATCATTATCGAAAAAATCATCGCCAGTACGGCCATAGCCACAGATTCTCCTAAAAATTGCACGATCAATTGCCCCTTCTGAGCGCCTACCACCTTCCGCATCCCCACTTCCTTTCCTCGCCTGAGGGATCGGGCGGTCGCCAGATTCATGTAGTTGATACATGCGATGAACAGGATCAGAAAGGCGATCGATGAAAAAAGGATGATATATTTCATGTCATTATTCACCCCCATTTCCTGCATCAGATGGGAATGAAGGTGGATCTCTGTCAGAGGTTGAATGAAAAAATATTTAGGATAAGGTCCCTTAGCCCCGGCCGCTTTGAATAGAGGTCTCTCTATGAACGGTGAGATTTTATTTGCCATGACTTCCGGGTCGGAACCCTCACCCAGTAAAAAATAAGTATAAGAAAAATTACTGCGCCAACTGTTGATGTCGTTATTTGTTATTCGAAAGTACGTTTCATAGGGAACAACGACATCCATCACAAAGTGGGAATTGGCTGGCATATCACTAAAAACACCCGATACCTTAAATTCATAACTTTCACTCACAGTCAAAATTTTCCCCATCGGATCCGCATGCCCAAAATATTTTTTTGCTGTTCTTTGGGACAATACTATTGCAGCAGGTTCGTTCAATGCCGTCTCAGGATCACCGCTGATAAAAGGAATAGAAAATATTTCAAACGTTTCAGGATCCGCCCAATAGAATTCTTCTTCAAGAAAATTGTTCTGTTCGTAAGACATGAGAGTATTGCTACGGCGTAAAATCCTGGCAACCGAATCGACTTCTGGGATTTTTTCCTTCAATGCCGGACCTAACGGTGCGGGCGTGAAGGCACGCCCCTCCCTTTTGGCTCTGTATATTCGGTCAGCATTTTCATGATACTTGTCAAAACTCAACTCATATTGAACGTACAAGGCTATCAGGATAAAGGCCGTCAAACCGACTGCAAGGCCTATGATATTGAGCAATGAATATGTGCTGTTTTTCTTCAAATTTCTCACAGTGGCCAACAGGTAATTTTTAAACATGTGAATCCTCCAGTAAAATTCATCGATCAAAAAGTGGGGAAAGGCTTTTACGCACTGGCCCCAAAACCAGATCCGTGCCCAAAAAAAACCTTTATCATCAGCGACATAACGATAGGTTTCGATCATATCCCCCAGGATGGAGCTCCCTCCTCTGTCCGGGAACATCCGACGGACAAACCACCCTGCAATCCGAGGAGGATGGCGGTCTTTTTTCATTTCAACTCTCACTCCTGCGGTACAGACAGCTCCTCGATCCCCGACCAGACAGACTTTTGCGCTATTCGAACTTCCTTCAGGGCTTTGACACCCAGGGGCGATAGCTGAAAAATACGCTTGCTTTTTCCCCCACGTTGGGAGGAAGGATCCGCAAAATGGGATGTGAGATATCCCTTTTTTTCAAGGCGGCGCAACATAACAAAAAGCGCTCCGTAGGCCCATGATTTCCCTGTCGCCTCTTTGATCTGGTTCCTGATCGTGACGCCGTAAGCATTCTCCTTCAATCGCCAGACAGCCAGTAAAAGGAACTCTTCCGATCGTGATATGAATTTTGTGTCCATCGAATCTCCTATATTATATACAACGTAGTTATTATCAAAAAGGTTCACTTGAAATTCAAATTTAGACAGAATTAAACCCTTCTTTACCACCAGCACAGCTCTCGAATTGACATCCGCTGATAAATTAAGTATGTATTGATCATTATTCAGGGTAATCAAACTAGGCGATGGGAAGAATCTACTATACTGGGCTCGATGATGCGACAACTCAGCATGGAACTAAAACCGAAAGAGGGAGTGAAGTAGATTCTTAAAAAAGCCTTTTCCTTCATTCTGAATGTCGGATCCGACCCTCAGGATTCGGAATATATTCGTTAGGAGGAGTACTCAGAAGAGAGGCTCAAGGATCTAGTCATCGACCAGAGGGATCTACCGGCAAGTCAACTCAGCGCCAAAATTTTCGAAGATGTGGAGGCCTTTACCTCAGGGACCGAACAGGCCGATGACATCACCCTCGTCATCATTAAACGGCGAACATAGCATCCATTAGATCCGCCAGCAGATGCCCTTGATAGACTAAATAAATTATTTATACGCCCCTTCTCTAGGTCCAAAAGAAAAAAGAACGATGGTCCCTGCATCCTTTCTGTATATCAGCCGTCTGTTCTGCCCTTTTGTTGTGTAACTAAGGGATCGCAATTCCTTGAATTCTCCTTTGAGTTGCTTCCCCGCATCCGGACTTTCCAATATTTTCGAAACGGCTTGCCTCAATGCCTCTTTCTCGCGGTTTTCTTTTATTTTCTTGCGCAGCTTCTTAAATTTTGAGGTTTCAATCAGCCGCATTACAGGTCCTTCAATTCCAGATCTGAAACATTGCCCATTTCATAATCGACCATCGCCTCCATGACGTCCTTAATTTCCTGGACCGTGAGGTCGGAATTTTCCAGTGCCAAAAGTCCAATGCGGAGTGTATACCTGAGAGCCCCAGAAAAATCACGATGCTCTTTCTTGGCGAAAACACTCAAATCTTTGACAAGGTCTTCATCCATGGCGACTGTTTTTCTGACCATTATTATCTCCCTGCATATAATATATGATAATTTCATACTCATGTCAATAATATATGATCACATCACATCGTCGACAAACTTCCTTTCTTCACTTCTGACCAACGCTTATACCTTACTATTTTTCTCATGAATCGAATATTTATTCTTGATTATTGTTAGGGGAAGATTTTCAAGCGATCCTTCAATTCTATCAATATGATAAAGATATTCCGCTTGATGCTGCTGTCGTTGAAAAACTCGATGAAAAAGAGTACGTGCGTGAGAAAATTGTGTTTAGAGGGGCCAATGACTATCGAGTCCCAGGGTATTTAGCCATTCCCAAAGCTGGCACTGCACCATATCCATGTGTTTTGCAAATCCACGAGATGACACTGTCCAAGTCGGATTTTGGGGTCAGCGACAGCTATCATAAGGGACACTTATTGACAACAGATCTTCTAGCTGAGGGGATTACAGTGCTTGCCCTCGATGCGCAATACCATGGAGAGCGTAGCCTATTTAACGATTTCGAATCCACTTTCACAATGGTATTCCAGAAACAATGGATCAACAGACTGCGTAAGATGGTGGCTCAAACCATTGTGGATTACAGAAGAGCCACAGATTATTTGGAAACCCGAAAAGAGATCGACGAGGAACTACTGGCAAGGCTATAAAAAAGTAGTGAAAAATCCGTGGCTAGCTTAAAAGGAAATACTTATAAATACAGAGCGATATCTCAAAATTGTATCAACCGTTCATTTATGATATAAACCAAACTATCACCTTTGGGGAGCAATATTTGAGATGCAAGAGGGACGAATTTTTGCTTAAATCACAAAGGCATAATTCTATCCCTATATCTATAAATCAAGTCAAGGAGGGATTTTATGAAGGGTAGAGCTGCAGTCTTTGTGTTAATGGGCCTACTGGTGAGTCTTTGTGCTTTAACTGCACCGGCTCAGACCGAGGAATCTGAACCTCAACTCTGGTTCATGGGTCACAATGTGATCAAGCCGTCCATGATGAATGAGCTCGAAGCGGATCTAAAAGAAATGGTGGCCTACTCAGAGAAACACAATTATCAGTACCCATGGTACACGCTCATGACGGATAATTACCACGTCTACTATGCAATTCCCGTTAAGGACAAGAACGATATAGATGAGATGTTTAAAACCTGGGGAGAGCTTGCAGAGAAAGTTGGAAAACCCTGGCAAGATATGATGGAGGACTACTTTAACTGCTATGAGTACACTGGGCAATTTTTGCTACGTCACAGGCCCGACATTTCCTATAATCCTGAAAAAACAGAGGGCGAACAAGAGGAAGCCAACTTTTATGTATGGCACATCGATTATGTCTATCCAGGGAAGGAAGCCGAATACGAAGCCATATACAAAGAGTGGGCGTCTATGAACAAGAGTCTCAATTACGCCGGTGCTTATAATCTTTATGCCGGTGAAATGGGAATTGAGGGGCCTTTTTACATTGGTGAGGCCAGCGGTAAAAGTCTCTCGCAATGGTATAAGGGTAACGAGAAATTTTGGGAAGAGGTTGGAAAGGAAGGACAGGAAAGGACCGATAGACGCCGCAAATTGATCAGAAAGCACGAGACAAAACATCTCTGGTACCGTCCGGACCTTTCTTACGAAATCGAAAAAAAGTAGACTGAAGCAACTATATAAGGTTTTATCGTTCGCTAAGGTGAGGTGAATTATAATTTAAAGCTTGAGCAGGGCGCGTCCGAGAAGGGCGCTGATGTAGGATACAACGCCGCCGAGGACTGTGCCCCAAATGAGGTCGACGACAGTAACAACCATGGGCCAGTCCTTGAGGGTGGCCAGGTTGGTGAGGTCATAGGTGGCATAACTGATGAGGCCGAGAAGGGCGCCGTAAAACAGGGCATGGGTCAGCACTCCCCCCGCCAGGGCCGGACGGACGACAAAGACTAACAATCCCACAATAAATAGCAGGTAGAAGAGCATGGCCGCTGTCCAATTCACCTTGGGAGTCATAAGCGCCCCGAGATAGCGCCGGTAAAATCCCTTAGCCACCAATCCCAACCAGATCATGTCGATCACAAAAAAAACAACCAGGGTAATGAGATAAAGAAGAACCATATCCTTGAATGTCATACTTCCCTCCTTGAATGATGCTATTATAATTTGATTGCATCTAATTTCAAGTGCTTTGTCAAAGGATCGAAATCCTGGTCATCATGCAAAAGAGATATGTTGTGGTGAATGCAGAATGTTCCGATTATAACATCGATGGTTTTGCGAACAGTCACTCCCTTCCTTCTAAGAAAGCGATAATTTTCTGCACTTTTTATAGCTAACTCCTGACCCAGCATCTCCATAAATTGAAAATTCAATAATAATTCTTTGGCTTTGTTGAAGTCGAGGTCGCTTTTAAAACCCTGAAGGACTTCTGCCAGGATGATATCCCCTACAATGATAATCTCTTTCCCGAGAGCAGAATCCAGCCAATTGGTTTGAGGATTGATTTTTCCGTTAAAGTAGCCGATCCAAACGGAAGAATCGACCAGGATCATTTGTCCGCCCGCATTCTGTCCAAATTACCACTCCATTTCAGCTTTCCCCGAAAATTTTTCACGTCTGCCTGCCGGCTGAATTTGACAAGGAGCCTCAAACCGGCTTCGATGGCAGCCTTCTTTGTGCGGAATCCAGATAGCTCAAGAGCATCTTTCATGAGTTGATCGTCGATCACGACATTTGTCCTCATCTCAGTCTCCTATGTGTATAAATCAATCAGATTATACACATAACTCTGAATTGAGACTAGAGAAATATTTATCGTTCAATACAAGCAACGAATAAACAGGTCGAAATGTCTCATGATTATTGCAAAATAATGTTAGGATGTCGTGAATTTGATACATTTCACGACATTTTGTTCCAGGCATTCATTATTTCCTGGGTAGGTGTTTCATATCCGTAGGTTAAAAATATAAATTTTTTCATCTTTTCTCCTCATTTTTTTTATCTGCCCAATTAAAGTTATCACGCCAAAATCGATAAGGTCAATGACAAGAAAAGCTGTTGAATAGAACGGCGCGAAATTAATTATTTCATCACACTACAATATTTACCTTGAATTAATAGCTGCCTGAGGAAAATTTAACCTGAGAATTTTCGGCGTTAGATGCGTCTATTATAGTATCCTAGTATCCGACTCAAAATTCGAATTAAGAAGAAAATCCTTGAAAATGACGAGTAATTACTTTATAATTACTTCAGCTTGCCATGAACTCCATCAAAGTGAAAATCATCCGGATCGGAAATTCCAAAGGGATCCGCCTTTCCAAATCATTGATCGAGCAATACAATATGAAAGATGAAGTGCTTTTGGAGGCAAAAAAGGACTCGATCGTCATCCGTCCGGTCAAAAACCCACGGGCGGACTGGGAAAAATCGTTCGAGAAAATGCGGCTCAGAGGAGACGATGTGCTGCTCGATAAAGGGACTGAACTTGAATCGGAATGGGACCAAGAGGAATGGCAGTGGTGATTTGCAGATTCGACGTCTGCTTGGTCAATCTTGATCCCACCCTCGGACATGAAATCAAAAAAACACGGCCCTGTCTAATCATCTCCCCGGATGAGATGAACAGGCACATCCGGACAGTCATCATCGCTCCGATGACAACATCAGGCAGGGAGTATCCAACAAGGATTAGCACATCGTTTGAGGGCAAAAAAGGGCAGATCGTGCTCGACCAGATAAGAACGGTGGATAAAGGAAGATTGGTCAAAGTGCTGGGAAAAATCGATGATCCGACTGCCAGCCGCGTTCTGGAAACATTGGTCGAGATGTTCGCGCCCTGATGGAATTTAAGCCGTAAGATTCAAACCGATTCCCGCTATCAAGATTTTTTATCCCGTGCTTCAGCGAAAGAAGTGCTTGCGTATAAAATGAAGGTTGCCTCTATGGAGGATGTATTGCCTTACTTGAGCCGTTTCTTCCCTCTTTCATTCTGAATTATTTTAAATAATTAAAATAATTTCACGTCCATCTAATTATTACAGCCTTTAGAAGTTTCATCTGTCAATGTCGCATAATTAATTATTTCAGGCCATCTCCACAAAGATTTTCGATATTTCGACTTTTCTTAGGAAACCGAGTACCTCAAATGCCCAGGGCCGCAGATATTTTGGTGTCTCTCAAGCTGGCCACAGCATCGACGGCCCTATCGATTTCCTCCACGGTATTGTATATGTGGGGGCAGAGCCTGATCCCTCCCGAATCTCCACCAAACACAGCGCAGCCTATGTTGTGTTCGTGATAGAGGACATCCAAAGCATTTTTCAGATCTACACCCGAAACATCGAAAATGACGACTCCCCCACTGAGTTCTTGGGCAAGAGGCGTGCGAAACTTTGTGCCCGGGATTCTCTCTTTGAGCCTCATCTTTAAAGCAGCAGCCAGGAAGCGAATCCTGGCTTCGATCCGGTCTTTCCCGATCATGTTATGGAATTCAACGGTCTTTCCCATGGCTGCAATCCTTGAATCATCCCTCTGACCGAGGGTTTCGAACTTCTGGGCGCCCTTACCAAGAACTCCCGGGTAGCCAACCCCGACAATGGTCGGCCACAAGTCGGCTATCCTTTCTTTTCGTACGTAAAGTATCCCAACCTCTTTGGGCCCGAAGAACCATTTGTGTGAGCTTCCTGTGTAAAAATCACAGCCGATAGCAGAAAGGTTCAGGACATGAGATCCAAATGTTTGGGCTCCGTCTATATGCGATAAAACACCATGATTCCTAGCCATTGTGCACATTTTTTCAGCCGGAAGAGCGATACCTGAAATGTTTGAAACATGGGAGAAACACATTAATTTCGTTCGCCTTGTCACGGCATCGATGAACGGTCTCATGAGTTCCTCATCACTATCGAACAGTTCGGGTGTCTTTACCCGTTTGACTTTGAATCCATACCTCTCAGCCCGAACGTCCCAGGCTACGTTTGCCGTCGGATGGTTCTCATCCCAGATGATCACCTCATCGCCCGGTTCGAAGGTCAGACCGTTTATGACCATGTTGTTCCCTTCACTCGTATTCCTGACGATGGCTATTTCCTCAGGCTTCGCTCCCAGATACTCGGCCAGAGCACATCGTGCGACTTCGCGCAGATCTGCGAACTTTTTACGGTTATGGGAAGAAGGATCGGCATCAATATCACGTATGAGCTCGAACACCCTCTGTTGAACAGGGTAAGGAGAAGGACAGAGGTTGGCCGCATTGAGCATGATCAATCCCTTCATGATCGAGAAATTTTCTTTGACAAGCTTCCAGAACCCTTCCCCGCCGACATCGCCTGCAGAAAGCCCGGTCGCTGTGCTCTTCGAAAATTTAAAAGAGCCTATATTCTCGCTGAAAACTCCGGATGGAAGGACTGCAACTGCGGCTGCACCTCCGAGAAGCGTTTTCATGAACTGCCGGCGCGGCAGACCTCGAACATCCTCTGGAAAATTCTTGATCATCTGTTTTTGATTATTATTTGTACTCATACGATACCTCCTTTCGGTCAATTTAGTCTAGTATATCTCTACTTATTATGATTGGAAAGTCGTCCGCTATGCAGCAGCTCGGCATGGAGTTAAAGCCGAAGGAGGAGCGTTAATTGGACTGACCAAGATTCAAAATGACAGATAATGTCAAATTAAGTTTGATGAAGGCGGCCGCCGAGATTACCTAATTCCGACTCCACGCCATTTGATGAAGATGAAGCATCCAATACCAAAGACAATCCATCCAATAAAAGATATAAGTCCAGAGGCTTGGCGACGCCACACAACAGGAAGGAAAAATATGAGGATCATTGTTATTGAAATGAAAGCTCGGGCTTTAACAGTCTCTGCTAGAATAATCGCCCATATTCCAAGCAGGAATCCTATCCCAATTCCAATAAGCTGGTAAGGTATGCCCATTCACTCACTGAGCGGGTAGACTTGTGTTCCAAATATCTACATGCAGCTTCCACGTGCCATCAACACCCTTTTTCCATACAACCAGATACTTGGCCATGTCTTCGATTGCATCCATTCCTTCAGGCTGGATTGAAACTTGAGCATTGCCGATCTCGCAAACCATGTCGCCCATTCCCAAAACTTCCACAGTAGTCAACACAATATCCTTGATTCCCATCTGGAAACCACCACCCCAAAAAGCTTCAATGCCTTCTCTCCCCTGGATCATCTCGCTGTTCGGGGGCAGGATCCTGGCATCCTCTGTGTAAAGGCTTGCCAAAACGGCGGCATCGCCTGAACGGGCTGCTTCACCGAACCTGACATTTGCCTCTTCAATCGATTGCCGCACTTGAGCCAGATCCATGACCGGTTGCTCAACCATCACTGCCTCTTCTGCCTCTTCTGCCTTTTGGCAGCCAAAAGTCAAACAAAGCAAAAGGACTAAAGGAATGGCCGTTAGTAGTTTTTTCATTTATCCCTCCTTCAAAGGTGATGCATAAATTAGATACCAATCGACACTGGCTGTCAAGGCGCACGTCATTCCAACTTAGCTGTCCTCGATTCGCATACATTACTTAGCTAACTGGTTTTTAGGGGGGCGGACCGTTGCTGGCGCCGAAAGGCTATAGAGTCCAGAATTTTTTTGAAGCGTGGATGGCCGCGCAGAGACTCCATCAAGGGATCGCGGCGGAACCAATCATCACGTTCGTCTCCGTTGCGGACCGCTCTCTCAAGCCAATCTAGGGCTTTATCGGAGTCTCCCATCAGGGCATAAAATTCCGCCGCCACCGAGGTTGACCAGACAGACAGAGCGGCGAATTTCAAGGTCTCATCGTCCATTCTTTTGAGGGCCTCGTTTGTCTTTCCCTCCCGTGCTAAAAGCAGGGCCCACGTCAAATTGAGGTCGTAGCTCGGGTGATCGCTGGGGGAAAGTCCTTCCAAGCGTTGGCGAGCCCGGCTGGGTTCATTCATGTCGATATACACCTGGGATATTTTTTGAATGGCATAGCCATTATGGGGGTCCAGCTCCAGGATTTTTTCGTGTTCTTTGATCGCCGCGCCGTATTCACCCTCCATGCGCCGCAGGTCCCCCATGCACATGCGTGCCGGGAAAAACAGCGGGTCTTTTTCCAGAATTTGATTGAACAAAGCCTCGGCCGAGGTGTTGTCGCCGATTGACATGTAATAGTTCCCCATCCAAATTTTGGCGTCTATATCCCAGGAATTGAGGCTGAGGGCTTTTTCGGCTTCCGCTATCATCAGGTCCTTTCGACCCTGAAAAAAATAAAGGGCTGCGAGACTCGAGTGAGCCCGTGCCGTATCGGGCGCGTCTTGCAGCGCGCGCTGGAGCTCTTCCTCGGCCCTGTAAAGAAAACTCGAGTCGTTCGAGTAGCCGCTGTCGATCTCCAGCAGGAATGTGAATCCGTACCAGGCCCGGGCTTCGGCGAACTTCGGGTCGATCTCCAACGACCTCTCCAGCATCGTTCTGGCCCGCGAGAGGTCGAATTGATGCATAAGGAACATCATGCCTTTTTCGAAATATTCGTCGGCTTCAGGGATAGACGAATTCCTGCCACCCGTGCTGAGGGATGTCCTGTCCTCACGGACACTTGGTGTGAGGCCGCGTTTAGGGATAAGGTTCAAGGCGATCAAGACCGCCGCTACTACGGCCGTACCGATCAGGATCGCATTCCTCAACCCACGCCGCCTGGCGTGATTCTTTTGCCGGGAAGTCGCGGGACCGGCAACATGTTCGGGCGAAAGGCCTTCGAGCGCCGCTCGGACTTCGCCAGCCTTCTGGAAGCGTTTGCCCACGTCCTTCTCGAGACACTTCATGATGATGGCGCTCAGACCGGGAGAAATCCCGGGGGGAAG
>Ga0307378_10003550_pt1 | contig 22822 bp, 11 predicted proteins | sample UN1MG_FD_202238 | JGI IMG/M metagenome (GOLD analysis project Ga0307378, IMG submission 202238) | Soil microbial communities from Risofladan, Vaasa, Finland - UN-1 | ecosystem: Environmental > Terrestrial > Soil > Coastal area > Acid sulfate soil | place: Finland: Risofladan, Vaasa | collected...
TCCGCCACCTGGGCCCATTCTTGCAGGGCCGTGCGACATGCGACGTATCCCTGCTCGGTGAAGTTCTCAGGCGCTTCGAGCCAAGGCGACTTGGAGTTGAACGTTCCGGTTTCCGTGGAGACGTTCCGGCAGCCGAGGTGTTTCCAGTTGGTGAGCAGGGCTTCCAGTCGGGCGTCGCCGCGTTTGCGCCGCTCGGGGACCGGGTCGATGAGGTTGACGTAGCCGAAGACTGCCGCAATCTCGATGCCGTGCCGCTCGAAAGAGCCCGTGATCTTCGCCGCCGCTTTCCAGTCGGGCGCCAGCGGGTCGAAGCGCACGTCGGCGAAGGCGTAGTTCGTCAAGACGCTCCGGAAGCCGTCCGCCCCGATCCTTGCCGCGGCCTCCTCCAGCGGAAGGCTCGAATAGACGCCCGAATAGATCCCCAGTCTCAGGTTTTTCTTCGCCTTCGCCCGCCAATCCGCGGCCGGCGCGGCCATCGCCGGGGCGCCGAGACAGGCAATCGCGGCGGTTTTCAGCCAGTCCCGGCGAGGCAGGCGCGTGCGCGTCGCCGGCCGGCGTGTCGGGGTTGTGTCGTGCGTCATGTGCTGGTCCTCACTCCTTCAAAAGGTCACCTACAGACAAAACCGCCCAGGTTATTCGTGCGCGGACCCTCAGCGTGCGGCGGGCGCGTATGGGGGCAACGTGTGCCAGTATCGCAACGACAGCTTGAACCAGCGGATCGCGGCGTAGCTGTAGTCGGTCACGCCGGGGTGCATCGTCTCAACCGTCACCAACAGACTCTTGTCGTCGGGCACGTAGAGGACGTCGGAGTAATTCGACGAGGCGTCCCACAGCAGCCGGACGTCCCACCGGTCGGGAGCCGCGTGGATCGGGTCGCCGTTCACGGCGACGACCAGTCGCTGGCGTCCCTGGTGAGGTCCGATGCGTGCGGCGGCGGCCGAGTAGACGACGCGGCCGTGATCGGGCGTGCCGGGCTCGACGACCTTGTCCAACCCGAAGTTCACCCTTGCGGTCGGCAGAATCGTGTCCGGCTTGGCGGTCCAGGTCTTGCCCCCGTCGGTGCTCTCGAAGCGGCGGTTGTGATCGCCGCGAGTCGGCCGGGCCATGAGGATCAGCTTGCCGCCGTCGATGGTCTCGACCAACGCGTCCTCGTTGCCTTGGGGGAAGCTGCCGTCGAGGTTCGAGGCGTGCCACGTCTGGCCGTCATCCTCGCTCCAGATCGCCCGGGCATAGTCGTGGCAGATCATCGGCGCCACGAGCGTGCCGTGGGAAGTGTGGATCGTCCGGTTGACGCCGAAATACGTCAAGAGGGCATTCGTTTGACCGAACGCCTTTGCGATCGCCTGCTGATCGTCGTTGACGTGCTGCCACGACCGGCCGTCGTCGCGGCTGCGGAAGCGCATGATGCGGTTGTCGGGACTGCGCACGTGGGAGCAGGTCCAGAGGAGAAACTCCCCCTCGCCGTCGTTGCCCTCAGGGCTCCAGCAGAGACTGCCCCAGCCGCTGTTGTCGCCTTCGTGCAGGTAGAGGTAGCGTTTGTCCTTCCACGTGATGCCGTGGTCGTCGCTGGCCATCACTCCCACGCCCATCGGGCAGGCGTCGCCCCCGCCGAACTTGACCTGCCACAGCGTGACGAGCCGGCCGGTCTTCGGGTTGCGCGCGGTGACCTGCTCGCGGTGATCGGTGAGCTGCTGATCCACCGGCTCGACCAACGGGTTGCGATCGACGTCGGGCGGAAGCGGGATCTCTTCCTTGGAGACCAGCATGTTGCCGGTGGAGAACTCGACGAACACCTGCGCCCGCCGGGTCACGCGATGCCCGCCGATCATCGCCTCGCAAGCGATCTCGTTGACGCCGTAGCCGTCCGCCACGAAACGCGCTACCCGCGGGTCCTGGGGATCGACGGTCAACTTCGGATTGCCCCGGCCCCGGACGATTCGCCACCGCATCGGCGTGGCCCGATCGAGCCGGTCGCCCACGGCCTTGAGCGCGACCGTGTCGCCCTGAACGACCATGTCGTCGGGAATCCGATGCTGCCGGTTCACCTGGAACCGTTCGCCCGCGTCGTAGGTCGTCCCGTCCGAGACCAGGAACGGCTTGCCGGGCTCGACGTGCTGCTCGATGTGCAGCTCCGCCCGAGCCTCCTGACACGACCAGAGCGCGAGTGCCATCGCGACGGTCAAGCGGCTGACCACGACAACCATGATTCACGTCCTTTCCGAGTTGTCCCACGCCGGCGATTGCTGCTTGGGCCTCTCAAATCGCGCTCATCCTCGGTCAAACTCGCCCTTGGGTCAAGCAAAACCGGAGCGTGGCCCTATTGAGGGGCGCAGGCGACTTCGTCGATCAGACGGCCACCGTGACGCTGACGGAGCGGGAGATCGTGGCGCGAGCCCCAAGGCGGAATCACTACCCCCCGTTGGTGGCGGCCGGGTTCGACCGCGTCGGGCGACCGAGTCCTTGGCTGGGGCGAGAATGCCTCGAGCTGGTGTTCGGATGAAACCACCGTCCAGGCGAAAACCACCCGCCTTGTCCCCGGATGCTGTCGGCTGGAGAAGGGGCCATGCCAATTCTGGCTGCTGCTCCGGGCCTGATGGGCGATCCGCAATGGCGAGATTTAGTGCAATTCGTCGATGTCCCGGTTACCCTGGAAGGGGTTGTCGGATGAACAGGCCAGGCTCGGCACGCCGGGGAGCCGGGAGACGACGCAACGCACGAGCGTGCCGACCCCTGAGCCGTTTCGGGCGATTGCGTCCAAGGAGTCGTCATCATGATCGCGAAGAGCTGGTTTGCGGCGGGGCTGTGCGTGTTGCTGGTGTGCTCGTCGGGCGGGCGGGTGGCGATTGCCCAGGACACGTCCGATGCGGACGTCGACAAGCTCAAGGCGCGAGTCGGCGTGTTTCTGGAGGGCGTTTCCCGGGGCACCACGAAAACCGCCTACGACCAGCTCTTGGCCGGCAGTCCACTTCTCAAGCAGACCGAGGCGGTGGAAGACCTGGTACGAAAAACCGACGAGTTGAAGGACCGATACGGCCGGTACGTGGAATTCGAGCCGATCGCCTCGCGCCGGGTGGGCAAAGACCTGGTCTTGCTCCGATACCTCTACAAGTGCGAGAGCTTCCCCGTCGTCTTCTACCTCACCTTCTACCGCACCCCCCGGAGCGACGCCCCCGCGGACAAGAACAGCAACTGGCGGGTGATCATCGTCCGGTTCGACACCGAGCTGGAGCTGTTGGCCCTGATGCCTGAGTCGAAGTGAGCGGGCCCATCGAGCCGTCCAATCCGGGCTTGCGCCGCGCGCGGGGCTCTCAGTTCAGGGAGAACACTACCGCGATCTGTTATCGTACCCCACAGCAGAGGGGATCGGGTCTGCGCTAGGGGCACTTGGCTTCGGACATTTGCTGCAAATGAGTCAAGTTTGTGGGGCTCAGGGTTCAGGGTTCAGGACCAGAAGTTCCACGTATACACGCAAATCCTGAACCCTGAACCCCGAACCCTGACCACTGGACGCTCGCCTCGGTCTGAGGCCCTGCCTCGCTAGGTTTTGCATCGCAACCGCGGGGCCGGAAGCGTCTCCCCTATGACTGCCGGAGCGTTTCCGATTATGATCGGCGGCGTGCTGATGCCGAAGAGGTAGACGTGGGCGGCTTTCCGTTCGCTTCGGCCTTGCCATGTGCCGTGCGCGCTAGAATTGCACAGGGGTGAGTATCGAGATGCAACCCGCGAATCCCACTTGCCGAGCCGGTCTTGAGGCCGAGGTGATGCGATGAAACTCGGACGTTCTCCCGAACAACCGACCTGGGGGGGTAGTGTGTGGCTTCGGGCAAGACGCGGCGCGATTGCCCTCTTGGTCTGGACGGTCGCCGTTGGACACGTTGCGCGTGCGGAAGAGAGCCGGAACCCGCTGAGACCGGCGGATACGTCGAGCCCCCGGGCGACGTTGACGAGCTTCCTCGATTCGTGTAACGAGATGCACGACATGATCTTGGCGGAGCGGGCCAAGACGCGGCGGGATCCGCAATACGTGCCGGTTGTGAATCGCATCTTGGATTGCCTGGACTTGAGCGACCTTCCGGAGTATGCGCGCGAACACGCTGGGGGCGAGGCGGCCGTCTATCTGAAGGAGGTGCTGGATCGAATCGAGTTGCCGCCGGACGAAGAGATCCCCGACGCCGAAGCGATCGAAGCCGCCGGCGGAAGCGAGAAGCTCCCAAGCTGGCGGATTCCCGACACTCGAATCACGATCGCGAGGGTCGAGGAAGGGCCGCGTCGCGGTGAGTACCTCTTTTCGCCCGAGACGGTGCTACGCGTGGCGGAGTTCTACGAGTACGCGAAGCGGTTGCCCTATCGAACGGAAGGTCGCAAAGTGTCTCCGGGGTTTCATCGGTGGTATCTCTCCGAACCCGCCGATCCGACGGTCGCCGCCCTGGTGCATCGGCTGCCCAAATGGTGTTCGAATCGCGTTGTCGGACTGGCGATTTGGCAATGGGTCGGATTATTGCTCACGGCGCTGATCGGCGCGGCCGTGATGTTTTTGGCGTACCGCCTCGGAAGAGTACGCAGCAAGCCGATGCGCGCAGAGGGCGTGGTTCGATACTGCGTGACTCTGCTTTTCTCCGTGGTTGCGATGTTCGTTCCCTTGGCGTTCAAAGAAGTCGCCACGGACTATCTGACGATTCGCGGAGATACGCTGTACGTCCTGAGCTTCGTCGCCAACGTCGTATTCCTGCTGGCGTTGCTGGTCGTGCTCGCGGGCGCGGGCAACCGGATCGCGGAAATCATCATCGCGTCTCCCCGCATTCATCCGAAAGGACTGGATGCCCAGTTGATTCGGATCGTGTGCCGGGTCCTCACTCTCGCGGCGGCGGTGATCGTGTTCCTCGAGGGAGGAAGGTATCTCGGCATCCCGCTGACCACGCTGCTGGCGAGTGCCGGAGTGGGCGGGCTGGCCGTCGCGCTGGCCGCGCAGGACACGCTCAAGAGCATTTTCGGCAGCGTGATGATCCTGCTGGACAAGCCGTACCGCGCCGGCGAGCGGGTGATCGTGGGGGACTATGACGGCATCGTCGAGGACATCGGGCTGCGGTCGACCAAGCTTCGACTGCTCACCGGGCACATGGCGTCCATCCCCAATGAAGAGATGGCCCGCAGCCGCATCGAGAACGTGGGGCGGCGTCCCCATATTCGGAGAATCGCCGACGTCCATATTCCTCTCGACACGCCCCGAGCCAAGGTCGTCAAGGCGATTGAGCTGATACGAGAAGCCCTCGACAACCACGAGGGAATGGAGCCCGACTTCCCGCCCCGCGTTTATTTCACCGACTTCCATCCCGATGCGTTCAACATCCGGATCATCTACTGGTACCACCCGCCGAACTACTGGGATTTCCTTGCCTTCGGCGAGAAGCTGAATCTCCAGATCTTTCGCGCGTTCGATGAGCAGGGCATCCGATTCTCCCTGCCGTCGAGAATCACCTACACCACGGGCGACGGGGAACCGCAATCCCTCGAAGTCAAAGTCGTCGGCGAAGGCGAGCGGTCTGGGCAGGCTCCCCAAGACTCGGCCGAAGAATAGCAGTAGCAGGCACACGCCGTGTGCCGTCCGCTCATAACGACGCACGCCGTGTGCCGTCCGCCGGCTACGGCACACGGCGTGTGCCTGCTACAGAAATCGGGAAGTCGTTTTCTTAGGTGGTGGGCTCCGGCGCGTCGCTGTGGTCGGGCGGGATGGATTCGTCGACGCTCCTCACGGCGGGGCTTGCGCCGAACCTCGTGCGAATCTCGCTGAGATTCTGGAACACGACGAAGAAGGACGGCACCAACAGCACCGCGAAGAAGGTGGCGGCGATCATACCGCCCACCACGGCCGTGCCCACCGCCTGGCGGCTGGCCGCGCCCGCGCCGCTGGAGACCAACAGCGGCATGAACCCGAGGATCGACGAGAACGCCGTCATCAGAATCGCGCGAAACCGAAGCCGGGCCGCGTCGGCCGCCGCTTCCGAGATGCTCTTGCCCTGGCGTCGCTCGTCTCGGGCAAACTCGACGATCAGGATCGCGTTCTTGCTGGCCAGGGCGACCAGCAACACGACGCCGATCTGCGTGTAGACGTTGTTATCGGAGCCGCGAATGGCCAGCGCAATCACCACGCCCAGCGCTGCCAGCGGGACGACGGCGATCACGGCCGCCGGGCTGGTCCAACTTTCATACTGCGCGGCCAGCACGAGGAAGACGAACACCACGGCCAGAAGGAAGATCACGTACTGTTCGCCGCTGACCTGCTTCTCCTGATACGACATCCCGGTCCACTCGTAGCTCATCGAGGGCAGCTCGGCCTTCACCGTCTGCTCCATCAGGCTCAGGGCCTGGCCGGAGCTGAAGCCGGGCGCCGGCTCGCCGTTGACTTGCGCGCTCGGGTAGAGGTTGTACCGCTGGACCACCTGAGGCCCCAACGTCTCCTCAACGTCGACGACGGTGCCGATCGGCACCATGTCGCCGCGGTGGTTTCGCACGTCCAGTTGCCGGATGTCGTCGGCTTGGACCCGAAACGGATGGTCCGCCTGCACGCGAACCTGCCACGTGCGCCCGAACTGGTTGAAGTCGTTAACGTAGGCCGATCCGAGGTACGCCTGCAAGGTGTTGAACACGGAGCTGAGCGGGACGTCGAGCGTCTTGACCTTGGTACGGTCGACGTCGACGAACAACTGGGGCACGCGGGCGCGGAAGGTCGTGCTCAGGGCGGTCAGCCCCGGTTGTTGGTTGCCCTGCTCGACCAGCAACGTGGCGTCGTCCTCCAGTTGCCCCAGCCCCGCGCCGCCGCGATCCTGGAGCTGCATCTGGAAGCCCCCGGCGTTGCCCAGCCCGTCGATGGGCGGCGGCACGAAGGCGATCACGATCGCCTCCTCGATCTTGGCGAACTCAGCGCGGAGGTGGGCAACGATCGCGTCCTGGCTGAGGTGGGGCTCCTGGCGAGCTTCCCACGGCTCGAACACGATGGCCATCAGGCCCAGGTTCGACCCGTTGGTGCCGCTCAGAATCGAATAGCCGGCCACCGAAACCCAGTCGGCCACGCCGGGCGTGTTCTCCATGATCTCGTCGAGCTGGCGCATCACCGCGACGGTCCGGTTGAGCGAGGCGGCATCGGGCAATTGGACGTTGGCGAAGCAGTAGCCCTGATCTTCCGTGGGAAGGAACCCGGTGGGCACCTTCGTGAAACCCCAACCGGTCAGCACGACCATACCGGCGAAGACGATCATCACGATGGCGACGCGCCGCACCATCGACCGGACGACGAACGTATAGCCGCTGGTGGCCATCCGGAGCGACTCGTTGAACCACCGGAAGGGGGCGAACCGCGTCTCGCGCGGCGGGCGGAGCAACAGGCCGCACAGCGCGGGGCTGAGCGTCAGCGCGTTGATCGTGCTGATCAACACGGCCGCGGAGATCGTCAGGGCGAACTGCCGATAGAGCTGCCCGGTGATTCCGGCCATGAACGCGGTCGGCACGAACACGGCCAGCAGCACCAGAGTCGTCGCGATCACCGGGCCCGTGATTTCCTGCATGGCCTTGATCGCGGCGTCCTTCGGGCCGAGCCCCGCTTCGAGGTGCCGCGACGTGTTCTCGACCACGACGATCGCGTCGTCGACGACGATCCCGATGGCCAGGATGATCCCGAACAGCGTGAGCATGTTGATCGAGAAGCCCAGGCAGGCCATCGCGGCAAACGTGCCGACGAGCGAGACGGGGATCGCCGCGCAGGGAATGACCGTCGCCCGCCAATCCTGGAGGAAGACGTAGATCACGACGACCACCAGGAAGACGGCGATGTAGAGCGTCGCGTAGACTTCGTCGATCGAGGCCTCGACGAAGCGGGTCGTATCGTAGGGGACCTCGTAGTCCAGCCCTTCCGGGAACCGCCCCTTCAATTCGTCCATCTTGGCCCGGACCTGCGCGGCCAGATCCAACGCGTTGGCTCCCGGGAGCTGGTAGATGGCGATCGCCGTGGAGGGCTGGCCGTTGAACGTGGACTGGCGGTTGTAGCTCTTGGCGCCGAGCTCGACCCGGGCGACGTCCTTGACGCGCGTGATCCGACCGCCCTCGGCCGTCTTGATGATCAGGTTCTCGAACTCCTCCTGCTCGCGGAGCCGGCCGAGCGTATTGACCACGAGCTGGAACGCCGTCCCCTCCGGGGCGGGCGGCTCGCCGATGCGGCCCGCCGCCACCTGCACGTTCTGCTCGCCGATCGCCGCCACGACGTCTTCGGTGGTCAGGTTCCGGGCCTTCAGCTTGCGCGGATCGAGCCACACCCGCATGCTGTACGCTTCCGCCCCCATCACCGTGACCGACCCCACGCCGCGGATTCGGCTCAATTCGTCCTTGATGTTGATCGTGGCGTAGTTGCTCAAGTAGAGGTCGTCGTAGCTCCCGTCGGGCGATATGAGCACGACGAACTGGATGATCTGGGTCGATTGCTTCTTGGTCGTCACGCCCTGGCGGCGGACCTCCTCGGGCAGCTTCGAGGTGGCGATCGCCACGCGGTTCTGCACCAGCACCGTGGCCATGTCCATGTCGGTGCCGATCTCGAACGTGACGTTCAACGTGTAGGAGCCGTCGTCCGCGCTATTGGACGACATGTAGAGCATGTCCTCGACGCCGTTGACTTCCTGCTCGATCGGCGCGGCCACGGTCTCGCTCACCACCTGGGCGTTCGCCCCGGGATAGAAGGCCGTCACCTGCACCGTGGGCGGCGTGATCTCGGGAAACTTCGACACGGGCAGGCCGCGCTGCGACACCACGCCCGCGATCAAGATCACAATCGAGATCACCGAGGCGAAGATCGGACGGTGGATGAAGAATCGAGATATCATGGCGGGCGTGCGCTTGCGTCAGGGGGTCGGTTGGTCGGGCGCGGGGACGGCAGCCCGCGGCGGGGACGGTTGCGCCTCCGCCGGCGGACCGGCGGGGACCTCCTGTTGTCGTGCCGATTCGAGCTCGTCCACGACCGCGGGCAACTCGACGGGCTCGGGGCGGACCTTGCCACCCGGCCGCGCCCGCTGAAGGCCGACGATGATTACCCGATCGGCGGCCTGCAACCCCTCCTCGACGACCACCATGTCGCCGAACTGCGGGTCGCCCGAGCGGTACTTGGAGCCGACCGTGACGGCGCGCCGCTCCACCTCGTCCTGGCTGTTGACCACGAGCACGTACCGCCCGGCCTGGTCGGCCCCCATGGCCAGCTCCGGCACCAGAAGCGCGCCTTCCTGCTGCCCGATCGGCACACGGATTCTCACGAACAGCCCGGGCACGATGTCCAAATCCGCGTTCGGGAAGATGCCCCGGATGGCGTAGGTTCCGGTGCTCTGGTCCACGGCGAGGTCCGCGTAGTCGAAATGTCCTTCAAAGGGGAACCCCGGATCGGTAGCCCGGCCAAGCAGCACCTTGACCTGTTGCTTGTCGATCTCGTCGGCCCCCGGGCGGCGCCGTTCCCTGAGCTTCAACAGGGCCCGCTCGCTGATGTTGAAGTTCGCGTAGATGGGATCGTAGCTGACAATCGTGGTCAGATGGGTTGCCGCGGTCTTCTCGACGAGGTTCCCCAGTTTGACCAGCGTCTTGCCGACACGGCCGCTGATCGGCGCCTTGACCTCGGTGTACTCCTCGTCGAGCTTCGCTTGGTCCAGGGCAGCTTCGGCCGCGGCCACGGCCGCCACGGCCGCGTCGCGCTCGGCCCGGGCCGTGACGACGTCGGTATCTGCGGTTGCGTTCCGCTCTTTGAGCTTCAGCTCTCGCTGGTACTCGATTTCGGCGCGGTCCAGCTCGACCTTCTGGGCGTCACGTGTCGCCTCGGCGGCCTTTCTCGCAGCGATAAACGGACGCTGTTCGATTACGTAGAGGACGTCTCCCTTCCGCACTTCGACCCCGGCTTCGAAGTTGACTTGCTCCAAGAACCCGGTGACCCGCGCGCGGACGTCCACTCGCCCCACCGCCTCGGTGGTGCCGGTCTCCTCCAGGTATTCCGTCACCGTCTGTTCGAGCGGTCGGCTCACCTTCGCGGTCGGCGGCTCCCGCTGCGGCAATTCGGCCTGCTGGGCGCAGCCCGTGAAGACCGCCGCGCAGATCCCGAAAAACGGAACGAACGCTCGTTTCGATCCTGTCTGGTGCGGCAATTCTCTTACCCCCCCCCGCTCGAATAATGCTGGTGGACCCGTTCAAGGGGATCTCGGCCGTTAGGTCGAGAACAGCCTCCGACGGAAACTCGGCTCGCTCAGCGAACTCAGGCACTCGGTCGACGTTGGCCGGTTTCCGAACACTCCGTTCCATCGACGCGACACATTGTAGCGCCCAAGGCCAGAGAAGCCAGACACGCCGGGACGGGGCCGCCGGTTTCTCCGCGTTGCGCCGAAGGAAGGAGCGATTTGCGAACTTGCGGCCCAGGACATCACGGTTCGGGGACACGCCGCCCGCTGGGCCATTTCGAATCGAGTCGCCTACACGGAAGTCACCCCCCCCCAGCATGTCTCGTCCGGGAGTGGATGTCGCGTGCGGAAGCACCCCATAAAGCAGCCCCCCAAACGGCCGGGGAATCAGCGCACCATCTTCCTGGCCCCCATAGGTACTATCCGCCTAGGGACGCCCCTTTTCCGCGTGACCTGATCGTTTTGGATGTCGGCCTTCATCGGGCGGCGGCCATAGAAAGGGTGGCGACAACCAATCACCTTCCCACAAGCGAGGAGAGTTACGATGAAGGCAGTCAAGCGAATCACCCTGGTCGTGTCCCTGTTGGCCCTTACCGCAGCCGCGGCCTCGACGGCGTCGGCCCAGAACCGAGCCTACTTCTTCGACCCCTCCGGCGGGGCGTCGTCGAGCGTGCGGTTCCTGGGGCTCAACTGCACGGTAATCCCCGGGTACGGCTATCGAGTCAACTCCGCGTGGGACCGCACCGTCGGCCAGCGGATCGGCTTCGAGTCGGGCGACGTGATCCTCTCGATCAACGGTCAACCGCTGAGCTACGCCGGCGCCCACCAGTCGGCCCTCCAGCAGTCCAACTGGAACGGCGGCTGGTTCTCGTTCGCCGTGCAGGACGTCCGGACCGGCCGCGTGCTCTACCGCCAAGGCAACATGTACCAATAACCCCCCGGCATGGCCCGGCGTGCCGCGCCTGACGCCGGCCCGCCGGGCCCCAGCGAACTGTCGCCCTAGAGGCCGTCGGATTCGTTCCGACGGCCTCGTCTTATGCGCCTCGCCAAGGTGGGGGGCAGGTCGCCCAACGGGCCTCGGAGTTCGTCGCCTCGGGCTCGCGGATAGATGGCGAACTTGTCGATGTCAAGTGCTCCCTATCTCGCCCCCCAGGGGTGCTGTCCGCCGAAAGATGATTGGGCTTCATTGCGTGACCCGGCCGTCTCGGGTGTCGGCCTTCCTCGGGCGGTGGCCATGGAAAGGGCGGCGACAACCGATCACCTACTTACACGAGGAGACGTACGATGAAGGCAGTCAAACGAATCACGCTGGTCGTGGCCCTGTTGGCCCTCAGCGCCGGCGCGGCTTCCACCGCCTCGCCGTGAGATGCAGGAGGAGACCGGCGGCAAGCTCAAGGTCTGGGTCTTCGGCTGGCTCAATCCGCAGGGCTTTGAACAGTCCGTGAAACTGGCCGAGGCAATGGGCGCACCGGCCGTGCTGTTGTGGGAGTCGGACTAGAGATGGGGTCAGAGCGCCGTTAGTCGTTAGTGGCGTTTCTGGGCCAACTCTTCCGCGGTGCGTTGAATCGCCGGGCCGGTTGACTCGATTCGGCCCACGGCGCCGTGACCCCGATAGCGGAACGGGGGCAGCGGCAGTTATGGGGGGCAACTCATCACACTTCACCCCCCGGGCAGTCGCCGACTACGCCCACCGGGGTGGCAGGGGTGTCCCTCGAGTCGTCAAGCGACTGAAGCGGAAACCAGAGCGGGATCGCGCCAAGTACGGACGGCTCAAGGTACTCAGAGAGGGTGTGTCAAGAGTCAAGCCCCCACCCACTAACGACTAACGGCGCTCTGACCCCATCCCTGCCATCCGTCTGACCCCATCCCCGCATCCCCGGCGGCGAGAAACGCAGGGGAGCCCTTGCCCCTATCACGGCGCCGCGTCCCAGCGGAGGAGCGTGGCCGACCAGGAGGGGTCGGCCGACTGCTGAGGCCGGGGGCGGCGGCCGCGCGTGCGGAAGTAGGTGTGCTCCAGGAGCAGCTCGTCCAGGGGTGAGCCGGTCGTCGTGCTGCGCGTCCGCGGCAAGGCGGGCTGCGCCAGCATCTGGAAGTCGTTGGGGTCTTCGGTCGCCAGGACGATCGCCTGGTGCGGCCCGTAGGGCTCGGTGCACTGGTAGGGGCTGCTCGTCCGCGACGCGCCCGGCTCCAACCGCTGCTGGTCGACCAGGCCCACGCCTTCCTGATGGGGCAGGACCGCGTGGATCTGCATGTCCGGATCGATCGCCAACACGGTCACGTACATCGCCTTTGGGGAGCTCGGCGCCAGGGTCGCCGAGAGCGCGAACAGGTCGTCCTTTTGCATTACCAGCGACCGTTCGGCGTCCGGGGCCCAGCGTCGCGAGGTCTCAATCTCCAGATCGCGGTTCAGCTTGACGGCGAGAAGCTCGATATCGACCCGCGCCTGGCCGCCGCCCGCGGTCTGCGTGGCCGCCAGGCGGATCAGGTTCCGAGCACGGACGATCCGCCGCAGGTAGTCTTTCAGTTGCTCGCCGGCCTCATCGGGCGCGGCCAGATCGATGGGCCCCCAGCCGCCGCGGAGTGAGGCCGGGATCGACGCGCCTCGGACACGATCCCCGCGGGGCGCGCCGGCCGTCATCCCGATCGCCGGGAACAGGGCCGCGTAGTGCCCGTCGATCCGCAACAGCAGGTCGCAGGCCGCGTCGCCTTCGACCCAGGTGAGCCACTGGGATTCGCCCGCGCCGCGAATCGACATCAGCCCATCGCGAACGGCCGGCGGAACGGCCGGGTCGTCGGGCCCGAGGGGAGGACCGTCGGCCTCGGCGTCGATCGCCCGCACCACCCGAAGTCGGGCGCCGGGATGGGCGTGCTCGTGGTATCGCTCTACTGCGTAACCGTGCTGAAAGTCGCGTGGCAGGCCGATCTCCGTCTTCGTGCTCTGCCCGGCGTCGGCCCATTGGAACGCTCGGGCAGTGGCCGTCAGGCCATCGACCGATTCGATCTCCAGCCAGGCCAGGGAAGGTTGCGCGTCGCCGGTGCGATCGGGTTGCCAGGCGATTTGCTCCGGCCGTTCATATAGTTGATAGAGCGAGCCGACCGTGATCCCGTGAAACGCGCCCGCGGCCAGCCGCACCGTGCGCCCATCACCGCCCAACGGCTCGGCCCGGAAGTACGGCTCTCGGTCGCACTGGCTTCCTGCTCCGAGGACGACGTGCCGGAGTGACTCGGCCGTACCTTCCAGTTGCGGGGTAGGGGCCGGGACAACCGCATCGCGCTGGTAGCGATCGACGATCATCTGGCGGAGCATGCCGTACGAGAGCGCCGACACGTCCGGAGTCTCCCGGAGCGCCTGGACCAGGAACCGGGTCAACAGTCCGTAGCTCTGGTCGCTTTCACGATACTCCGGCTCGACCTCGCTCGCGCGACACGCGGAGAGCACGACCGCGTCGTCGGGGAGACGCTTGGGCTTGATCTTTCGTGGCTCGCCCGACGCTGACTCCCGAGGCGCGACGTTGCGGTCGAGACGGCGGATCGTCGTGACGCCCCGGACGCCCGTCCCCGAGTGGCAGCAGTCGAGCACGGTCCAGACTCGCGCCGCGCCGCCGGAGCAGACCGCCTCGACGAAGGCATACAGTTCGTCGTCGCGGATGTCCTGATCGCCCCCCTCCCGTTCGGCGTCGTAAGGGACGAGGGTCTCGTCCAGGCCGTCCTCCTCGTCGCAGTCGCGGTGGCCCTCCTCCTGATCCGGCACCCGGGAGCCGTGTCCGCTGAAATAGAAGACGACCTGGGCGGCCGGACCGTCGGCCGAGATAGCGCTCAGTCGCTCGACGAGCCTCCCCATCTCGCTGCGGATCGACGCGCCCGTCGCCCGCTCATCGAGCAAGGTGACGATCTCGTCGGGCCGGAACCCAAAACGGTCGACCAGAAGCGCATGGACCAGCCGGACATCGTTGCGGGAGCCGCTGAGTTGTCGCTGGACGCCCAATTTGGGGTAACTCTGGACCCCAATGAGAAGGGCTAGCCGCGGCGGGGGAGTCGGCTCTCTGGGCGAAGTCTGCTCAGCGCCCCACGCGAGCGGGGGGGCTGAAGAGCCGACCAGGGCGACGAGGCCCACGACGATGCCGGCGAGGCTTACCAGCCGATGCTTGTGGGTCATGGGAGCACCTTCGAATGCTGCGTCGCGACAACCGACGGTCGATATCATGCCTTCTCGATCGGAATTCTACGATAGCCCGGGCGAGACGAATTGTCGCTGCTCAGTGGGCGCCGATCATGGGGCCATGCCGTGGTCCGCCCCTCTCTACGTATGGCCAATCGGGCAAGGAGGCCGCCTGGGGAGTGAGTTCCCCCAAGCCGGACCCCCGCACGCCCTCATCGTGCCTTGCGTGGCCAATTTTCGCTAAGATGAGTCTTGGGAACGACTTACGCACGGTCCCGGCCGGCCACTCAGCGGCCGGGCCGAGTGGTTGGCTGCACAACTGCGGTTTTCTTGTGCCCTTGCACCCGCCGGGGGGGTGAATTGCCGTGTGGGCGGGACTATGATGACGGCAAGACCGCTGGTTCCGGCTGTGCCGCCTGCGGATAACCGCCTCGTCGCCAAGATATTCTCTTCTCCGGTGTCGGGTTTGACGGGCAAAAAGCAATTAGCCTCATAGGACCCCGCCCCGTGCGCGACCATGGCGTACACTAGCAAAGATGCGCCATCAGGCTCTTACTGTAAGGAGAGATGCTATGAGTGACGTCCGCTTGCCCCTTCTTGTCGCAGTTACGCTCCTGGTCGCAGGGTTGGCCGTGGTGCCCGCGGCCGCGACGCCACCCAGCCCGGGCAGCGGTGGGGGATCACCGGCGTTCATGCAACCCAATCCCGACTACTACCCGCCGCAGAACCCGCCGCAGTATCCGCCACAGTACCCACCGCAGCAGTTCCAGCAGCAGCAACAACAACAGTACGTACCGCCGGTTCAAAAGCAGTACGGGAAGAAGAAGGGGGGCGGCGCCCATCAATACGGGGCGTTGGGCTACGGCTCTCGTGACACAGGGTATTACATGACGCAACCGCCGACGGAGGTTGAACCTGAGCCGGTTCCTCCGACGCCGCCCTACCCGCCAACGCCGCCGGTTCCTCCAACGCCGCCCTACCCGCCAACGCCGCCCTACCCGCCAACGCCGCCGGTTCCTCCGACGCCCCCCACGCCTCCGCCGTATCCGCCGTATCCGCCCTACTACCCACCGTATCCGCCCCAACCGCAGTACCAGCAGCAACAGCAGCAGCAGCAGTACGTGCCGCCGGTTCAGCAGCAATACGGCAAGAAGAAGGGCGGCGGCGCCTATCAATACGGGGCCCTTGGCTACGGGTCGCGGGACGCCCAGTATTACATGCAACCGCCCGCGGTGACTCCGAGCCCGGCCACTCCAACACCAGCCGTCCCTCCAATGATGACGGTTCCGCCGCCGACCCAGACGTTGCCTCCTGCCTACCCGCCGTACCAGCCCCCGCAGCAGTACCAGCCCCCGCAGCAGTACCAGCCCCCGCAGCAGTACCAGCAGCAGGGCCAGTACCAGCAGCAATATCAACCGCAGCAACAGGGGCAGTTCGGCAAGAAGTACGGCAAGAAGAAATCAGGCGGCGCTCAGTACGGGGCCCTCGGCTACGGCTCGCGGGATGCTGCCTACTACATGCAGCCGACGCAGCCGCAACCGCCGATGTACCCGCCCTATCAGCCGCCGCAACAGTACATGCCGCCGCAACAGCAGTTCCCGCCCTACTATCCCCCGCAGCAGCAACAGCAGGGACAGTTCGGCAAGAAGAAGGGTGGGGGTGGCGCTCAATGGGGCGGTTCGCAATACGGACCTCTCGGCTACGGCTCGCGGGACAACTACATGTACACGCAGCCGACGCAGCCACAGCCACAGCCCCCCGAGTACCCGCCCTACCAGCCGCCGCAGTATATTCCGCCGCCGCAGCAGTACCCGCCACCGCAGCAGTACCAACCGCCGCAGCAACAGTACCAGCCGCCGCAGCAGTATCAGCCGCCGCAGCAACAGTACCAGCCGCCGCAGCAGTATCAGCCGCCGCAGCAACAGTACCAGCCGCAGCAACAGTACCAACCGCCGCAGCAGTATCAGCCGCCGCAGCAATACCAGTACCAGCCCTACTATCCCCCGCAGCAACAGCAGTCCGGCAAGAGAAAGAAGAAGGGCGGTGCCTCGCAATGGGACGGCTCTCAATACGGGTCCTTCGGTTACGGCTCGCGCGACGCGGCCTACTACATGCCGCCGCAGCAGCCGCCCATGTACCCGCCGTATCAGCCGCCGCAGCAATATCAACCGCCGCAACAGCAGTTCCCCCCCTACTATCCCCCGCAGCAACAGCAGCAGGGACAGTTCGGTAAGAAGAAGGGGGGCTGGCTCCAATACGGGTCTCTTGACTACGGCTCGCGGACGTCCACTCCGGAGAGTCTCCCTGCGGAATCGGCCATGATCGCACCTGAGGCGACGCCGGCCGCGACGTCTCCATCGGACATCATGACGACCACTCCGCCCGAGACGGTAGTTCCACCCCAGACGACGATTCCGCCCGAGACCACCACGCCACCCCAGACAATCCCGCCGAAGACGACGGTACCCAAGAAGTCCGGCGACAAGCCAACTCCACCGGCGACCACTCCTCCGAAGGGAACTCCTCCGAAGGGCACGCCCCCGGAGGTTACCCCGCCAAAGGGAACTCCGCCAAAGGGAACGCCCCCCGAGGCGACCCCTCCAAAGGGCACCCCGCCAAAGGGAACACCGCCGAAGGGAACTCCCCCACAGGTGACCCCGCCCAAGGGGACACCCCCGGAGACCACCCCGCCCAAGGCGGCGCCACCGCAGCAGCAACAACAGCAGTACGGAAAGCCTTACGGGAAACCGAGTCCGCCCCAGTACCAACAGCAGTATCAGCAATACTGGCCGCAGTACCCGCAACAACAGTACTACCCGCCTTACCCGCAGCCATACTGGTATGGATACCCCCAGCCGACCGCGCCTGCGGCGCCTGCCCCGGGCAGTTACGCTGACGGCCGCCTAGGCGCGGGTTCGCGGACTTCGAGTCCGGATACTCTGCCGGAAGGTTCCGCGATGCTTGCTCCGCCACCGGGCGCCACGCCGCTGGTGGCTCCGCCACAGGTAGCTCCGCCGCCGCAGATGACGACGCCGCCGCCGCAGATGACGACGCCGCCGCCGCAGATGACGACGCCACCGCCGCAGATGACGACGCCGCCCCCGCAGACGACGACGCCGCCGCCGCAGATGACGACGCCGCCCCCGCAGACGACGGTTCCGCCTGCGACCGTTCCGCCGGCCCAGCCGCCGCAATGGCCGCCCTATCAGCCGCCGTATCAATATCAGTACCAGCAGCAGTACCCGCCGCAAGTCCAACAGCAGTACGGCAAGCAGTACGGCAAGAAGAAGTCGAGCGGTGCTCAGCCGGGTCCGTTGGGGTACGGCTCGCGAAGCGGTCTGGACATGCCCCAAGAGCCGATCGCTACCGACCAGCGGTACGCGGGCAACTGGGGCTTTGAGTACGTGATCGAGGCGGGGCCGTTCGGACAGGGCTACGCCGCGTACATCACCCAGGTCCAGCCCGGCAGCCCGGCGGCCCAGGCCGATTTCGAGCGGGGCGACCGGATTACGAGAATCAACTCCCGGCCGATTCGCAGCGCGTACGACGTGGAGACCGCCCACGGCCTCGTCTCGCTCGAGGCAGTCAACGTGCGGACCGGACAGGCGGAGTGGCTTTCGGTATACCTTCCCTGAAGCTCGCCTACGGCCGAGCCGAAAGGGTTACGGGGTCCGGGGTCCGGCGTTTGTGCGGAGCGAGGCCGCTCCGGAAACGCTGAACCGCGGACCCCGATTCCTTATGGTCGCCGCAGGGTGCTTGCTCGCACGCACGCGGAACCGGCCGCAGGTTCCAAGCTCCGCCACGGGCGCGGGTGCAAGCGCCCACCCTACGGCTGACCCCGAGTCGTGAGAACACGAGGGGTTCCCCAGGACATAGGGTGCCGCAGGTCCGCGCAGAACGCAGTCGACCTCTTGTCGGATTTCGCCATAATAGGATAGGAAGAACCCGCGTTCCGATCGACTCTCGACCTGCAAGGACCGCCATGAACGGGCCCCGGCAACATCTGCGGATACTCATCGTGACGGGTCTGGTCGCCTGCCTGGGGCTCGCCTTCGACACGGCCGTCGCCCAACAGCTCCCGCCCGCCGTGCTGATCCGCATGGGACCGAGCGAGAGGCCCGAGGTCGTGCCCGACTACGGGCAGCAGCCGCAGGTGGGCCCCGGGGGCGGCCTGTTGGTCTGGACCGAGCGGGGACGGGAGTCGTGGCGCGTCTACCCGTCCACGGCATCGCCAACCCGCACGCCGCAAGCCTCCAACACGCTATCCATGGCGTCGCGCGTCGGAGGCCCCGGCTGGGGCGCACCGGGCGGAACGGGCCCCGCCGCCAACCTGCTGACCGTGCAGTTGGATCAGTTGATCGGACAGGTGGTCTTCCGCGGCGAGGGCTTCCTGACGCCCAGCCATGGCGCGTATCACCTGAATCCCCGGATCACCATCCGCCGCAAGCCCCGCGACGGCGACGTCAAATACCCGGCCGCCACACTCCAGATCAAGCAGGGCGACAATCTGCTCTTCGAAATCCCGGTCAAGCCGGGGCAGGCGAAGATCGCATGGTCGGAGATCCCCGAGCTACCCGATCGTCTCCAAGACGGGCTGCCGCCCGGAGAGTACACCCTGTTGGAAGAAGGCGGAAGCCGGAGCACGACCTTCTTCGTCGAAGAGACGGCGATCCGCGATTGGGTGATGGAGACCCCCGGCGAGCTGGAGCAACTGCTGGGCACGCGCGAGCATCCGCTCTACCTTCAGGTTGCCGCCGGTCACTTCCTGGCCCAGATCGATGAAAGCGACCACCCCCGTCCGTACGCCGCTGATGCCCTCGACTTGCTGGAAGCCGCGCCCCCCGAGAGCCTGACGCCCTATCTGAAGCAGTTTCGCGACGACGTGTTGGCCCGGCTCGAAGGCGGGCAGTCGCCCGAACCGGACACGGCCGACGACGCGACCGGGATACCGCAGATCGACGCCGCCCGGCAACTCATCCTCGTCGGCGATTGGGACGCGGCCCTCCGGCTGCTCGATTCGCCCGAGTTGGCTGAAACGGAAAGATCCCGGGCGTTGGCCACGCTCTATCGCGCCGTGATTCTGGCCGAGTCGGGCCAGGCCACGGAAGGGGCGGCCCGGGCCATGTTCGCCCAGGCCATCGATCAATTGAAAGATCACCCGTCCGACGTCTATCGCGCCCGAAACAACTACGCCGGGGCCCTGCTGGTTCGCGCCCAGGACCGTCTGTACAACCATGCCTTTCAGATCGCCAGCGGGGTGCCGTATCCGCTGATCCGTGCGTTGATGGATTGGCGGGAGTCGCTTTACCACTACGAGTCGGCGCTGGCGCTGGCCGAGCAGCTCGAGCCGGACGACCGGACGGCCGTCGAGGTGAACATCGCCCGGCTGTACGCCCTTCTGGCCGACGTGATCCGCACGTTGGATCCGCCGACGGCCGGACGCCGCGGTTTCCCCCAAGGAGAAGTCGCCGCCGCCGATTACGCCCGCCAAGTCGCCTCGGCCGTGCTTGCGGCGAAGCCCTCCGAGGCCGACGACGTGGTCCAAGCCGCGAGTCACGAGATCCTGGCCCAGCTCGCGTTCCGCAGCGGCGACGCCGAGACGTGCCGAGCCGAGGCCCAACAAGCGATCGACGCCTATCTCCGGGCCGGGGCATTGGCCGGCGTGGAAAGCGGCCACCGGATGCTGGGCCTCTCGCACCTGCGGGAAGCGGAGGCGAGCGAGGAGCCCGCCCAAGCCTCCGAAACGCGCAAACGGGCCCTCCGGCATCTGCTCCTTTCCCACGTCCTTTCCGAACGGCTGCGAGACCAGATTCCCGCGGACCATATCGGCCTGAGCCGGGCCGGCTTCTTCGCCCGCCGGGCCTACGTCAACGAGCAGATCTGCCGGCTTCTGATCGCCGAGGAGCGGCCGGCCGACGCCCTGCGCTACGCCGAGCTGGCCAAGGCCCGAGGGTTGCAGGACGTCCTGGCCGTGGGCGCCAGCCAGCCGACGGGCCGTACGCTCGAGCCCCGCGAGCTGCCCGAGATCCTCGCCGACTGGCCGGAGCACGTGGCCGCCCTGGAGTACTTCCTGGGCACGGAAGAAGTATGGCTCTTCCTGATCGACACGTCGGGCGAGGTGACCGCCCGGGTGTTGGAGGATGGTCGAGGCCGCCCGCTTGCGTCACGCGATCTGGTCGCCCGCGTCCACGGCTTCCTCTCCCGCATCGACCACCAGGCCAACCAGATGCGCCAGCGCCTCGACGCCGGCATGGGATACGATCACACCTGGCAGTACGAGTTGCACGACTTCCAGCGGCAGTTGCTGCCCAAGGGGGTCCTGAAGAAGCTCCGCAAGGCCGAGACGGTGTTGATCGTGCCGCACCACATCCTCCACTACTTCCCATTCGCGGCCCTGGTGACCCAGCCCGACACGGCGCCGTTGACAATCCAACAAATGGCCAAGCCGAAGTTCCTCCTCGACGAGCCGTTCCACCTGGGCTACGTGCCGTCGCTGGCCGCCTGGGACCTGCTGCGGGAAGAGCCCGACCGGCCGATCCGCCAGGTGAACGCGTCGGGGATCGTCCAGTTCCAAACGGCCCAGGCGCTCCCCGGCGTGGAGAAGGACCTGGAGAACCTGAAGGCCACCTTCGGCGAGATGGTCCGGACCGTCTTGTCCGACGAGGAGGCCAGCGAAGCCCGGGCGAAGGCCATCTTCAACCAGGCGGGCCTCCTCTTCCTGGCGACGCACGGCAAGAACTTCGCCGATCAGCCGCTCTCGAGCTACCTGATGTTCCGCCCCGACGACCAGAACGACGGCTACCTCACGGCCGGAGAAATCTACTCCACCGACGTGGCCGCCGACCTCGTGGTGATGAGCGCGTGCTACTCGGGCCTGGCCGATCGCTCGCCACTGCCGGGCGACGACCTCTTCGGCCTCCAACGTGCCCTGCTTCAGGCGGGCGCCCGATCCGTCGTCTCCGGCATGTGGGACGTCTACGACGGCACCGGCCCGGAGCTGATGCGTGGCTTCTTCGAGGAGCTTGTCGACGGCAAACGCGTGCCGGCCGCCTTGGCCAACTCGCAACGCGCCCTCGTGAACCGCCTCCGCGCGTCGCAGGAAGTGGAGCCCTGGCTGCATCCGTACTTCTGGGCCGTTTACACGGCCGTCGGCGATGACCGCACCCGGGTCGAAATGAAGACGCCGTGACGCCGCCCGTAGGGAATCCTGCGTGGCAAGAATCGGCCGAGAGACACCCGCGATTATCTCCAAAGCACGTGCACCCGGCGCGCCTTCTGCAAGGGCAAAGCGAGATCCATCTTGTTGCCCACGTAGTAATACTCGGGCACAAACGGCGAGAAGCCGGCGCCCAGAAGCTCCCGCGAGGCGTACCAGGAGCCGCGCAAATACATCGCCGCGTGCAGACCCTCCTCGGCCATCTGAGCGAGTGCCGCCCGCAGAAGCCGGCGCCGGCCCGCCGGCGCCAAGCCGCCGAAGGCCAATAGATCGATCACCCCGGCCGCCATCCGGCCGTGACCGAGAAATTCCAGGCGGTAGTAGTTCACCAGGCCCCCGACCCGCCCGTCCCGCTCGAGGACCACGGTGCGCGAAAGATCTTCCCAGTCGAGCAGCCGCGACAGCTCCTCCTCAGTCCACAGGTAGGCCAGCTCGGCCGAGGCGCCGCGATCGCGGACCAGCTCCAGGCAATCGGCCAGGTCTTCATTGTTGTAGGGGCGGATACCCGTCATGTCGCGCGGCGCCTTCGGCCGTCGCTGCACCAGCGAGAGCACCCGGCTCGACCAGGATTCGATGCCGTACAGCTCGAAGCGGGCCACCGCGCCGTGGTCCAACGCCCGGCCCCAGATCCCCGACTTCCGAACCACCATCGTCCCTTCCGGCTGCTTCAGCCAGAACTTGGGCCCCATCGACTTGATCGAGCGGATGTAAAGGTAGCCGAAATTGACCTTCGCGCCCCGCTCGCGATGCCGGCGCTGAAACTCGGCGTGCATCTTCTGGGCGATCCCCTGGCGCCGGTACTCGGGGTCTACCGTGAGGAAAGAACCCCAGGTGGCGTCCTCCTCGCTCCCGTGCAGCGAGATCCGCACCGACCGCGCAGGATGCGAGCCGACCAGCCGCGTGCCGTCGTACGCCGCCACCAGGTAGTCGCGCGCGTCGTCCTCGGTGGGCAATAGCTCCCGGCGGAAATACGACGGCGACCAGAGGGGGACGGGCATCTTGCCCTCGTACGACTTGCGCCACATCCCCGTGGTGAACTCGGCAAACTCCGCCGCGTCCCCTTCAAACGTGCGAATCTCGATCATCGTGCGGATCCCTCCTTGCCAGGCGGCGCCGAAGCCTCCCGGGCAAATGCTCAACGGGCCGGTTTGGGCTGCGGCTCCGCCGTGCCGTTTTCTTGCTTTCCTGCGTATTGGCCGAGGCCCGACTTGGCGACCGTGCCGTCGATGATGTGGTTGGCGAAGTCGGCTTCCAGGC
>Ga0307378_10003551_pt1 | contig 22821 bp, 20 predicted proteins | sample UN1MG_FD_202238 | JGI IMG/M metagenome (GOLD analysis project Ga0307378, IMG submission 202238) | Soil microbial communities from Risofladan, Vaasa, Finland - UN-1 | ecosystem: Environmental > Terrestrial > Soil > Coastal area > Acid sulfate soil | place: Finland: Risofladan, Vaasa | collected...
ATAAAATGTAAATACTAATCTTAATCCTTTAATTAATAAATTTTTTATTGATAAATCATAGTTCATAAGTATCAGAAAATTTATACTTAAACTGTACTATTATTATTTATACATCAAAATTAATTGGATTCACGAGATTTATCATGGATGAGGATGAATTCAGAAAGCAATTTATGAAAAAGTCGGTTTTTAGACAAGCGAGTTCTCTTGATTTAAGTTATGTACCAGAAAAATTGTTTTGTCGCGATGAAGCGTTAAAAACATTGATATTTAATTATAGGAGAATTATGGAGGAAAAGGAACAACCTTCTGTTAATTGCTTGATCTTAGGAAAAGGAGGAGTGGGAAAAACATGTACAGCGCGCTATTTTGGAAAAAATTTTAGAACTATAGCAATTGAAAATGATGTTAAATTATTTTTAGAATATTTTAATTGTATCAATTTTCGCTCTAAGAGTAAGATAATCAGAGAACTCCTCGCCAAATATCAGCATGGTAGCGGACGCGGTTTCTCGGACGATGAGGCTTTAAAGTTAATTCTTTCGCAACTAATTCGAGAGAAAGGTTATATGCTTTTAGTTATTGATGAGATTCATCTTCTCAAACCAGATGAAGTACTTGCATTTTTGGACATTGCTGAAACATTTGGGCATCAAAATGCGAAATTGTCGTTATTGTTAATTTCCAGAAGTAAAGATTGGATGATAATTGAAAATGAGAGAATATTAAGTAGATTAAATGAAAAAATTCAACTTAAACCTTATGATTTTGATGAATCAAAGCAAATCTTGAAATATCGAAGTGAACTGGCGTTAAAAGAAAAAGTTATCGACGATGATCTTTTAATAATGGTTTCACAAATAGTAGTTGATCATAAAAATATGAGACATGGGATTGAAATTTTACGCAAAAGTGGGTCTTATTGTGATAAGGAAGGACTCGATCGCATAACTGCTGATATTATTAGAGAGGCATCCAATGATGTTTATCCTACTTTCAGAAATGATATTGTAGATCAGTTAAAAGATCAAGAGCTCTTAGCTTTATATGGGATTGTACGTTCATTAATTAATAACGACGAACCATTCACTTTAGTTGACGATGCATTTGAAGAATATAATGCTATATGTGAGAATTATTCTATTGAGCCTCATGTCAAAATGAGTTTTAGAAAATACGTACGCCAACTTACTCAGTTAAAAATTATGGCTTCTAAAACAGTAAGAATCGAAGAAGCTACTCGTGGAAGACATTTAGAGATAACTCTGTTAGATATCCCCGCATTAAAATTAGCAGAACTGTTAGAAGATATCTTACAAAGAAAATTTAAGTATTAGTTAATAACTCAAATGTCTAAAACAATATAACTCTCTTTTTTCCTTAATTCTAAATAGATTTCTCTTATTTTGTAGAAAATCTAGCTTATTAATATTGATTCTAAAAATCTTTTTCTTTGGATTCTTTGGAGGAGGAATACCACTCTAACCATTCTTTACGCCGATTTTTCTTTTGTTGCATATTATCAGCCTCTGTAATATTTTCATTTCTTACTTTTTTCCAATACCCATCTAATTCATGTCTAGTTAACGACAGTCCACATGATTGGCATACCATCTGTTTTATGGCTGAATGATATTTCATAAAACCTCCGCATTCAGGGCAGCGAGCCATTAAAATACCATCTTATTCTTTTTTATTATTTTCTGAGCTATTATTTTATTTATATATTATATTAATAGAATTAATTAGCGTTAAAATATTTTTTGACTTATCTTATAAATTCTAATTATTTGCATGAATTAAATAGAACTTATATCGAGTAAAGGACAATGAAATCAGATGTTTTTTATTTTACGGCTCGAACACATGTTCATAAGCAAAGTATGAGCAAATTTAAGGGTCCCTTAGCCTTGAGTAAAATTGGAATTGAGCAAAAGATTAAGAATGGTGATAAAATAGTAATTAAAACACATTTTGGCGCATTAGAGAACACAAGATACTTGCGTCCAAGCTATATAAGATTCTTATGTGATTATGTTAAAGATCTAGGTGGGATTCCATCAGTGGCAGAATCTTGTGGATGGGGTATACCTGAAAGTGTTTCAGGGGTTCATACAGAATATTCTGGTCGATCAAGTGAAACAGAATATTTAGAAACAGCTCTAAAACATGGATTTACAAAAGAAACTATGGGAGCTCCAATTCTGATGTTAGATGGAAAAGTTGGAGCAGATATTGAAATTCAAAAAATTAGTGGAAAGATATTTAATGAAGTTTTAGTGGCAGGACGTTTACGAGAATTTGATTATATGATATTAGCATCGCATTTTAAAGGTCATGCAGGGGGAGGTTTTGGAGGGGCAATTAAAAACCTCGGAATTGGGTGTGTTTCGAAGGGTGGAAAAGTGGAAGCACATACAGGAAAAACATTTGAGATTGATTTTGATAAATGTAATCCAGAGTGTAAAAGCTGTATCAATATATGCCCTACCAATGCATTATCTAAAGATAAAGACAATAAATTAGTTTTTAAAGAAGAAAAATGTAAATTTTGTTACATGTGCGCTTCGGTATGTAAAGATAAAGTTATTAATATCGGTAGTGTACCTCGTGGTGAGTTTGTTACACAGATGGTTGATAATGCCAAAGGAGTAGTTGATTATTTTGGAAAAGATAAAATTTTTTATATTAATTATGCAATAGATATTACCTACCAGTGTGACTGTACAGGAGGTTCAGACATCCCATTTGTTCCAGATATTGGAGTTTTAACATCTTTAGATCCCGTTGCTTTGGATCAAGCAACCGTAGATCTTATACATAAATCTTCGATTAGTCCTCATTCTGTTCTTTCTGAAGTAGAGGGTATCCCAACTCAAGGACCTTATGAATGGTTTTCACATACTCCTCATTTTGATCCAGAAAATGGAGAAATGGATTTTAGTGGGAAAGAATCAAAACATTGGGAATTGCAATTAAAATTAGCTGAAGAAATTGGCTTAGGAACAAGAGATTACAATTTAATTGAAGTAGAAATTCAATCAAAAAAATAAAATTCCATTTTTTTATAGTGAAACAGCTAAATTGTTAAAAACCATGTAAGGAAAAAGAGTATTCTCAAAATATTCTCGTTCTTTAGAAATATATTGGCAATCTTTGATCATTTTAAGCACATTTCCGCTAATATTTCCTAGTTTGATGGGATTTTCAAATTCACCATTTTTAATGTAGTACCCATTTCTGATTTCTGCTCCAAAATTCCCTGTTAGTTTACTTGGATTTAACCAAGAAAACTGTTCGATATAATAACCTTCATTTATTTCTGAGATAATGTCATCCAAATTCATAGTTCCTGGTAGAATCTCCAAATTACTTATTCCAATATCAACAGCGCCTGTTAATGTTCGGATTCCGTTTCCTGTAGAGTTTTGATTCCCTAGAAGCGCAAATTTTTGATCATAAAGCCTTTTCTGGAAAATTCCATCTTTAATTATTTCAGTTCTTTGATGTGGTGATCCTTCACTATCCCACTTATTAGTTCTTAATCCTCCCTCTAATAAACCATTATCAATAAGAGAAATATTCTTAGAAGAAACCTCTTCATCAGTTTTAAAACTAGATAGATTTTGAAGATATGTACTTCCAGAAGCGTGTCTTTCTACTACGGGATTGAGAGCATCTTTTAATACTCGTGGTGAAAAAATCACAGTTGCATTATTATTCTGTAGTGGAACTTTAGCTTTTAAGGAATCTTGAGCTAATCTAACCCATTTTTCTACTCTTTTTGAAAAATCTAATTGATTTTTTTCTTTAATAAATAAATACGGCCAATATTCTGATAATTTCCCTTTTAATTGGGCTTTTAATGAGAATTCTATAAAAAAATAAGTCTTTAGAGTGCTAATATCAAGAGCCATACTATTTCTTAAAGAGATTTTATCGATATGAACCCGAAAACGCCCAAAAGTAGGGTCAACTTCTTTATATTGGTTTATCTCAGAAATTAGTTCTTCTACTAAGTCATTTTTAATAGCAAGGGGAGCCTGAAATACTTTTTTATCTAAGATTGGTACTTCTGGAAAAGAAGCTTCCCCTGGAAAGTAAAATTGGGTACCCAAATTATTTTTTGCGATTAAAACGCATGTATTTATGCTTTTCTCAATTTCGTTTATATCCAGAGAATTTCCTTTAATAACTCCAATTCCCGTTTTGTCTTCTTTATGAAAGAGAATTCGTAAGATATATTTTAAATCATTCAGTTCTCTTTCATTATCAACCTTATCCTTCAGTAAAATAGATTCATATGCTTTTCCTTCAACAAGGAAAATCTCATAATCTTTAACACCCTTAGATTTCATTAGGTTTTCTATTACATCTAAATTTTGTTTAGACATATTTAATTTCACCCCGGACTAATTGATACTTCTTTAAATCTAAGATAGCTACCACCATCACTAACAGGAACATTATCAGCATTACCCTTTCCACATGTGCCTCCATGAAGTTTTGTACCATCCTTACTAACAGCATCAATATTTTGTAGCACATCTAGTACATAACCAGATAAAGCAATACTTTTCAGTATTTTTGTCTTTTCACCATTTTCAATAAAATATCCTTTCTTAGAAGTACATTGCATCCCTCCACCAATAGGATCCTCCATGCCAAAATATGAGTGCTCACACATTATCCCCTCTTTAATTTCTGCTATCATTTCTTCTAGATCATAGTCTCCTGGTTCAAAATATGTATTTGACATCCTTGGATGAATAACGTGAGCATAACTTTCCCTTCTTCCATTTCCTTGTGGAGATCCATTTAATACTGAGGCACTTCTTCGATCATAAATGAAATTTTTTAGAATACCATTTTCAACCAATATGTTTTTGCCTGCTTTTATACCCTCATCATCAAAGTAATAAGATCCTATTTGATTTTCAAGGTTTGGGGTATCACATATTACACATATTTCTGAAGCAACTTTTTTATTCAATTTTTCTTTTAAATAACTTCTTCCTCTTAAAACTTGATCAGCTTCTAGCCCATGACCAAAACTTTCATGAGCAATAGTTCCAGCCATTCCTGGATCTACTATTACGGGAAATTTACCTGCGGGGGGTTTTTTAGCTTTTAACATTTCTAGAGAGTTAGTTGCTATTTGTTCTAACTTACTATCAGTTAATTCATCAAAAAGTTCAAAACCCGCTTCACCTTCAAGTAAAAAATGATCAAAATCAACGGTTCCACCTTCTTTCACAATAGGAAAAATAAAAAATCTTAATCGTGGAATAACTTGTCTTAATTGACTCCCTTCATTATTTACGAAAATACGCGTAATTTTAGTTTCCAAGTATTTTAATTGACACATTGCAATTCTTTTATCAAAATTTTGAATAAAGTTAAAAATATGTCTAAGTTTCTTTAATTTTTCTTCAATAGGGGTTTTTTGTGGATCTGTTTTAGGTTTGAGGTCTTTATTTAACTTCCATCCTTTAAATTCCGCAATTTCTTCCCCTTTATTAACCACTTTTGGCAACTTTTTTTCAATAATTTTCAGATTAGAAAAATCATGAAGTGCAATTTCCTTCCAGGTTCCATCAAAGGTTCTTGCAACAATACCAGATGTCTTTGAAGTAACTGAAATATCCTCCTTAGAGGGATCTATATTTATGTATACAGCTGATAAAGAATCATACAAAATATCAAAATATTGGTTTTTACGATTAAAGTTGTTTGAAACTTCTTCAAAAGCAGTAAAAATTTGATCATAAGGTTGATCAATCATAAATAAGTGATATTAAAAATTAAATAATATTTTTATTTTTTTATGCATTAATTTTTGATATTACATTATAATTTAATAACTTATACTTCAATATCGAGAATATCCTTTACTAACTGTTTCTTATTTTTCAAGTCTGCAAGACGGTGGATTACGATTCTCTGCGTAGCAGGTGATCCTGCGCCATGAAGGGATTCAGTTAGATAGCTAACAGAAGCAACGCCCATTGTTAAATTCTCAATAAACCGTAATACTTTATACCTATCTTCAGCGCAAATTCCCTCGCATGCAGTTAAATACTTTTCGATCAATGGACCTATCTCTTTTGATTTAATGTCTGCTTCTGAAGGCATAGTACATATTATTCCTCCCGCTAAATCTTCAGCTAGCCTTCCTATTTCGTAAGGAAACCGAGTGACATTTTGCTTGCATACATTAGCTAGTAACATATCCATTTCGTAATTGCCTGCTTCTCTTTGGAACCCTAATGAGCTGCAAGCTATTCCACAGCAATATAAAGTCTCATTTAAATGTGTCATTTCAACAAGTTTATCTCTAACATGAGACGCGTTCTGAGTACCGTTATATTCAGAAATCAGAGCTGTAGCCCCTATAAGTACATCTCCAACTCCCACTTTGCATCCACCATAAGATTGCCGATGATATCCAGCAAAACGATTGACCAATTCTCCAGAGAATTCGACTTCACCCTTCATAAAGATATTTTCATTTGGAATAAAGACATTGTCGAAAACAACAAAAATTTCTTGTCCACCATATTTAAAATTTCCGATATCTAGTTTCTCTTTTTCCAATTTTCTTGTGTCACATGATTGTCTTCCATATATTAGGGTTATTCCATCTGCATTTGTATCAATTCCAAAACTAACCGCATATTCCTCTTCACCGGGTCTTAAAGAGAGTGTAGGCATAACGATTGCCCTATGAGAGTTAAGAAATCCTGTTTGATGAACTTTTGCTCCTCGAACTATGATACCCTCATCATTCTCGTCTATTATATGTAAAAAAGCATCGGGATCTGGTTGATCTTTAGGTCTTTTACTTCTGTCTCCCTTTGTATCTGTCATTGCGCCATCTACCATTAGATCTTGGGTTTGAACGTCGATCCAATATTTCTTGAAACGCTCATGATAATTAGTGTTATTCTTTTTATCCATCTCATAAGTTAGGCTATATAACGCATTTGCAGTATCAAATCCAACACATCTTTGAAAACAACAAGCAGTTTTTTGGCCAAGTAGTCTCTGCATTTTTACTTTTTTTATTAAATCATCAACAGATTGATGAATATGAGTAAATCTATTAATAATTTCGCCGGTTAAATGAGATTTGGCAGTCATCAGATCTTTATACTCATCCATTTGGGCTAATTCATAGATCTTCATAACAGTATTTATTGAAGGTTTGATGATTGGGTGGTTCCAAAATTCATTTACTTTTTCACCAAACATATATAAATTAATTGGTCTTTTAATAGAAGCTAGGTATTCTTCTGGTGTTTTTAACGGCATTTAATTTTCTCCTTAAAATTAGTAATATTAATGATAATTGATAATCTAGATAAATATCAAAATTTTTAATATTTAATTATAATAAAAAAAAGTACTTCAGATTCTCCTCGAATATTTAATAATAAGACTTCTTAAGTTGATTAAGTTTCAAAACTTTCTTCTTGATCTGATGGTTGCATATATACTTTTGAATTTTTTTCTAAATAAGTAATTCGTTTTTCTAAAATGGTCATAGTTTCTATAATATTATTCAATACTTTGTTAGTCTCTCTAATTTCATATTGGAGATCACCAAGTTGATTAAGGATAAATGACTTAACCTTAGATTCCTTAACGGGATTTATTAACCAATTAATAATATTCTGAATAAATTTTCGATTATCTAATGAATTTATGCCTATTCTTGAATTGCTAGTGAATATATCAATATCTCCAATCGCTATGACTTTTCCTTGACCAAATTCTGTATATGCTGCAATAGTATACTGTTTTTCCTCTAGTTTGGACCACTCCTCAGATGCATTATTATAAACTTCTGACCATACAGATCGTTCATTTGATTGCAATAAAGGCTTTACCTCTTTACTTAAAAATAAGGAACATGCCCCTCCAATTATTATTTCTCTTAAATTTTTTGTTATTTGATGCTTTAAAAAATTCTGAATATGTAGTATGCTAGTACAATTTTTATTGTTATCATTTATCTCTTTAATTATATTTTTCTCGAAAGATATACCAAATTTTGCAGCAATATCATTTAGATTGGTTTTCTGCAAGTGATCTGCTCCATATTCACTCAACAAGAGTAACCCTCCTCCACTTCTCACATGATCAACAACGTGTTTTATTTCTAAACTTGAAAAGAAGTCATCAATTGGGTTACCAATAATTACAAGATCAATATTTTCTAATGTTTCTTTTGTTATTTGTCCATTCTCATTCTTTTTAATCTTAACATCTAATCGTTTTAGAAGATTTGAGAATTCCTTAAATTCTTCATCATCGATGTTTAACATTTCGTTGTGAGTTAAATCAAAAAGTATGGTTTTTTTTAGCATTGTTCCTATATCCTAAGTGAAAGAGGTTTTAGCTGTTTTTAAAAAGGGGCTTATTTATTATTGATTATTTAATAAAATAAGTTTATGACTTACAAGAAAATTCGCATATAAAAATCATTACGTATCTATTTTATTTCCGTTCTTGCCTACCAAAAATTTTTTAAACTGTATATAATAATCTTTTTTGGATCGTTTTAAGTGAAGTAAATTTAAAAAAATATCAAATGGAAAATGGTCATGAGTAACACAATTGCTGTTATAGGTTTATCGTGGGGTGACGAGGGAAAGGGCAAATTTGTTGATTACTTAGCTCAAAAAGCGGACATAGTTGTAAGGTATAATGGAGGAAATAACGCAGGACATACGATTGTTGCTAATGGAATTAAATATAAATTTAAATTGATGCCATCTGGTGCTCCTTCAGAAAAAGAGGGAGTAATAGCTAATGGTTGTGTAGTTGATCCAAAAGTTTTACTTGAGGAAATTGAAAATCTAAAGAATTTAAATAAAAGCATTAATTTAAAGCTGAGTTCCACAGCTCACGTAATTTTTCCCTTTCATCGTATTTTAGATGGATTAGAAGAAAAAACAAAAGGAGATTATGCTGCAGGTACTACTAAAAGAGGAATTGGTCCTACATACTCTGATAAAGCAGCTCGGTGGGGTTTACGAATATTTGATTTAATAAATCCTGAGGTTTTAAAGCCAAAATTAGAAAAGTTATTTAAAATTAAAAAGGAACTTATAAATATTTACGACCCAAGCTGGAATGTTAATTTAGAGGCCATTTATGAAGAATACAAATCCTATGGTGAACAACTAAAGCCTTATGTGATTGATACAGCATATTATTTAAATAAAGCTGTTGATTCTGGAAAAAAGGTTCTTTTTGAAGCAGCTCAAGGAAGTTTACTCGGTTTAGACCATGGATTCTACCCTTTTGGAACATCTTCTAACGCAAACGCTTTAGGTATTTCTGCGGGTACTGGAATCCCCCCCAAAAAAATTAAAAAAATAATTGGAATCGTAAAAGCATATACTTCTCGTGTTGGTAAAGGTAAATTCCCAACAGAATTATTTAATGAAACTGCTGATAAAATCAGAAAGCAAGGCCATGAATACGGAACCGTAACTGGAAGACCACGAAGAGTGGGATGGTTAGATCTTTTCAATATTCAATATGGGATAATGATTAACGGAGTTGATAAGGTCATAATTACTCTTTTAGATGCGTTACAAGGGATTAACCCTATTAAGATGTGCATCAGCTATGAATTAGATGACAAAAAACTTGAAAGTTGGCCAATACAATCAGAAATAATTGAAAATTGTAAACCAATTTATAAAACTTTTGAAGGTTGGGAAGGAAAATCTAGAGAAGAATGGTTAGATATTGCCAAAAAAGGTTATTATGCTCTTCCAGAGACAATGAAAATATACATTCAAGCAATTAGAGAAGAACTTAAAACAGATATCGCTATGATATCTATTGGCCCTGATAGAACGGAAACAATAGTATTAGAAGATGTTACATTTTAAATTACAAAATTTTGTTTTTTATTTTTTAACTCTAAATCGTTTCAAAATTCGATATGAGATTATACTATCACTATCATTTAATACAGCAGACTAAACCAAAACGATACACAAATTTATTAGGTGGCCACTCAATATCGAGGTTTAAATTTTTAACTGTTTTAGTCACATCAATTCCAACCGCTTCCATGGAGTACCTTTTTTTATCTGGATAACGACAAGGATCTCCAGAATCATAAGTACACCCTCGATCTTTTTCATTATAACAAACTCTACAAAATCCATCCCATAGAATAAGTCTTTTTTCATGTGAGGTTTGATCTTCTTGAATGAAATTTAGAATTTCTTGTTCTAGTTTATCTCGTAAGAAATTTTTCATAAAGAAAGCATTTCGTATACTTTTTTCACTTCTTTTAGGATGTATTGCTTTTATATCATCAACATACTCACTTAAATTGAATTTAACGTAAACCAGAAAAAATTTTTGATATAGAGAAAGTTTTTCTTTCAAATAGGGAGATTCAGGTGGGCAAGCCCACGAGTGTCCATAGCTAGGACATATAAAATTAGGATTCACGCAATAGGTTTGCACTTTAGGATCAAAGCATATGTCACCCAATTGTATTTCCAGAAATGGCAAAATTAGTTCTAAATTTTATATTTACATTATATAAAATTTGATTATACATAAAAATTTTTCTCCAACAATATTTAATTCATTTAATCGTAGATCAACACCTAAAAAAAAATGAAATTTTTTTTAAGAAATAAATAATAAATGTGATTATTAGAAATATTCAATTGATAATTAATTATTGATGTGAACAAAATGAAATTAGGAAAAGATAAAAGAAGTAAATTACTAGAAGCAAAAAACGAATTTCATGCTCAAGTTTTGAAAGGTTCGGACCTGCTCCACGAATATATTAATGATTTAATCGAAGGAAAACAAAAAAAAAATAAATTAGAAGAAGTAATACAGTGTGAACACAGCGGTGATGTTGCAAAAGAAAATTACATTAACGTTCTTTATATGGACAAGCGATCTCTTCCTTTCTTAGTTGAAGATCGATATAGATTAATTAAATATTTAGATATTGTATCTGACAAATCAGAAGAACTTGCTCGTGGTTTGCTCGTGTTTCCTTTTGATCTTTATGATGATATAAAGGAGGAAATGAAAAAACTCAATGATTTATATGAAGAAGCTGTCAAATTACTAATCGAAATGATAAACCTTATGGAGACAGATTTTAAAACAGCCTACCAAAAATCATTCTATGTAGAAACACTAAAAAGAAGAGGTCGTGATTCCAAATTTAAGATCTTAGATGTAATATATAAAAAATCAGAAGAAAAATCTCTCCAAATATATCTAATATCGAAAATATGCATTAAGTTATTTGATATGATTGAAAGAGCTGAAGAAATTAGTGATTTTCTAAGAAGTTTGATAGTGAAATATCCAAGCAAATAATTAGAGGAGATTCAAATGGCTTTATCAGTTATACTAGTTATTTTTTTAGTCATAGTGATAATCATCGCGTTTGGAATAGGTGCGAATGATGAGACCTTTGCTGGAATCTACGGTTCGAGAATTCTAAATATGAAACAAATTCTTATTTTAGCTACGATTTTTGCAATAACAGGAGCCCTTATATTGGGGGAAGCTGTAAGTAAAACTGTAGGTAAAGGCATTTTGACTAATCTTAATAATGCAATCGTTATAACAATTTTAATTTCTACTGCTATTTGGTTGATATTATCATCTCTATTGGGATTACCGATCTCAACTACTCATGCAACCATTGGAGCGGTTATAGGTCTGGGAATAGCTCTTAATGCTAGTCTTGACTGGTTCAAAATTCTTGAGTTGAGCATTTGGTGGGTTTTATCTCCGATTATTGGGTATGTTGTCTCCTTTTTTGTTTTTAAACTTATGCGTAAATACAAAGTTAAACACTTAAACGGATTTCAGAGCTTAGAAAAAACCGAAAAAGCATTTACATATATAGTTTTAATAGTCATCTGTATCACCGCATTCTCAAGATCAGGGAATGATTGCTCGAATGCCGTAGGAATTGTTGTTGGTATTGGAGATATCCAAATAAATCTACTTCTTTTAATAACGGGATTTAGTCTAGCAGGAGGATTAATAGTTTTAGGTCGAGGTGTTATTAAGAGTGTTGGAAGAATTACAGAATTATATCCAAGTACCGCTTTCGCGGCTCAAATTCCTACTGCAGCAATATTATTTCTTGGTACTGCATTAGGAATTCCTTTATCAGGATCTCACATGTTAGTAGCGTCTCTTGTGGGGTTATCTAAAGCAAGTCATACTCCTACTAAAAAGGGTATGTGGAAAATAGTATTAATTTGGTTTTTAACATTTCCCATGGCGGCACTTCTTTCAATCGTATTATATTTTCCAATAAGTGCTACCATTTAGTTCTATTTTTTTAATATTTTAGATTCAAATTGAGATTTTAGAGAAAGTAACTTTGCTGATAATTAATAAAAGTCATCTTAAGATTTCTCGATGAAGTTTATCAATGAAACTATCAAAATCATCTTTTGTATATTTCACATTTAATAAATGGCCCAAAATTGGTGGAACATGTGTTTCATCTTCAAAAACAGGAATCATTTTAATTAACCCTTTTTTTCTACGTTGGAATGCTGCTTGCCATTCATCACTTACAGCTGCAGATTTAATGGATCTTTCACTGCAAAAAAGAATAAAAACATCACTTTCTTGCAGAGAATCTTATTCTTACTTATGAACGAATTACAAGGGATTATAATCTACTTCTAACTAAGTTTAGGATTATACTTTATTTTATTTTGAATATTTTAAAACGATAAGATTAGCTATTATAATTAGGCTTCCACCAATTATGGTAAATATGGATATTGATTTCAGAATAATTATATTTAAGATTGTAGCTGTAACAGGCTCAATATATGATAGAATTATAATATTCCCGCCTTTATCATTCTTAGTTCCTATATTATATAATAAAAAAGCTAATGCAGTAGGGAATAATCCCAAAATAACAGCAATAATTAAGTCAGAAAATGTGAATATCATTAAATCATACACAGTTATGGGTAAAAACATGAATACAATGAATAAAGTAGGCCACCAAGCTAAAAATGTATCGAAATCACCATGTGTTTTAAATTGATGAGCCGAATTTTTACGTGTATTGTAGATCTTCTTCTTGTAAAATATTAATATTCCTAATGTTAATCCTGAAAGAATACCAAAAAATACACTTAAAAGTTGCGCTTCACCAGTCCAAAATTCCATAATAATGGCAACTCCTATAACTGCAAGTAAAAAACTTATAAGATTAACCCTTGAAACTTTTTCCTCCCTTGTGAAAATTAAAAACAAAAGGAAAAACATAGGTCCGGTATATAATAAAAATGCGGCAAATGAATATCCTGTAAGAAAAATATTAATGAAATAAAAAAGGATAATCAAGGGATTCACAATTCCAATAATTAAAAGCTCTTTCCAATGAATTTTAATAGATTCCTTTAAAAAGTCCCTTTTTAACGAATTGGATTTAAGCAAAAATAAGGTAAGAAAAAGGGTGCCGAAAAGCCCTCTTATTAATACAATCGTAAATACATTAAATTTATCAAGGAAACTAATTATTAACCCTACATGTCCCATACTAATAGCAGAGACTAACATACATAATTTAGAAACAGTAGGACTTACTTTTATATCGTTTGATTCTAAAGTAGCCATTGAATAGAGTAATAAATAATCCTATTAATTCTATTCTTTTTAATTTAGTATTCTTATAATTTTCTAATATTTCATTTAGGTTATTTCTAATATCAAAAATTATTCTTAATTTTTAGTTAAAGTTTAAATGTGAAATGAATTAATGTAAATCTATGGAAGTAAAACCAGAAAAAATTGAGATAATTGATTTTTCTGGAGAAAAATTCAATAGTATTTCAATTCCTTGTTCAGTTGGTGTGGTTATTGTAATTATCGTAGCTTCCATAGATTTTTTAGTGATGTTTTTATTTCCAGGATCTTATGTGAGTATTTATGTAAGTTTAGTGATAATTATCGCGTTGGTTTTGTATTACTCTTACATTTTAACTCAAAATTCAGGAGAAATTAGAAAATTCTCGATATCAAATGAAAATATTGAATTATTTTTACCCAATGTTCCACTCTTCACAATCATGTGGTCTGAGTTAAAAAAGATAGAAATTAGATTGAGAAAGCTTGATTTTAAACCATATTATAGATATGAACTTCATTTTATAAATCAGAAATCAGAAAAAATGTGCACTATAAGTATGTTGGATTTTCATAAAGAAAAAATTGATCAAATTTTACTTCTATTAAAACAATATGCGCAGAAAATGAAGAAAGAATTTACAGCTGTTAAAGAGACGAAAATTTCTGGCGTAATTCTAGTTGAAAATTTAAAAATATGAAGAAGCTAATCAGCTTTAGCCCCACAAGTTGGACAATTTCGGGCATTGTGTATCGTAGCTCCACAAATTTTACAAAGACGTATTGTTCCTGTTCCTCTTCTTTTTGGTGGTTTTAAATTTGTTATCGAGACATTTTGTTCTGGTGGTTTAATGATTTCTGGAGCATGTGATGCTATTTCAACTTTCTTAATTCCAGTTGTAATTGTTATTTCTTTCCCAAAGAACCCTCCTACACGTACTTTTTTGGTTGGTGTAGAAGACGGAATTAATTGTTCTACTTCACTTATCTCCTCTACTTCTTCTACAAGTTCTTCTCGAATCTCAGGTTCTTCTATGATTGGTTCTTCAACAGATTCTTCTATAATAGGTTCTTGAATTTCTATTTCAGTTAAATCTTCCTCTAAATCTTCTTCATAAATCATATTTACAAAATCTTCATCCATCTTTAATAATGTCTCACAGTTGATGCATCGGAATATGTGTTTAAAGCCAATGTTCTTAGCAAGGGAATATTTTGCAGCACAACAACTATGAAATTTAGCGTCACAATTAAAACACTTGTGTATCTCATCAGAATGAGCTTCACAAATAGGACATACCGCTTGTTCGCAGATATCGCATATTTCTTGATCTTCTGGAGAGAGACTAATGAGATCTACCGCCAATCGTTCATAAAAGACTTTATCTTCTTTTAAAATTTGCTCAGGCTCATCATATTTTATAATTTTAAATTCCTTTTTATTCTGAGTTAAAGATCCCAAGATAGTTTGAAGAAGTTTTTCACTAGGGCAATAGAATGTGCCTCCATGAGTTTCACTTGAAATGACTTTAAGTTTTACATCATCTTCAAAAAATTTATCTTCTCCTACACGAATAATATCAATAAAAGCTGAAAATTTTTTTGCTTTAATGAGTAAATCATAAAGAGCATTATAATAATCCTCAGATAATTTGCTAGGGGAATCTGAAATTATTATTATACGATAATTTTTTCTTGTATCCCGGCTTTTCCTAAAAATGTATGCTAGTATTTCATATAACCCATTTTCTAAATAACTTTTTTCAATTTCTCGTGTTTCCCACGCATCGTTTATAGTATTTGTAACGGTTTCCGCATCTTTTAAATCATATACGTTTATTGGATTCTCATCTTTTTGAAAAAGCACTACTCCATAAGAAGTTAAAGCATTAAATTTATCTTTTTCTTTTATAAAAGCATTTATTGCTTTCATTAGAGGTTTTTTCTTAAGAAAATTAGAAATTAAATCAAGGTAAATTATAACCTCTTCAGAATTGACTGTTTCAGTTCTTGGTAACATATTTATTTCAATTGTAAAACTTTAAAAAAATAATAGTAGAAGTTTTATTTATTTTTATTGATAATACTAAATTCAGTTATTTTTCTTTTAACAATATTGTGATTTCCTTTTTCTTTATTAAAAGAATATGTTATAAAAATATGATAGAACTTCGCTTTTTTCTTAATATAATAATTTATTTCCACAATTAGAGCATGAGGTGTGATTAGGATCATTTTGAGTTCCACATTGAGGACATATAAAAAACTTTGGTCTTTTTCTTGATTTTTCACTTGTAAGTTTTATAGTATCTTTAGGTATTAATTCTCCTCTTTTTGCAGTTTCAGAACTTGGTTTAAACGATGACGTTGCAGATTTCTCGTAAACAATTTTGTCTCCTACCTTTTTTACAGTATAGACTTTTCCAAAAAATCCACCAATTCTAATGGTTTTAACTTCTTTTGCTCCTGAGATACTTTTTTCTTTTACTGGTGGAGGTTTTATTTTTTGTACTGCTGGTGAAATAGAAATTGGTTCTTCTATCTCGGGAATTTCTTCTAATGAATCTTGAAGTAGTTCTTCTTCTAAATATTCCTTTACTGTTCCTACTTCTACTTCTCCAGATACTTCAATTATCTCATCTTCATCTATTTTAAGAAGAACATCACATTCGTTATTAGGACAACGAAAAATATTAGGTATACCAATATTATGATTTATAACATAATTAGTAATACAGCAATGATGAAAACTTGTATTACAATCTTCACACACTATAGGAATGTCATGTACATCAGTACAAACAGGACACACTTCTTCTCCACAAAATTTACAAACTAATCCTTCCACTTTTTCAGGTTTATTCAAAGATTTTGCTAATTGATTATAGAAAGCATAATCTTCTTTACTGATTCTAATAAGATCAGGTCGATCTTCAAATGTAGTTACAAATTGTTTAGTCTTTACAAGCTTTTTAATTACATCAGTGAATCCTTTTCTGTCTTGTACATAAAAAATACCTCCCTTCGTATCAGACGCCAGTACATTCAATTTTACATCATCTTTGAAAAAACGTTCACCTTCTTTGGATACTCTAATAATGTCTATAAAGGTGGGAAAATTCTTTATCTTTGATACTAAATTAAATAAGGCTTCTTGGTATTCTTCAGATAAATCGGATGGAGTGTCTGTAACAACTATAATTCTATTAAATTTGGATTTTTTTCTCACAGTCTCAGCAATATAAGAAAAAATGTAAAACAACCCATTTTCAAAAAAACTTTTGTCTTTTGGACGAGTATTCCAATTTTCTTCAATTGAGTTTGCAATGATATCAGAATTTTTCTTATCAGTTAAAAAAACGGGATTCCCTTCTTCTTGAAATATTAAGAGAGAATAATGTCCTTTTAAGTTTGCTTTATTTTTTTCCTCAATGTAATATTTAATTGTTTTTATAATCTCTTTTTTTCTTAATAAATCCTTAGTGAGATCTAAATAAAAATATACATCCTCCGTCATATTTTCCACATCTGCTATCTGAAGTTCGGTGAGTATCTATAATATTATTAATGATCATAATGTTGAAACCTCCTTAAATATTTTAATTTTTAAAAAAAGATTCTTTAATTCTAAAAGATTATATAAGTTCGGGAAGTATCTCTATTATTAATAAGAATCATATATAAGAATTTGGTGAAGAACTAGTGAAAGATTTTTTAAGAAAAATGCAACTCCCCGAATATGCTGTGGAGATTTATCTTAAATCATTAGGTAAATTTCCGTTGTCGTTTTATGAATTATATACTCTTATACCTAAAGCAACTCCAGAAGAATTTAATGATAGCATAAAACAACTTTTAGATGTTGGTCTATTAATTCAACAAAAGTCTAAAAAACAAGAAAATATCATACACTATTCACCATTACCGCCAATTCTTCCAATTCTTAACTATTACGAAAATATTAATGCAAATTTAACCGCTATCAAAAAATCAATTTATGATTTAATGGTTAATTCGTTATCTACAATGTTTCAAGAAAATAAGGTCCTTGAGTTAGATTCTATAGTCAATACTTTTCAAGAGATTAAAAAAGATATTGATGAGGATTCCATTATTCAAAAACAAGAAGTAGAAGATATAGTTGAAGGGATGGAAGAATTAAAACATATTAATAAAAAGCTTTCTGGTCTTCACCAAAATATTAAAAGTATTACACAAACTAAATTTGCTGATTTATTTAAAACAATAAATATCCTTAAAGCGGATATAATTTCGAACATAAATTCCATGGAATTTAAGAAACATAAAGAAGAAATTCTTGCCTTAGTTGAAAAATTATTCAAAGAGAAATTGGATAAAATGGTTGAAGAGTTTACTAATAATTTACATGAGTTAATTGAAAAAGAGTTTGACAGCTCTTCTGAACCAATAAAAAATACTATAGAGTCAATATTTCAGTACCGAAATGACTTTAAAATTCTTTTATTGAATATGTTAACTAATTTTGAATCGAAAATGAATAAAATATATGAATTACTTAAAGAGAATCAAGAGGAACTCATACCTGCTATGAAGAATTTGGAAATTAAAATCATCGAAAATTTAAATTCCATCGTTCAGAATTCAATTAATCAAGTTTCAAACTTAAATAAACCTATTGAAACTGTGATGAAGCAATATATTGAAGAGATGAATAGGATTGATAAGCAGGTATTTAATAATGTGTGGATAATAAATAGTGTCACCAAAATAAATGAATCAATTCACCATCTTATCACAAATTCTAAAGAAAACCTTACATTAATTATCCCCCATATTGAAAACCATTTAGCACTTGAGCAATTTGATAAGATTACTGGTAATCTAAAAGTAAAAATCGCTTCTTCAGAAGCTCATACCAATAGTATTGTTAAAAGCTTTAATGATATTAAGAATATAGTATATCGAAATTATCAAAATGATAATATTATTATTTTAAAAAGTGATAGCGATATATTCATATTGGGAATAATCCAAGATTCAAATAATACTTTAGATGATTTTATTGGAATCGGAACTTCTTTCAAACCATTAATCAAGTTATTAGATCCGTTGATAAAAAATATATGGGAAGAAGCTTATTCGGATTCTTTTCATGCTACTCAAATAACAAAAACCCAATCAGCAACGGCAACAACACATATTAAATCATTTACTGCTGCAAAACCCATAATTCCCGCAAAATTTCAATCTAATAAAGGTGATATAAAATCAACTAAAATTGAAAGCAAGCCAACAATTCCAATACCGAGTAAAATTCAAGAAATTTCTAAAGAAGATAAAAGGTCTACAAAGATTTCAGCTCCACAAACTCCGGTTCCATCTTCTTCCTCACCCAAAATTACTGATTTAAAACAAAAACTCCAAGAAAAAATAGAGTTTTTAACAGCAGCACAACCTAAAGCAGGTGATGAAGCAGGAATACTAATAAATACTGCTTTCAATCATTTAATTGATAAACTTGGCAGTCTCAAAGGGGATGCATTTGGGAAAGAATTACAGGATATTGCCGATTTAATTCTAGAAAAAAAAGGGTTCTCAGTCACCTTACATAGTATCAGAAGCACGATAAATAAGTACAAGGAAAAGCTTTCATTACTAGGTGAATATGACAAAAAAGAAATCATCGAAAGTATTGAAGGCTGGAAAAAGAGGTTATTTTAAATAAATACTCTCATAGTTTATTTCTACATAATATAGATATATTGGATAGTATTCTTAACCTTTTTTTGTCTTAACGTAAAGAAAAAATCCTCTCAAAATTGAGATTATTAGAATAAGGAAAGAACATAAAAAGAATATTGAAACTATCATCGAAATTAGGAAATTAGGTGAACTGACCCCAATTATCCCAAAAATGGGACATAATGGAGCAACTATGATGAAAAGTATATAAGTCGCCTTATCTTTCTCCCCGAAATGAATATATGTTGTAATATTAAACCAGCCAATTAGAATCATAATCATGGGTACTATATATGAGGAGATTCCCCAAAAGTCACCCATTGCGAATGAATAGAAGTAATTCGTATAAAAAAAGGTAACCATCAACAACGCACTTATGGGTGTAGGTACTCCCGTATACCCTGGACTTTCTGTGATGTTATAACGTGCCAATCTTAGCATTGCCCCAATAGCAAAACATATTGCTCCTGCTATAATAATGATATCAAAAAGGGTATTTGTTTTAAATGATTGGTAAGTTAAAACCGCGGGGGTAATCCCAAAGGTTAGAGAATCGCTCAATGAATCTAATTCTTTACCCATTTCATTTACAGTATTTGTTTTTCGAGCAATATAGCCGTCTATCATATCAGTACCAAGCGAGATGGTTACCAAAAAAAATCCTAAGGAAAGTAAATCAGGGTGACCAATACAGGCACATACTAAAGCAATTATTCCTAAAGAAGTACCAACAAGTGTAATATAATCCTTCAATTTTAATAACTTTGGAATACTTTGGCTTGACATATTGCTTCTCTAATTATTTTATATTAATAATAATTAATCCTTATCTAATTAAAACATTTTCTTGAATATACATTGAATATCTAATTTACCCATAACTTTATTAAACAATATTATTATTCATAGATTAAAATAAATTTAAAAGTGAATGTGAGAAAAATGCCGTTTTGTAATAATTGCGGTGCTGAAATTTCTGATTTAACTCAGAACTTCTGTGAGAAATGCGGTTCACCAATACCAGCTAGCGTTAGGCGAGTGAGTACCCCTTCTACACCAGCAAGGTCAGCTGCTTCTGGTATACCTTCATCCAGTCGACCAGGAGGATTGTTTGACATTAACCGGAATTACTATATCCTTAAAGAAAAGTACTGGGATTGGGGTTCCGGAGAGATTTTAGATGAACATAACCAGATAATCGGTAAAATGAAAAGAGTAATCCTAAGCATTCGCCGTAGAGTTGAACTACAAGAAATTGATGGCTCAATCGCAGCTACTATACATGCTAAAATCGTGTCTGCTCGCGGAGCACAAGATTTAAAAGACCCTCAAGGAAATTTAATAGCTCGAATTAAGAAGAAGATTTTATCGTTTTTCAGGCCTGTTTTCTATCTTGAAGATCCTCAAGGAAATCAATGGTTTCGGGCCCAAGGAAAGTTCATGGGGTGGAGTTTCAAGGTTTACGATGTAACAACCGGAAATGTTATTGCAGAGATCGAAAAAGCAGATAGGTGGAGAGATTTATTCCTTGGTGGATTACTAGACTTTAAAGATACGTACGCTTTAAGAATACTAGATAATGTGACAGACCGAAGAATTCTGGTAGGATTTGTACTTTCAATAGATAATGTCCTTCATGACAAGTAATAAAATCTTTGATTTTTTTTTCAATTTTAATATACAATCAAAAAAGATTCTCTCGATTTTTTTAAAAAAGAAGATTTAAAATAATTTAATTTATATTTTTTTTAAAACAATTAAGATTGAAAAGAAATTTCAAATTATAATACAAAATTTTTAATTACTATCATAAAAATTGAAATACCACAGATTAATATTCCTGCTGAATGAAAATGACTGAATATGAGACATTTATGGTATATGAATTAGACGATTCTGGGGAAAAGATAAAATTAAACATAACTGAAGAGCATCTTCAGGAAAATATGGATCCAGAACAAGTTCTAGTAATAGTTAGAGAAGATCTACGAAGGATCTTCATTTGGAAAGGTCCAAAATCACCTGTTCGAAAAAGATTTATTAGTTCAAGAGTAGCTGCAACTCTTCAAGAAGAGTTAATGAAAGACTCTAGATATCATCGCTGTAAGATTGTTTCTGTCGATGCAGGAGATGAACCTTCAGAATTCTTAAATACATTCAGATTAGAATCGATGGAAGTAACTGAACGGTTAGCGGATATGCGGTATGTCCGAAATGTTGAACGAGAGAGAATGGAACAAGCAACTATTACAGATGTTGCTCCTAAAGCAACCAAGGTGCAGACAGAAGAGGAGTATTTCTCGCCCGCATTGCAAGATACGAGTAATGAAGTAATAATTTCATCTTTCGCTCCAAGTACATCAAAACCGAAACCAATGACGCAATATCCAAAATCAGAAATGGTAAAACCATCAAGAATTTCTAACGCAATAGGATTATCAGGAGAAGAAGCACAAAAAATAAAAGATAAAATTCTCAAGACTGATGTATCTGATGGTTATAAAAGAATAAATCTTATTTTAGGTCATACACTCTATGCCGCAGTTTCAAAAATTGCTAAAGTATTCGGAAAAGATGTTGAAGAAACTGATTGGGAATCAGTTAAAAATGTCCCAAAAGAAATGATAGAATTAGATAATCACGTGTTAAGAGTTTATTTTGACGAAAAGAAAGGAATTGTTGAAGCTATTGAAGTATTAGAAAAGGAAGAAAAATCAAATAGCACACCAAGAAAGGTATCTCCTTCAGGATTGTCTCCAATGCCAACTAAACCTGACGTAATGAAGAAAGCTATAACTACTAAAGAGATAACAGATTTTAATTCTATGAATGTAAAAGATCTTAAAGCTTATGCCGAAGATAAAGAAATTGATGTACCTCCAAATGCAAAGAAAGCTGATTTAATTGAAATATTAGAAAAGTCCAGAGAGAACAAACCAAGTGGTCGAAGACAATTACCGAAAATTCCAAGTAAGGATGATTGAAATCATCACTTCTTAATTTTGAGATTAAATTTCTTTTAAATATTAATCTAATTTATTAGAATTGATTTAAATAAAGGAAATAATAATTAGTTTTTTACACCATATCAGTATTACGTTCTTCTGTGGTTTCTTCTGGTTTAGGTTCTTCTTCTTTATCTTCCCTACTCTCTGGTTTTCCTTCATCTAAATTCTTTGGCTTGATTTTCTTTTTAATCTTCTTTAATCCTTCTATAGCTTCCTTCCTGACTAATGGACTTTCATCTTTTAGTGCTTTTGTAAATATGTCTAAACTATATGGATGGTGTAGGTCTCCAAGTTCATCTGCAGCTTCCTTTCTTACATGTTCATCTGGATCGTTTAATAAAACATAAGTGAGAACTCCTAACACTTTTTCATCTCCAAAATCTCCTAGAGTATCAACTGCTTCTTTTCT
>Ga0307378_10003552_pt1 | contig 22818 bp, 17 predicted proteins | sample UN1MG_FD_202238 | JGI IMG/M metagenome (GOLD analysis project Ga0307378, IMG submission 202238) | Soil microbial communities from Risofladan, Vaasa, Finland - UN-1 | ecosystem: Environmental > Terrestrial > Soil > Coastal area > Acid sulfate soil | place: Finland: Risofladan, Vaasa | collected...
TAGAGTTTGTGGCATGCTTGGATCACCTCATTGGTGAAGGTTTTGTCTTGCAACAACAACCTTAACATCCCGGTTTACGGGAAACAATGAGGTACTTCTATTTAATGGGGTGGGAGTTCAGGGCGTTCGGTCGCTTTTGATCTTGCCATGCATGTCGGCACCGTGCGAATCTTGGGCGACATGAGAGCTACTCGAGAGATGGAAACGCCTCGGCTGGTGGCCATCGAGACGACCAATAGATGCAACGCCAGGTGCAGCTTTTGTCCCAACAACGCGTTGCAGCGCGACCGTTCGACGATGGACAGCGAGCTCTTCGAAAAAATTGTCACAGACTGCGCCGAATTCGAGCTTCCGGCGATCGAGCCTTTCCTGCAGGGCGAGCCTTTCGTCGACAAACACATCTTCGACAGGCTCGAACTGCTTCGCTCACGGCTGCCGCGCACGAAACTGCGACTCTACTCTAACGGCGCGGCCCTGGTGCCTTCCAAGATCGACCGCCTGCGCGGGTTCGGCGTGGATCACCTGTATATCTCTTTAAACACGATCGTACCGGAACGTTACAGCCGTATCGTCGGCCTGCCCTTCGAGCGCACCATGGAAAACCTGTGTTACCTGGCGGACAGGAAGGCGGGGAAAGTCGCCCGCAGTGTCAGCGTGCGCCTGACGATGACCGAGGAAACCACCTGGATGGAGAAGCTGCGCTTTCTCGACCTGTGCCGCAGGCTGGGAGTGCGGCCCATGCTGGTGGGCTTGTTCAACTACAAGGGCGACATCCACAGCGACCTGCCGGTACCCGGTTTTCCCTGCGAGCACATCACCAGGCTGGACATAATGGTCGACGGGCGCACGACTCTGTGCTGCATGGACCAGGAGGGTGAGTTTGGTTGGGGCTCGGTGCGAGACAAGTCGGTGCTCGAGGTTTACAACAGCGATCAGGCACGCCGTGTGCGCGCGCTGCATCGTGAGGGAAGACGCGCGGAGTATGACCCCTGCAACAGGTGCAACTTGTTTTGGTCGGATCTGAACGGTGTGCCCTGGCCGCGGCGGGCACTTTTTTGGGGACAGATAGTCGGCTACCACCTGCGCTACCACCCGTTGATATAATTATTCATAAATGAAGATCGTATCGGCCGTGAACGTCAAGAGAAGAGGGTGAAACTAATGACAACCAAAGCGATCCCGGTCAAATTGTTGCTCGGCATACTGGTTTGCAGCCTTCCCATGACGACCGCGGCCGGCTCGACGACCTCATTCGGAACCCGCAACCGCCCGGTTTTACTTACAGACTTCGGGCCGCATCTTTTCTCCAACGAGAGCTACTCCGAGTTCTGGACCATCGACAGTTGGCTTCCCGATAAGAGTTACATAGGCCTTGACATCGCGATCACCAACATCGGTGTCGGCGACCATAAGGGAGGCTTCAAGGCCCGCTTCGTCGACCCCGGCGGAGGCAAGTCGGAGTGCAAGGCGGAGTACGACAATGACGAGTGGTCCTATGCCAAGCAAGGTTTCTCGATGAAGTTCGGAAAGAACTCGATCGGCGGCGACCTGCAGAAGATCAGCGTCAAGGTAAGGTGCAAGAAGCTCGAGATGGACCTGGTCTTTACAAACCAGGCCCCGCCCGTTTGCCCGGGCTCGGGGATCTTGAAGTTCGGCCAAGGCGACGGCGTCTACAGTATGGTTTTTCCCTGCCCCCGGGCACATGTCACCGGGACAGTGAAACGCGCTGGCAAGACAGTTGAAGTGGACGGAGTTAGCTTCGCCGAGCACTCCTACTCGGACATGGCGCCATACAACCAAGCCCGGCGCTGGTTCCGTTTCAAGCACATCACCGGGGACATCTCGGTGATCATGGCCGAAGTCGAGAGCACGCGCGACTACGGCAGCGCGCACAATGGCTGGGTTCTGATCTCCGACAACAACGGCAAAATCATTGCAACCACCAGGGCGCGCTTCGATTTCGAGGGTTTCATCAAGGACAAACATTCGGATGAGGGCTATACCATCCCGCGCCGTGTTCGCATCGTGGCGGTCGACGGTGACACCAGCGTAATTGGCACGCTGACCATGACCAGCCTGCGCAAGATAGAAGATCCCACCGCCAGCCTGGGTTTTCTCAAGCGCTCCATCATCCGGCGCTTCACCAAGCCGCGCGACTACTACATCAACTGCAAGATGCAGATGAAGATCAAAAAGGGCGACCAGGAAAAAACGATCGACGCAACCGGATTTTACAGATACCTGCACGTCAATCCCTGACACACTGTGAATCGACGGCACGCCATCGTGCGCGCCTTTTGGCCGTAATCCTACCAAATCACACACTCTTGGAACCTGGCACGGTTGTTGCTCGGTAACTGTTTCAAGCGAGCATTACGACGCGCATGTCGAGATCGAAGGAGCGTGCCATGTTCGAAACATTCATCTTGGTAGAGGCCGGCCGCAACGGGTATGCCAGAAAAATTCTAGGGGTCACGCGGCTAGGGCGAATCCTTGGCGAGCTTGCCGGGCTTGGCATTACGCGTGTCAACGTCGTTTGCGAGATCGATGCCCGTCGGGTCGAGCGGGTTGTCGCGGATGAGATCCCATCATCGATCGAGGTTGCCTATATCACCTGCCGCGCGGGCGGGGCATTCGAAACGGCACTTTCCAAAGCCGCCTATTCCGGACACGGCCTGATCTGTATTGCGGCCGATCTGGTGGTCTCGCGAGATTTTCTCGAGGGTGTGCTGACTGCGCCCGCGGGCGATAGGCCGCTCGCTTTCGGTTGGCCAGACCGGGCCTTGAAGATATCAGCTGCTGCAATCGGCAAGATCGCCTGGCGGGCTCCGCTGAAATCGCGCATTAATCTGCCCGGTGTCGAGATCGTGCCAGGCGGCGGCTTATGCTCGCGGGTTTCCAATCGGTATGAACTCAAGCGGGCCAAGCGTGTCTTGCTCGATGGACTCAGGAAACCTGTGGAGATCGACGGCCTGGTCGGCTATCACGTCATGCGACCGGTGACATTGAAGATCGTCGGGCTGCTCGCAAGGACGCGTCTGCTGCCCAATCACCTGACCATCATCTCCATGCTGATCGGGCTCGCTGGAGCCGCGATGGTCGCACTGGGAGACATGGCGCTGGCCGCGGCCGGAGCCGGGCTCTACTTCGCCGCCTGCTTCTTCGACTGCCTGGACGGCGAACTAGCCAGACTCAAGTATAAGCACAGTTACCTGGGCGCCTGGCTGGACACGCTTTCCGACGACATTCAGACCTTCTTTTTCACCGGCGCCATGGGAGTCTACCTGATGCGTCAGGGAGGCGGCGATATCTATCTGGCGCTGGCGCTGGTGTCCATGATGATCTTCGCCCTGTCTCAGGCCTACATCTATTATCAGCTTCACACGGTTGCCCACTCGGGCGATCTGATGGACTTCCAGTTCGCCTGGGATCGAAAAGCGGGCGGGTCCTTCGGCGCGGGCGCCTTCGCCTTGCTGAAGTACGCAATCAAGAGGGATTTCTTTACTACCCTGTTCTTCGCGTTGTTCCTGGCAGGCGCCATCTGGCTGGCACTCGCGCTCGTTTTCGCCTCTTGTATCGGCTTTGCACTAGCGATTCTCTACCACATCTACCTGAAGAACCGCGAGCGATGGGCTTCCGGCGAGGCAATGGCTGAAGTCCTACCCAAGAAAAAACTGGCGGACGGATCCCGGGCATGATCAAGAAATCTCTCAACGTCATTTTCCTGCTTGTGGGCATCGGCTTCTTTATGAAGCTGCTGCTGCAGTACGATCCCGACGCCATCTTGACAGGCCTGACCGTAGTCCGCTACGGGTTCGTGTGGATCTTGGCTCTTTGGCTGCTTGTCAGCCTGCTCGACACTCTCACTTGGAAGCATACATTCGGCGTGCTCAAGAACGACGTGCCCTTCATGAAACTATGGCTGATCATGTGCGCCGGGCAGTCGATCAACGGGGTCGCGCCCTCCGGAAACCTGGGCGAACTGGTCAAGGGCAAGTACTTGGCCGAGCACATCGGCGGCCCGGACACCATCTCATCCCTGATTATCTTCAACCTGATGTACACCGCGGCCTGCATCGCCATGATCGTTCTGGGGGCGGTCCTGGCGCTTTTTTTGCCGCAGGTGCCGGGCTACCTGGATGCGCTGTTGTTGATCGCGTCGGCGATTCTCGTCGGCGCGGGTGTCTTAGTCATGTTTGTCCTCAAGCGCGGCATGGCCTCGAAGTTCGTAGCCCTTGTAAGGCGAGTTGGGGTTCCGCTGAAGCAACCGGAAAAATGGATCGCAAGCGCCAGCCAGGCAGATAAAAACGTCCGTGAGTTCAGAGCCAGGTTCCCCTCGGACTTCTGGATTGCGCTTTCGGCACAGCTTGTTAGCCGCATTGCGGCCGTGATTGAGGTCTCTCTGATCTGCAGCCTGTTGCAAGAACCGATCTCGTTACCCATGGCCTTCTTCGTCATGAGCAGCAGCCAGTTGGTCGCCTGGATCTTCTCGATGATTCCGGGCCAAATCGGGGTCATGGAGCAGGGTAGCGATTTGGTCTTCGGCGTCAGTGGTTTTCAAGCCGGCTACGGCCTGCTGTTCGAACTGGTACGCCGGGCCCGACGCATCTTCCAGACGGCTTTCGGAATCGTGGTACTCGCCTTCCTGAGCTTGTTGAGCCCCGCACGCAAAGTAAAACCATTACCCCTCACTCAAACGGTGAAGACATGAAAGCGCTGATCTTGGCGGCCGGAGTCGGTTCCCGACTGCGACCCAGAACGAACCAGCTGCCCAAGACCCTGGTTGCTGTCAATGGAAAGCCGATCATGGGCCATATCCTCGATGCGCTGCAAACCGTCCCGCTCGAAGAGATCGTCATCGTCAGCGGTTACCTCTCCGAAAAGATCGTTGGTTTTACACGCTCGCGGAAAGGGAACTTTCGCATCGTGAAAAACAACCGCTTCAGAAGCAGCGGAAACGGATATTCTCTTTTGTTGGCGAGAGAGCAGCTGGCCGGGAGCGATTTTTTCAAGATCGACGCCGATCTCATTTTCGATGCCGAAATCGCTACAGGATTACTAGCGGCCCCCGGCGACGTGCGCCTGGTTGTGGAACTGAAAGACAACATGGGCGCCGAAGAAATGAAGATAGAGGTCGATCGGCAAGGCAACATCTTGGACATTTCAAAGGAAATACCGCCTGCGCGAGCTTGGGGAGAATCCATCGGAATAGAGTTCTGCACGGCTGCGGGAGGTCGCCTGCTGTTTGCGGAATTAGAATCGATGATAGGCGCGGGACTCCGGCAAGGTTATTACGAAGAGGCTTACGCCAGGCTGGCGCGCAAGGGCGCACATGTCACCGCCACACGGGTCATGCCCGGGCAGCATTGGATTGAGATAGACGACGAAAGAGACCTGCAACGCGCGAAAGAGATGTTTCCTCAGCGGCGAGGAGTGCGCATCTCGTATCCGAAAAACATAGACAACATGACCGGCGCCTCGATGTCCGACGAATAGGCCCTGATAAAAGGTATACGCATCATAAGACCCGTCGCAAAGCTGCCGAAAGTCAGGCGCACGCTTACGGCTCCCCAAATCGGATCGTGGTCGCGGAACATCTTGTTCAGCAGATCGTGCAGCCCGCCGATTTCGAACATCATCGAGAACCAGTCGAGCGGCTGTGTGCCCAGTGTGAGCCCCCAGCCGAGCAAGACGTCCACGCTGCCGCGCCGGATGCCTCTGATGCCGACCAGCAGGCCCGGGACATCCAACTCGAACTCGGCGAAAAAAAGCGGCTCTCCGAGGGCCAGCATGGCCTTGGGCTTTATGCCGAAATCGGGCATCCAGGCGCTATAGTCCTGGAGGTACATCGGGTAGTTATAGCCAAGCCCAACGTTTCCGCCCCAGATCGCCGCCAGGGGAATACCGACATCGGCGCCGACAGACCAGGCGGCGGGCACGTTGCCGTCGGCGCTGAACGGGATAGTGAACTTCCAGCACCCCAGGAATCCCAGCCTGGGATTCCCGCCGTAGAACTTGGCCTGGCCTCCTTCGGGAGCGCCGACTCCCAGCGGCCAGGCGAAGTCGATTGCGAACTGGCGATTGGCGGAGGTCATGGTGCTCTGCAGCGGAAAGGCGAAGCCCATCCCGGAACCGGCGAAGTTCATGGCTAGTTCCATGCCTCCGAATCGGGAGGGAAACATGGGGCTGGACATGGTGAAGGGTCTGGGAAAGTACCAGTGCTCCATGCCGTCGTCCGCCCGGGAGGACGCGGACAGCAACACCAAGAGAGCCAACACGACAAGAGCCTGGAAACCCTTACTCAATATCCGTCCTCGTTCAGAAGTCGTAATACTCGCTTCCCAGGTGGGTTATCAGATCCTCGCCCATCAGATAGCGCAGGGTGTTCTTCAGCTTCTTCTGCTGGATGAACAGGTCGTGCTCGGGATACAGGCCGGGAGCGGTAACGGGGCTCTTGAAGTAGAAACTCAGCCATTCCTGGATGCCCTTCAGTCCGGCACGCTTGGAAAAGTCGGAGAACAATGCCAGGTCAAGAACGATCGGCGCCGCCAGGATGCTGTCGCGACACAGGAAATCGATCTTGATCTGCATCGGGTAGCCCAGCCAGCCGAAGATATCCAGGTTGTCCCAGCCTTCTTTCGCGTCTCCCCGCGGCGGGTAGTAGTTGATGCGTACCTTGTGATAGTAGTCGCCGTAGAGGTCGGGGTACTTTTCGGGCTGCAGAATGTAATCCAGTACGCCCAACTTGCTGGTCTCCTTGGTTTTGAAAGACCCGGGATCGTCGAGCACTTCGCCGTCGCGGTTGCCGAGGATGTTGGTGGAGAACCATCCCCTCAGGCCCAGCATTCGCGCCTTCAGTCCCGGTGCGATGATCGTCTTCATCAGCGTCTGCCCGGTCTTGAAGTCCTTGCCGGTCAGCGGTGCCCCGGTCTTGTCGGCCAGTTCGAGCATGGCCGGGATCTCGACCGTCAGGTTGGGCGCGCCGTTGTTGAAGGGAATGCCCTTCTTGATTGCCGCATAGGCGTAGACCATGCTGGGCGCGATGTCGGGGTCGTTCTCTTTCAACCCCTTTTCAAAAGAGGCCAGGTCCTTGTGAACCGGTTTCTCTTCCAGATAAGTTTCTGTGCTGCCGCACCAGACGACTACCAGGCGATCGACCTTCTGGCGATCGGCGAAGGTGTCCATGTCCTTCATCAACGCCTCGGCCTTGTCCATCAGGTTGCCGTCCTTCTTGACGTTCGAAGTGTCACCGCGCAGTTTCTTGACGTAACGCTGATCGAAGACGGCCGGCATGGGCTGAATGGCCTCGAGAAACGGTTTGATCTCCTCGATCAATCCCCGATCGAGCACCTGGCAGTTGAGCGCCGCCTCGAAGCAATTGTCGTGGAAAACGTCCCAGCCTCCGAAACGCAGGTCGTCAAGGGCGGCCAGTTGCACGAACTCCTTGATCTTGGGAACACGATCCTCGGTGCGCTTACCCAGCCTGATCGTGCCCATTTGGGTTAGAGACCCGATCGGTTTGGCGATGCCGCGGCGCACGGCCTCGACACCGGAGATGAAAGTTGTAGCCACGGCGCCCATGCCGGGACACAGGACCCCGAGCTTCCCGGACGGGCTTTTGATCTCTCTTTTCTTTTCTTTTGCCATCCTAATTCTCCTTTCAAAAGCAAGCGGGATGATGCTCGCCGGCAGCCTGTTTGTCAACACAGCAATGGCCCCGTTGGCGTAAAATTTTAGGCTTGCCACATGGAGCCGTGTTTTGTTATACGTTTCAGACCATGAGTGGAGATGCCGTCGCCAACACTTCAACGTTGAAGGTTTGTCCGTTGTTTCGGGGTTTTTCCGATTCGGGCATCCTGATGATGTCAAAGATCTCACGCGAGCGCAGCATCTCCAGGGACACACCCATTTTCGTGCAGAACATGGTTGCCGAATCCATGTTCGTCGTAAAAATGGGAGTGGTTCACTTGAGTTTCAAGACAAAGGACGGCCATGACAAGGTGCTTGAAAAGCTGGCTCCGGGCGATGTCTTTGGAGAACTCAGCCTGATCATCGGCGGCCAGCGCATGGTGACTGCCTCGGCCGGTACCGATTGCGAGCTTCTGGAGATCACGCGCCGCGATTTCGCCAAGCTGCAGAAGCAGAAGCCCCAGGCATGCCTGAAATTGATGTTGAACATCGTAAACCAGTTCGGCGCCAAGCTGGCCGCATGCCGCGACCATCTCGAGCCGTTGTTGATGTCCCAGATAAGAGAGTGAATTCTCTTGGAGGTATTGTCATGCTCAGGAAACTCACAACCCTGACCCTGTCTCTTGCCTTCGCGCTGACCGCTGTATGCGCACAAGCTCAAGAGGCCACCGTCCATCACGGCTTTCTTTTCTTTGCCGGCGAGAAATACACCGTCGACGAGAAGACCTACGGCATCTATGACGACGGTCACGAGTTCGAAAAGTTGATCGGGGAAAACCCCGAGGCGCTTTCCGCATTCGGCAGCTACGAGGCGTGGCACATTACCGCCGATGTTTTTACCGGGCTTTCGTTCGCCGCCATCGTCTTCGGCGCCGTTTACTACATGCCCGGCGTTGCAAAGAAACTTCCCGAGAGCACGGGTATCATCAGCTTCGCCAGCGGCGGCGGCTTGCTTGTAGCCGGGATTGTCTTCGAATTGTTTGCCTACGGCAGCATTTCGTCGGCCGCCGAGATCTACAACCGTGAATTGATCGACGAGGGGCCCGCACTCGAATTGAACAAGGTTCCAGTACCCACCCTGGCTCTCACCCCCGGAGGGGCGCAACTCGCTTTCAGTTGGCACTTCTAAAAAGGGGGACACCCCCTCTCTCGCCGCCGAGGGAAGGCGTTCGGCAAAAGAGGGGGGTTACGGCGCTAGTCCTGGAGAATAGCTGCGGAAGTCTCGGTATTGTTTACGGCCGGGCAGTTCAATAAGGACCTGCCCATGCATATCAACTTGGCCCCTATTCAGGGCATGTCAAGGACAACTCGGCTCACTATTGCGCAAATTATTTCCACTAACTCTTGACGACTCCGGCGCGTTGCGGTAAATTGCGCAATTTAATAGGAATGTCGCCAGGTTGTGAACAACGGGCGGGAGGCAAATCCATGGAAGAACGGATCATCAAAGAGGCGCTCACATTCGACGACGTGCTCCTGTTGCCCCAGGCCAGCGACGTCCTGCCAAATCAGACCGACGTCTCGACCAGGCTGACCCGTCGGCGCCGACTGAACATCCCCATCGTCTCCGCCGCCATGGACACCGTCACCGAAGCCCGCACGGCCATCACCATGGCCCAGGAAGGCGGCATCGGCATCCTGCACAAGAATATGTCCTTGAAAAAGCAGGTAGCCGAGGTAACCAAGGTCAAGAAATTCGAAAGCGGCATCATTCGCGACCCGATCACCATTCAACCAGAGCAACTCCTGTCCGATGCCGTTGCCGTGATGAACGAGCGCTCGATCTCCGGCATCCCAGTGGTTCGCGGAGGCGTGCTGGTGGGCATTTTGACCAATCGCGACCTGCGATTCGAGCGCAACCTGGAACAGAAGGTTTCCGAAGTGATGACCTCAAAGTTGATCACCGCCAGAGAGGGCATATCCCGCGAGGAGGCCAGGGACATCCTGCACAAACACAAGATCGAAAAATTGCTGGTGGTGGACGACGACTTCCGCCTGTGCGGGCTGATCACTATCAAAGACCTGCAAAAGGCCAAGAGATTCCCCAACTCGTCGAAAGACGATCGCGGCAGCTTGGTGGTGGGAGCCGCCGTCGGCGTCGGCGAGACGGCCATCGAGCGGGCGCATCACCTGGTCGCGGCCGGCTGCGATATACTGGTGATCGACACGGCCCACGGCCATTCGAAGGGCGTCATTGAAACTCTCAAGAACCTGAAAAAGGAGATGCCGGAGGCCGACGTGGTCGCCGGCAACATCGCCACCCCCGAGGGCTGCGAGGCCTTGATCAAAGCCGGCGCGGACGGCGTCAAGGTCGGTATCGGTCCGGGGTCCATCTGCACCACCAGGGTCGTGGCCGGCATCGGCGTGCCTCAGATCACTGCCATCATGGAGTGCTCCAGGGCCGCCGACAAGCACGACGTGCCAATCATTGCCGACGGCGGCGTGAAGTACTCGGGCGACGTAACGAAGGCGGTGGCCGCCGGCGCCTCGGTGGTGATGATCGGCTCGCTATTCGCCGGCACCGAGGAGAGCCCGGGCGACGTCATCTTCTACCAGGGTCGCTCGTACAAGGTCTACCGCGGCATGGGCAGCCTGGGAGCTATGAAGGCCGGCAGTCGCGATCGTTATTTTCAGGAGGACGTCAGGCAGGACGAAAAGCTTGTGCCCGAGGGAATCGAGGGCAGGGTGCCTTACCGTGGAAAATTGACCCAGGTGCTGTTCCAGCTCGTCGGGGGGCTTCGCTCGGGCATGGGCTACTCGGGCTGCCGGACAATCGACGAAATGCGCCGTAAGGGAAAGTTCATTCGTATCACTGCTGCCGGGTTGCAGGAAAGCCACGTGCACAACGTGATAATCACCCAGGAAGCGCCAAACTACCCGCTTTCACAATAGACGGGAGAAAAGATTTATGGATCCGGGGACAGAGCCTGGAGAACTCGACAAGATCCTGATTTTGGACTTTGGCTCCCAGTACACCCAGCTCATCGCGCGCAGGGTCCGCGAGCAAAATGTTTACTGCGAGATACTGCCATGCGACACGGGCAGCGACAATATCCTCGAGTTTGCCCCGCGGGGAATCATCCTCTCGGGTGGGCCGACCGGGGTCTACACAGCCGGTGCGCCGATGTGCGCCCCGGAGACGTTCGAGATGGGCGTGCCCATCCTGGGCGTTTGCTACGGCTTGCAACTTCTGGCCAAGGTATCAGGCGGCAAGGTCTCGGCCTCCTCACGCAGGGAATACGGCCGGGCGAAGCTGACAGTCGTTGACAACGATGATCTCTTCAAGGGTTTCGATCTCCGCCAGGTCTGCGAGGTATGGATGAGCCACGGAGACCGGGTCGACGAGTTGCCGGCAGGCTTTACGGTGCTGGCCCACAGCGACAACTCGCCATTGGCCGCGGTAGCAGACAAGCGGCGCAGGCTGTATGGAGTGCAGTTTCACCCCGAGGTCGTCCACACGCCCCGAGGAACGGACATCCTGGCCAATTTCCTGTTCGGCATCTGCGACTGTCGTCCCGAATGGACGATGGCCTCGTTCGTGGAACGCTCGGTGGATGAGATCCGCAGCCGGATAGGCCGCGAGGAGGTTATCTGCGGCCTGTCGGGCGGCGTCGACTCGTCCGTGGTGGCGGCCTTGCTGCACAAGGCCATAGGCGAGCAGTTGCACTGCATCTTCGTCGACAACGGTTTACTACGCAAGGGTGAGAGGATCTCGGTCAGCGAGATCTTCAAGCGCCATTTCGGCATGGAGCTTACAGTAGTGGACGCGGCCGATCGTTTCCTGGGCGCTCTATCGGGCATAAGCGAACCTGAACGCAAGCGTAAGACCATCGGTGAGGTGTTCATCCGCGTATTCGAAGAACAGGCAGCCCGTTTTTCACAAGCGCGCTACCTGGCCCAGGGAACCTTGTATCCGGATGTGATCGAGTCACAATCGGTAAGGGGCCCATCAGCCACCATCAAGAGCCATCACAACGTCGGCGGGCTACCCGAGCACATGAAACTCGGGCTAATCGAACCTCTACGGGAACTTTTCAAAGACGAGGTCAGGCGGGTGGGAGAGACCCTCTGCTTGCCGCAGTCGGTGATCAGTCGCCAACCCTTTCCCGGGCCGGGGCTGGCCATCAGGGTCATCGGAGAACTTAGCCGTGAGCGCCTTGACACCTTGCGCGAGGCCGACGCCGTTTTGCAAGAAGAGATGCTCTCATCGGGGGCTCTTGTAAAAACCTGGCAGACCTTCGCGGTCTTGCTTCCGGTGCGCTCGGTCGGAGTGATGGGTGATGAGCGTACCTATGAAGAAACCGTTGTAATCAGGTCGGTTACAAGCATGGACGGCATGACGGCCGACTGGGCCAGACTGCCGCAAGACGTGCTGGCCACGGTATCCAACCGCATCATAAACGAGGTCTCCGGGGTCAATCGGGTTCTTTACGATATCTCGAGCAAACCACCTGCCACGATAGAGTGGGAGTAGTCGCTCATTTTCTTGAATAATCCCGGCTGGAAATCCGTCTTTACCGAGTGGTTTTCGGCTCTCTCCGGGCACGGCTTGACAATGTTCGGAAGTGCATGATAGTTAGGCAAAACATATCACAATAGCAGTGATCGAAACAGGAGGATCTGATGAGGAAGAATTTTTGCAGGTTTTGGTTGCTGTTGCTCGCCGTCTTGGTATTGCCGCGGATCGCACTGGCCCAGGCGTCCGGCGACGTAACCGAGGGTGAACTCAAGGTCGATCATGGTCAGGTCAACTGGAGCGATCACACAATCACGGCCACCGGGAGCGGGGCCCCTAATCTGAAGGCGCCCAACGTGGCAGTTGCCAGGCTGGGAGCCGAGAGGGTGGCCAAACTGGATGCTTTGAGAAACATCATGGAGGTGCTGAAGGGCGTGCGCGTCGACTCGGAGATCACCGTCGAGAGCGAGATGGTCACCAGTTCCAAGATGCGCTCCAAGATCCAGGGAGTCATACGTAATTTCAAGGTACTAAAAACAAAGTACTATTCAGACGGCGGGGTCGATCTGGTGGTACAGGTGTCGCTGGACGGCCAGCTTGCGAGCACTTTCGTAAAGCCAGGCTCCAAGGCGGCGGATTTACCTGCCCAGGGCCAGGCGAAGAACACCGGTCTGGTCATTGACGCGCGCGGGCTCAAGGCGGTTCCCGCACTCTCGCCGAAAATCCTGGACGAGGACGGCAAGGTAGTCTATAGCGCCGAATATCTCAGCCAGGAGGCGCTAGAAAGCACCGGCGTAGTGTCATATTTTCGCAACATCAAGGCGGCCAAGAAGGACGATCGTGTGGCCCCCAATGCTCTGGTGATAAAGGCTCTGAAGCTGGGAGATGGAAGCAAGACGAATATCGTCTTGTCGAACGCCGATGCCGCCAGGTTCAGGGATCCCGCGGCAAACCTGAAATACCTTGCCTCAGGCAAGGTCGTACTGGTCATCGACTGAACTGCGGCAAGGAGAAGATGATGAAAACCAGCGCATGTATGGTTACGATATTTTGCCTGCTGATGCTCCTGCCCGACACCCGGGCACTCGCCGCCGACGAGGTCGAGGTGACTGGACAGGCTGCCATCTTCGATGGCGACAAGGCCCAGGCCCGCGACAAGGCAATCGACGACGCTTTGCGTAAGGCTGTCGAGTCGGCTGTCGGAACGATGATCTCCTCGGAAACCATCACCGAAAACTATCAGTTGCTTTCGGATCGCATCTATTCCCAGGCCGAAGGCTATGTGAAGAAGTACAAGATCACCGACGAACGGGCGGAGGACAATGTCTACATCGTGAAGATCAGCGCCCAAGTCGCGACGGGCGCCATTTCCACGGACATTGACAGCCTGAAGAACGTCCTCAAGCGTAAAGAGATGCCGCGCGTGATCATAATGGTGGCAGAGCAAAACGTCGGTTCGAACAAACCGGTCTACTGGTGGGGCCCCGGAGGAGCAGTCGTCACTCAGGACATGCGCGTGGTCGAAAACACCGTCATGCAGAAGATGAAGGCCAAGGGATTCACCTTCGTGGACACGGACGTGCTGGAAGGAAAGAAGAGCATCGGCGTGCCGGTGGCCTACCTTTCCGACAAACAGGCCAGGCGCATCGCCAAGACCTCGGACGCCGAACTGCTCATCGTCGGCAAGGCGGTCGCCCGAGACATCGGGAAAACCTGGGAGGGAACGCGCCTCAGGAGCGCCAATGCCGAATTGGCGGTCAGGGCGATAAACTGCGATAACGGAGAGATAATCGCGGTGGCGACCGAGACGGCGACGGTGCCCAACATCTCGCCGACCACCGCCGGCAGCCAGGCGCTGAAACGAGCCGCCGAGAAGCTTTCCGACAAGATAATCGACATGATCGCCAAGAAATGGGTGTCCGAGACAAGCGGCACAGCCAGCATTCGCATGACGGTAAAGGGAATCAAGAATCACCGCATGCTCAGCGAGTTCATCAAGGTTCTCTCCAACCAGGTTCGCTCGGTCAAGGACGTCCACCAGAAGAGCCTGCGTTCGGGCACGGCTATTTTACAGGTCATTCTGGCCGGCAAGACCAGGAACATGGCCACCGAGTTGGAAGCCAAGGATTTCAAGGGCGCCTTCAAGATCGAGGTCGAATCCGTAAAGGCCGGTGCCATTACCGTGCGCCTGATAAAATAGGCACTCCGAGGAGAAATTCATGTCGAAGCGACGAACCATTCAGGCGCTGTTTGCCCTGGTGATCTGCGCTGTCTTCATTATCGGTGCATCCCGGGCACTTTCCGCAGGCAACCAGGCCGGCAAGATTACCTACATGAAGGGAAGCGTAACGGCATACCGGGATGGAAGTTGGGTAAAACTCAACAATGGCAGCCCGATTTTCAAGGGTGACATGATCCGGACGGGCAAGAAAAAATCTCGGGTGGAAATCGTCCTCAGCGATTCCAGCGTGATTCGCCTGGGCAAGAGCTCAAAGGTAAAAATCAGCCAGGCGCTTTTTTCCAGCGGCGGTAAGAATTTTTCCGCCAAGCTGATGCGCGGCCAGGCCTATGCTCTGGTTTCGAAGTTGACTGGATCGGGTTCCAAGTTCGAGGTCAAGACGTCTAACGCAGTGGCCGGTGTGCGCGGAACCACTTTCAGGATTGATTCCAAGACCGACAAGAGCACCGTCGTGCGCGTGTATACAGGCGCCGTGGCCGTGTCGAACGCTCCCATCTACGCTAAACCGGGCAAGGTCAAGGATGCCAGTGGCAAATTTCAGATGCCCAGACAGGGCGTCAAGCCGGGCGGACCTGGGCGCGTCGAGGTCGCCGGACCGCATCAAGTGACCAAGAAAGAGTGGGAGGAATTCGTTGCCAAGGCCATGCAAGAGGTACGCGTGGCCGCCAACGGAAAAATCAGCGCGCCGGTGGCCTTCAACAGCGAACAAGACGCGGCCGACGAGTGGGTCGCTTGGAATAAGTCTCGCGATCAACAACGCCAAGAGTAGGGCGCTAGAAACCTTCGCATGACAGAACAAAACTCGCGCCTGCCGAGCAGGACGTTCCTATACACGCTGCTCGCCTGCGTCGCTTTCGGCGTCATCGTCTATGTCCTGCGCGGCGTCTTGGCGCCCGTTCTGCTGGCTTTTCTGCTGGCATACATCTTCGAGCCGCTGGTGGAGGTACTTTCAAGGCACAAGGTCCCGCGGTCGGTCGCAGGCATCCTGTGTTTGCTCATGCTTTTTTTGATCATGGCCGGGCTATTTGCCTTGATCGTGCCCACTATACACCAAGAACTCGCGGGACTGGCCGAAAGGGTGCCCGCCTACCTGGAGAAGATTCACCGGTCTTTCATCCCCTGGTTGGAAAGAACTTTCGGCCTGCAGTTGCCCGACACGCTGGGCGAGATGCTTGATGCGGCCGCCGGCAAGCTGAACGCATCCGCCGGCGAGTTGGCAGCACCGGTGGCCAACCTGCTGCAGAACATGTTGTCCGGAGCCGTGTCGCTGATTGTGTCACTGGTATACGTGTTCATCATTCCCCTGTTCACATTCTACTTCTTGGCCGACTACCGAAAAATCACCGGTTGGTTTGTAAACCTCGTCCCCGTGCCGCGGCGCCCACAGGTGCTTGAGATTGCCGGCGACATAGACACGGTTCTTTCGAGCTTCTTGAGGGGTCAGGGCACTATCTGCAGCATCCTGGCGGTAACCTACGCCGTCGCGCTGAGCCTGGCCGGGGTTCCAGCCGGGGTGACGATCGGGGTGCTGGCGGGGCTGTTTAACTTCGTACCCTACCTGGGCACAGCGACCGGCCTGCTCTTGTCGTTCTTATTTTTGCTGCTGGAAGGTTCCGGCGGGGGCGCCTTCCTTTCGGTGGCGGCTATCTTCGTCGCTGTTAACATTGTCGATGGCCTATTTTTGACACCTCGTGTGCTGGGACGGAAACTCGGCCTGGCACCGGTGGCCGTCATTCTGGCTATCATGGCCTTCGGAGAGGTGTTCGGGTTCATGGGCGTCCTGATGGCCGTACCATTGACGGCCATTGGCAAGGTGCTTGGCAATCGGGCACTGAATGCCTATCGTAGAAGCCGTGCATACCGCGGTCAGGAGCGGGACGGGGAGACGGAAAACACGGAAGCCAAGCGCGATGCAGAAGATCAAGTTCGTCATTAGCGATCTGCACCTGGGAAACGGACGTTTCCTGCCCGACGGGTCCGTGAACCCCTTGGAGGACTTCGTCTATGACAACAAGTTCATCGAGTTCATCGACTACTGCGGAAGCAACGAGGATGCCGACGTCGAGTTGATAATCAACGGCGACTTTCTCAACATGATCCAGCTCATGCCCGAAGAACAAAAGGACGGCATTCTGACCGAGCGCTCCTCAGTGAACAAGACGGAGGCGATCATCCGGGGCCACCGGGGAATGTTCGATGCCATGAAGAATTTCAACGCGCATCTCCATCGCCGGATTGTCTTCACTCTTGGCAACCATGATCCAGGATTGCTATGGATTGGCGTTCAGGACACGATTCGCCGTGTGATCCAGGGAGAGATCTCTTTCATAAACGAGGCCTATCTTTTCGACGGTGTCCACGTCGAGCACGGCAACCGGCTCGAACCGATCTTCCGCTTCGATAGAAAGCGCTACTTTCTGACCCGTGGCTACCCCGAACCGGTTTTGAACCTTCCCTGGGGTGTCTTCTTCGTCAAGGATTTTCTGTACCATATGAAGCAGAGCAGGCCCTACATCGACAAGGTCAAGCCCTACAACATGTATAGCCGCTGGGCCATCTTCAATGATTTCTGGTTCGGCCTGTTTCATGCGGTACGCTACATCGTGTTCATCATCAAGACCCGCTTCAGCAGCCTGCCGCTCAAACGCGCAGGTGCACTGAAAGGCCTATCCGCCTTCATCGACCTGAAGAGGTCGCCGACCATGGCCGAGGATGCCCGCAAGATCCTCGACGAGGAAGACGCCAGCATTGTCATCCTGGGACACACCCATATTCCGATTCACAAGAGCTTCGGCCATGAACGCGAGTACCTCAACCCCGGCTGCTGGAACGACGTGACCGCGCTCGATCTCAACTCGCTGGGACACGCCTGCAGGCTCATTTTCGTGCGCATCGACTACAAGCAGGACAAGCCATTCGCCCGCCTGCTGGAATGGCACGGCCAGCACCACGTGTTCGAGGAAGTCCGCGCCTGATCAGAGTGGAAATACCGCCGCCACTGGGCGGTGATCGGAGATCTCATTGACGTAGTCGTAGTCGCTGATCTCCTGATCCAGGTGGACTACCTCGGTGGTGCCGTTCGTATAGTCTGCAAACAGATCGGTGGTCACCAGGATGTGGTCGAGGAAAGCGCGCCAGGGAATTAGCGAATACTCTCCCAGATCAGCGAGTTGCCGGGTGAGAAAACTATAGTGCTGCTCGTCGTTAAGGAACACTTCGAACACGTTCTCGGCGACGGGATCGCCGAGCGAGTCGTTGAAATCGCCCAGCACGACAACCCGCGTGTCCTCGCCGCCCGCTACGAGATCATCGACGTGCGTCTTGAGTTTTTCGCAGGCCTGCCTGCGACGGGCTTCGTTCTCCTCGCCCAGATCGGCCTTGAGATGCAGGACGATGGCAATGAACGAAAGCTTTCCACCCTGCGGACGGTCGATCTCGAACGGAGCCTGCAGGGGCGGGCGTGGAAAGGCATAGGAATCTCCATCGAAGATCGACTCCAGGGCTCCGATGTGAACCATGTCCGTGCGAAAGATGAAGCCCGTTTTCTGGTACTCCCCAGAACTGTACTCGTCCGGGGAGAGAACACCCGAGTAACCATCGAGGCCGTCGAGAACCCGGCCGAAGGCATCCACATCGGCGATCTCCTCAACGGCCAGCATGTCGATGTCCATCTGACGAACGAGATCGGCCACGCGCCCGGCCGTCATCGAGTCGGTCGGAAAATTGCGGATGTTCCAGGTGGCGATCTCGAACGTCTGCTCCGAGCCGACGCGCAGGGGATTTTCGATTCCGTCGCCCGCGTCATATCCGTCCTTTTGACCTCCGTCGCCGTTTACGGCCCGGCCGCTGCACGCGCCCGTAAGAAGCGCGACCAGCCCCAAAATCATCCACGGTATTCTTGGCCGAGTGAAGCACGTCATGAATTTGATGCTAACACCATATGACGTAAGATGACAATCGAGCACCAGATGTGTTAACGTTTGAGTGGTTATTCTCGAGGAGGTTATCCCCATGAAACAAGTGCGGTTCTCAAGCATCGTAAGCTTTGCCATCACCTGCTTCTGTCTTTTGCCTGCCGATCTGTTGGCACAGGAGATGTCGGCGGGATTACAAGAGTATATCATCCTGGGTCGCGAGAGCCAGGTCTTTGACTTTCTATACAACGACTCGGAAAACCCCGATAACAACTGCAACGGGCTCGACACGGTGACCAGCATGGTCTCGGTTGTGACTTTGACCGCCACCCTGGATAACCAGGCGATCTACTACGACCACTGGGAAGACGGCTACGAAACAAACATCCTCAGCCCGCAACAGGCCAGCACCGAGGTGTACCTGCTGTCGCGGGGCCAGGTGCTCTCGCTCAGGAGCGACGGCTCCGACGTCGGTATCAAGGCCGTCGTCCCGGTGCAGCCGCGCGATTCCAATGACGTACGTTACGACGGCGGAGACCGGGTCGTCAGCCTGGGCGGGCCGGTGGACATCGCCCACAACATGTGGCCCGAAGGGATTATATTCATCGGCGGAGCCTGGGAGATGTACGCCCGCCAGGCCCTGGCCGGCTTCCTCACCTACCGTATACCCGTCGGAGTCGACTCCTACGGCGCTCACGGGGGCGACAGCGGCACGTTCGCTCCTTTCCAGTATGTCGAACTTCAGGTCACGGCCTTCGATGACGGCACCTGGGTAATAGTCGACAACGGCACCGACCAGGTGGGAATCGAGCTGTCCCGGGGCCAGACTTACTACAGTGGCTTCACCAACCCGCGGAATCCGCCCAACCCGCCCGAGCCGCCGACATCCCAGGGCCCGGGCTACGTCGACGAAACGGCTGCGCCTTCCATCGTCGTCAAGGAAAACACGCTGGTTAGCGCCACCAAGGACGTCCAGGTAGGCATCCTGACCGGCTCGGACGGCTGCTACCAGACCCGCTTCTTCAACGCCATTCCGCTGAAGGCCTACGGCCGGGACTACGTCGTGCCGCTGCGCGGGCCGGTTTCAAACAACCGGGAAGCAAACATATATCTGTTCAATCCAAGCACATCTGCCGTCAACGTCAGTGTTTTCGACCGGGTGAATTCCTGGAACTTCGCCATTCCGGGCGCATCGGCGACTTCGTGGATCGACGAGACCGGCGGGCCGCTCAGGGCCGGGTCGGGCGCGCGCATCGTGGCCGACGACCTGATCTGGGGCATCGTGGCTTACGACTATACTCGCGCAAACCGCGACTGGGGATTCTCGCTGGTGCCCAGCCGTTACCTCAAGGACGACTACTACATTTCATGGTCCCCGGCGAACTCGCTCTATGATCCCGCCCAGGCCGGCTCGCCGATCTGGGTGACCCCGACCCGCGACGGCACCACAGTCCAGGTGGACTTTGACGGAGACGGAACGTTCGACGACGCGTCCACCGACTGCGACATCGCCACCGAGCCCGGCCCATATACGCTCAATGTCGGCGAAGTTCTCAGGATCTACGACCCCACCGACGGCGACAACGCGGGGACGCACCTCGTGGCTGACGGCCCGGTCGCGCTGGCCTACGGACAGGACGGCGACTGCTCAGCAAACGGCAACCCGTATCTCGACCTGGGTTATACAATCCTGCCGCTGACCCAGGATTTCCTCGATCCCATCCTCTCGGTGAGCGGGGCCCCATCGACTACCAGCGTGCCCACATCCGGCGGGAGCGTCGACGTCACGATCACCGTAGCGGCCGGCAACTACGACGCCATCTCGGGCGTCGGCGCCTGGCTGCAGATGCTCGACAGCGTGGCCTACGCTCCCGGCACGGCCTGGGTCACGCTGCCCGGATCTCCGGCGGTCCAGACGGATCCGCAAAGCTCATCATCGGGCGGATTGACCACGCTCTTGTGGGATCTGAACGCCGATCTGGACTCCGGCGAACAGATTGTCATCACCCTTACGCTCGACTGGCAGGCGAGCGATCCCGACGGGAGCTATCCGTTCGACGTCTTAGCCCAGGGCAGCTACAGCGGCTTGACGATGGAACCGCACGATGCCTTCGCCGTTAACAAGACTTTTCTAGAAGTGTCAAAACAGGTGGATCTCGCCACGGCGACATCCGGGGATACTCTGACCTATACCATCACGTTGCAGAACACGTCGAGCAATCCCGGGGACGTGGCCCAAGGCGTTGTCTTGAGTGATTCGCTGCATGAAGGACTTGTTTTCGTTTCGGCCGACAACGGCGGGACCTACTCCGTCGCCACGCGCAGTGTCAGCTGGAACCTGGGTGATATTGGCGCGGGGACATCCATAACCGTACACTGCCAGGCCCAAGTGATAACACTGCCGGAAGGCACACTCATCGATGACACCGCCTCCGCGTATTCAACAAACCTGCCGCGGATTGATTCTAACACAGTAACGACGCAGGTAATCTATCCGCTTTTGCAAGTGATAAAAAGCGCCCAGCCGGCAGGAGTCTTGCCGGACGAGCTTGTCACATACACATTGGCCATCGAGAACCTGAGCCTGCTTGACGCAACCAATGCTCTGGTGACTGATCTCATCCCGGGCAACACGACCTACGAGCCCGGCAGCCTGACCATGGACACGGGCTCCGGCCCGCAGCCCGAAACCGACGGGCTGGACGCCGACTTCTGCGATTTCAACTTCACCACCGCCGGCGGCGTATCGGCCGTTTTTCCATCTCTTCCCGCCGGTGCCAGCTACCTGATGACCTTTAAGGTCAGGGTCAACGCCGCTACGCCTCCCGGTACCACGATTGCCAACCTGGCCAGGATCGTAAGCGACACCACGATGCAGAAGGAGTCCAACCTCGTCTTGGTCGACGTGGGCAATGACGATCCCGATGGGGACGGACTGACCAACTCCCAGGAAGCAGCCCTGGGTACCGATCCCAACGATGCCGACACAGACGACGATGGTATCGACGACTACCAGGAAACCGTGGCCGGCCTGGACGGATTCATCACCGATCCGATCGATCCGGACAGCGACGCAGACGGTATCTGGGACGGCATCGAAATCGGACTTATCTCCGGAGTACCCGATCCCGACGGCGCCGGGCCGCTCGAGGGCACCGATCCGGCCGTTTTCGTGCCGGACGCCGATCCCTTGACGACGACAGATCCGTCCAACACCGACTCGGACAACGACGGCCTGCCTGACTTACTCGAGGATTCCAACGGCAACGGGGCCCAGGATGCCGGAGAAACGGATGCAGCCAACCCCGACAGCGACGGGGATTCGCTGGCGGACGGCGTCGAGGACGCCAACGCCAACGGCAGCGTCGATCCCGGCGAGACAGATCCATTGAATCCCGACACTGATGGAGACTTGTTCAACGATGGCACCGACATCTGCCCGCTTGACTTCAACCCCCTGCAGGACCTGAACGTCGATCCGAACAACTGCGGAAGCTGCGGTAATGCCTGCGACGACTCGAGGTCGTGCACGTCTGACACTTGTTCGGCAGGTTTATGCGTATTTACGCCGGACAATGTTGCCTGCGACAACGGCATGTTCTGCGACGGCGTAGACAGCTGCGATCCGTCCGATCCCGGCTCCGACCCGATCACTGGCTGTGTGTCATCCGGCGACCCGTGTGCGGCAGGCACAGAATGCAACAACTCGTGCAACGAGGCGGTTGACAACTGCAATGTAACGGCCGGGGTGGCTTGTACCGATGAGGGCAACGTGTGCACAGACGATCAGTGCGACGGGTCGGGGGCTTGTGGACACCCGGCCAACACTGCAAGCTGCGACGACGGGCTGTATTGCAACGGAGCGGACACTTGCTCGGGAGGCGCCTGTGACCAGCACGTCGGCGACCCCTGCCTGGGCGGCGCCGAGTGCGCCAATGTCTGCGACGATACGGCCGACAGCTGCAACGTAACGGCCGGGGTGGCCTGTACCGATGAGGGCAACGTGTGCACAGACGATCAGTGCGACGGGTCGGGGGCTTGTGGACACCCGGCCAACACTGCAGCCTGCGACGACGGGCTATATTGCAACGGAGCGGACACTTGCTCGGGAGGCGCCTGTGACCAGCACGTCGGCGACCCCTGCCTGGGCGGCGCCGAATGCGCCAATGTCTGCGACGATACGGCCGACAGCTGCAACGTTGTATCAGGCACGGCCTGTACCGATGAGGGCAACGTGTGCACAGACGATCAGTGCGACGGGTTGGGTGTTTGTGCCCACCCGGCCAACACGGCAGCCTGCGACGACGGGCTGTATTGCAACGGAGCGGACACTTGCTCGGGAGGCGCCTGTGACCAGCACGTCGGCGACCCCTGCCTGGGCGGCGCCGAGTGCGCCAATGTCTGCGACGATACGGCCGACAGCTGCAACGTAACGGCCGGCACAGCATGTACCGATGACGGCAACGTCTGCACAGACGATCAGTGCGACGGGTCGGGGGCTTGTGGACACCCGGCCAACA
>Ga0307378_10003553_pt1 | contig 22809 bp, 45 predicted proteins | sample UN1MG_FD_202238 | JGI IMG/M metagenome (GOLD analysis project Ga0307378, IMG submission 202238) | Soil microbial communities from Risofladan, Vaasa, Finland - UN-1 | ecosystem: Environmental > Terrestrial > Soil > Coastal area > Acid sulfate soil | place: Finland: Risofladan, Vaasa | collected...
TAAGATTAATACCATAAATAGCAATCAGAACTCAGGAGATAGTTTTACTTGGTTTCTATCTCTTGGGTTATGGTTACTTAGAAATTACTATAAAGGAGGTGAGAAGATGAACTACGAAGAATTGAATAAAGATATGAAGGGAATGAATACTAAAAAATCTATTCTTTTTTGGTGGAAACAATTAGGACATATCACTAAAAGGATTAATGACTTACAAAGTTTTTACAGGTGTATTGACCTAAAATCAATAAAAATTGAAGAAGTATATATAGGTGAAAAATCGAAACAAATATTCTTAGGTAAAAAAACTTGGAAGTATACTTTATTACTATACTTTAGAAACAACGAATGTTATAAAATAGTGGGATTTTAAAGGTACAATCATAAGCGTGGCTTTAAATTCGTGCGTCTGGTGCAATCCTACGAGGTCTAAATTTGAGGAAAGGGGGTAAAAAGGGTGGAAATCAGATACCATACTTTAAAAACTGATATGGTAAAAAACTACAAAGAAAAATTACAGATTTGGTTTGATGAATGTGATAAAAACAATATTGATGATTTAGATGAATTTGATTTAGAAAATATAGCAAATGATTTCGGAATTGATATTAGTAAATATAAAAAAGAGGCGGTTTAATGGCAAATAACATATATATCGTGGTTTTAGTATTCGTGATTGTATTATATTTAATAGGGAAATGGAGGTGAGAAATATGAACGATAAACATATTGAGTATATGGAAGAAATAGAAAATTGGTGGAAAAACTTAAGTGAAGAAGAAAAAATGGATGTATACGATAATATGGCTGATTTTTTAAAATAAACGTTTCGCAGAGAAACGGAGGAGGTGGGAAACGATGTTAATTGAAGACTTGGAATGGAACGAAGATGAAATAGAAAATCAAATAGAATACCTTATAAAAGAAATAGCATATCTCAACGGAAGATTAAAAATGTATAAAGCATTTTTAAAGGAGGTGAATATATGAAAGATAAAAACATAAGAATAGCTTATCATGTCTGGGCTTTACTAAACGTCAAGACAACCGAGTTGACCGTCCGGACAGGAAAGCTCGTAACAATAAAAGGTTATGTAAGTAATTTACTCTTGAAAGATTTGAGTAAGAAGGAGGAGGAGAAGGTTTAACTTCTCCTCTTTTCTTTTTGGAAGGGCATATCATCATCTTCTTCATCATCTATTGATTTGAGTTGCTCTTCGGTTAATTTAACAGGTTCATCGGAATACATCATAATCGAATCAGTTTTAGATTTGAGTAATTCTTTATCTAATTTTTCTTCTTTATCGTATCTCTCCCTTATCATTGCCATATTTGCCTCGTGGAGTTCCCGGTTCTTCTTCGTAGCTTCTCCTGCCATCTTATTTGATTTGAGCATACATTCTGCAATCGTTTCAAGTGATTTGACTATTCTCTCTTCATTTGATTTTACCATGTTTTCCTCCTCCAAAAACTATACTTTCATACGATAATTTAAAATCCGACATTTCTATATTAAAGTCAAATTCAAAAACAAATATATTATGCTCTGTTAATAATCCTTCTTCTATCAGTCTTTTTCTAAAATAGATTTTAAGCATATCATTCAATTCTTTCTTTAAACTTTCTTTTTTAGATGATACATAACATTTATAAATATTATCTGCCTCTTTTTCTAATTTCGATATAATTTTTACATTCATTGACTTTTACCCCCTCATTATCCTTAACGCCTTCGCCCTATTCGGACAACCTTGCCAGAATTTTCTACAAGTCTTAAAATCAAAACAATCAAGACAGAATATTCTCTCTTTGTAAAGGGTCTTATCTGCTCTATCATATCGATTTTGAAGGTCTATTCCGTAATCTTCAATATATGCTTCTCTTAAAGTCCTGGTTAGATAGAGTGCCATATTCTCATAATATTTAAACCCGATAGGTAAACCCATATTCACTCCTTATTTATTTATCTGCCCTCATTATTTTCTTTCAACTCGAAATCCTTAACTCCTGGCAATGCTTCCTCATCAAAATATGATGGTACAAATTCACTACACATATAGTCTTGTTCGTGTATTCTTTTCATTAATTCTTCTATTGTTTCTTTCTTTATTTTCTTCATCATGTTCCTCCTTTATTTATTCACTTCGTAAAATGCCTTCGCAAAACCTTGCGGTGTTATTGCTCTTTTATCGGCTTGTGTTAATCCTAATATGCTCGGTAATTTTCTGGTATGATTTTTTGCTTGAATTATTTCTTCTTCCGTTAATCTAATAGGTGAGAACTCTGGTATATTAAAATCCCCCCATAAATCAGTATGTTTTGAATAGTTATCACCGAACCAATATGGTTGAATTGTTATTTTGGGATTACCTAAATATCTCCTTAAATATCCTCTCGGATTTTCTATAACCCAAAATTTAGGTTTTGTTGTTATAATTATTCTTAAACAAGCGTCAACAACCGATAAAGCACCTTTTATATCTCTCGGTGTTTTTGCCGTTGTCCTTGCCATTGAAAACATAGTGCAAGGCGGTGCAGACAATATCCCATAAACATTATCAGGCGGTATATAAGTTCTTACATCATATTCAGGTAAGGTAATATTCCTGACATCATACCCAGCGTCTTTATATGGTTTACTCCAGGCTCCTGTACCTCCGCAGAGGTCAAGAATTATCTTCACAACACCACCCTAACCTCAGTCCCGCAATTCGGACAAATCGCTATCTTATATCTTTCATTAAATTCATATCCACCCTTTAATTGCTTTACATCGCTTCTGCTTAATGTTCTTGCCTGTTCCAATACTTCCTCATAGTTTTCAGGGGTTGCCATTATGCTTGTTAGATATAATTTCTCGATATCTATATCAAGTTTCGCAGGCGAAACGTTAAACTTTTCTACCCATATTTCGTAGACTTTCATCAACTTAAAAGCAAAAAAGCGAGACATGGAAATCTCTGGCGTTCCAAGATATTCTTCCCATGTTTCGTATCCCAATGTTTCATAATATTTATTATTGTGATTAATAATTAATAAAGAAGCCAATCTTAGTAAATCTCCCCCAATACGACTTTTAAGGTCTAATATATACCGGTGATTTTCAAATGCTTCTTTAACTATGATTTCCTTCACTTGTTATCTCCTTGCTTTGGAAATTCTTTTATCTCTACTGGATAGATTTCTTTTAGGCTATCCTTTAAATAGAGAGGAATATTCTTTGCCCGACAATAATTAACTATGTCATCTACCCATTCTTTCTTAGGAATAACCTTGTCTTTTCTGTTGCCTGTTTCAGCTCCGATAATTACCCAATCTATATTCAGACAAAGGGGATTAGTTAAAGATGGTTTTATCCTCTCTAAAATAGGTTCTATAGATAAATAAGTAATGTTATTATTAGAATAGATAAAACGATGAGCTATATTCTTGAAGTCGCTTTCTTTAGTTATTGTTACCCCTAACCAACAATTTTGAGGGAAATAATAGAATTCGCGATTCCCATATACATAGGAATCTTTGGTTAAGAATTGGAATGTATGTTGTGGGTATTCTTTGGTTTTTTCAACTACCCTATCCATCCATTCTTTCTCCCAAAAAGCTATCTCACTCATACTTCCTACAAATATCCGTTGAGGTTTTTTGGGGAGTTTTTTAAAATACTGCCCATACAGGAAAGTAGGTTTAAATTCCCTCAAACTTTCACTCATCCGTTTAACTTCAGCTTTATTAATACCTTTAGCACAACGCTTATTCCCCCAGTAATGAGAATAATATTCATCTACTGCCATTACACTTCCAAATCTTTTCGCAATCCCCCTCGCATAGCAATACTCACAATTATTTAAGCACCCCCAAACTGGATTAAATGTCATGTCGCACCAGCCTATTTTATTTTTCATCTGTTATCTCCTTCTTAAATTCCTCAACTAATGTCTCCAACTCAACTATCGTCCATTTCTTTATAGTGTAAGACTTTGCTTCTATTCTTCTATATCTTTCTTTTCCTATGTGTTCTTTTATCCAATCTTCGAAAGCAGGACTTTGATGAGCTGAAAATGTATTTAAGGTATGATGTCCACAGCAGATACAAAGCCCATTTTCCAAATCCCATCTTGTCGCCATATTCATTTTTCCAAAGATATGGTGAGAATTTAAGTAAGTCGTTTTGTTACAAGTTTTATACTCACAGACGTTTCCTGCCCGTTGTTTTACGATTTCAGCCCAGAGCTTATCAAGCTGGTCTCGGAGCTTCTTTCTTGTGGTCTTTGCTTTCTTTACTTCCTTATGCCATTTAGCTTTTTTGAACATTATTCACCTTCTATTATTCCATCTTCAACTAAACCATCCATTAATGGTTTGATATTATCTCTTAAATATCTTGCATAAAATTTTACCCAACACCAACCATCTATCTTTTGTTCTCGTTTTAGTTCAATAAATTCATCCATCTCTTTATCGGTTAATAGTTCAAATTCTATATTTTGCCACTTACCATTTCTTTCTACTCTTACATAAGTTCCTGTCATTTTTCCCTCCTCTTCCTACCGCAACCTTTCCTATATCCACCCCATACGGGTTTCTCACTTAATCCCATTTTCATAAGCTGGTCTTTTACAATGTGATGAGTCAATCCGTACTTACAACATAAATCTTTGATTGGTGCATTACTTTTAAAGTCCTCAACTAATTCTTTAGGTAATTGTTTTTTCATTTTCTTTACTCCTTCAGGAAGTATTTTTGCTCTAACATCAGCATAAGCGTATGAATTGTTTTATATTTAGTAGGTCTGGTTTCTAAAATACTATTTTTATTTTCGTTCAAATCTATACAATTAAAACAATACAAATCGCCAAATTCCTCCCACATCTGCCGATACTTCTCGCCTTGCTGAAGCAGGGCAATGATTTCATTAAATTCATTTACATCAAAATCTTCAATATTAACACTCCAACCCTTACAATTTATATATGTTTGCAAAATCTTTATCGCTTCCTTAACTTCCATCAGCTTTCGCCTCCTTCTCTTCCTTCCATTTTTCATTTCTTTCTAAACTTTCCCAGATAAAATACACCCAATTCCCACCATACCTCTTTTCGATAGTTTCTTCAAAATCGGGTTTTTTCTTTAGCCATTCTCTTAAATTCATTAGTGTAATGCTGACGTTTTCTTCTCCAAATCTTCTATCCCAAGCTGCTCGTATGTCGTCATCAATACCAAACCAAACCCATGTCTCGAAATCAAATTCGACTTCGTTGTATTTATTCATTTATTCCGTTACCTTTTTAATCTTACGAAATTTAATTCTTTACCTATATTTAAACCATTAGTAAACCATGCAGTAGCAAACCAACTTCCCGATCCGTTTCCAGAAGGAGTTTCAAAGTTAATTCTTTTATCGAAAAAGATAACTTCCAATCCATAATTCTGGAATAAATATTGTCTTTTATATGTTTCAAAAGTAGTCAAGGGTAATAAAAAAGCAAATGGTTTCTTTAGGTTATATGCCCTCTGTAGGAAATCTTGTTTCATAGAATAAGGTGGATTGGTAATTATACAGTCATATCCTTCTGGTTGCCACATCAGAAAATCTTTTCCTGATAAAATATCTGTACCGAAGATACTATATCCCTCAATTTCAAATGCTTTTACTATATTTCCCTTACCACAAGCACATTCCCATATAACCCAATCTTTTTTTATATATGGTAATAATGGTTTTATAGCATAATCAGGTGTTTGAAAATCGTTTCTATTACCCTGTTTTAATGGTGGTTTCATTCCCTCACCCAATTCGGTTTGTAAATCTCTAATTTTTCTTTGAGTTTAATCAATTCAGATTCATGCCAAAGATTGAAGTTTGCATTACAACCAATCGTTTCCATGAATTTTTCAGCATCCATCAAACCGTATGTTTTTCTCATTTTATTAATTGCTTCAATGAGTAAGTCTTTATTTAGTGAAGCATCATCATTCGGGTCTTGTTTTTCTATCGGTTCTCTACCAGAGATAAATGGACTTGCTTCTTCTTTTGCTTTTGCCGACAACTCCCTCTTGTCTCGTTCTCCTAATGTTCCGTCATTACCAAACCAATAAGATATGTATTTGTTAGCGTTTACTTTTGTGAGAAGATTCAAGTCACCTATGTTTTTCACTTCTGGTTCAGTAATATATCTTGACTTGATTATTTTTTCTACCATATCTTTTTGTGGTTTTGTAGCCATATTTGGGTTTGCGATTTCTTGAGCTTTGGCGATACGTTCTTCTTTGGTTTCCTCTACTGCTTCACCACCGAACTCTTTTAGAGATTCCTCTGCCATATTTGTTATTTCAGCATTTGTAGGTTGTGGTAATTTCTTTTGGTCTTTATAAATGTAATCTACTATCTTGTCGGAAAATTCAAAATAGTGTTTTTCGCTTTCTATGAACCTTTTTCCTGCTGCTAATTCAGTTGCAGCCTTAATAGCACACTCTCTTACGATACATTTATTGTTTTCAATTTCTCGTAAGGTTTTGTCGTGCCAATAATCATTGTTGGTATATTCTTCTTTTTGAACAGGTTTTTGGGTAGTCTGTGTAGGTTGGCTAATGGGTTGGGTAATAGGTTTCTCCTGCGAAACATCTTCTACTTTTGTAATCTCATCTATTACACTACCGTTAAGAGATATATTGGGTTTACCCCCTTTTACATATCTACTTATCTTGCCCTTAACTTGGATATACTCTCCCCCTTGATATTTTGCTTCTTCGTTTTCAATGTTGATATTAGAACCCATCTCACCCGTATCGTCTTTCACAACAACGAATTGCGACCAACCATATTGGCTTTCTCTTGGCTTTAATACACGAATAATCCTTCCCTCGATGGTAATTCCAGAAACTCCATCATCCATTTTCTTAGCTTCTATTATTTTCAATCATTTCACCTCCTTTTTATTAACATACGTTGTTATAGTTTTCGTAATTTGTTCCATTTCGCATATTGAATCAGGGTCAAAGTCATATCCTGCTTCAGAAGCACTCATATCCCCAGTTGTTTCAGCATAAACATATCCTATGTATGTATCATCTACTTTGATTGTATATCTGTAAGTATTCCACCAACGGTGGTCGCAGATAAATTCTTTATGTAATACATCAAGGTCTCTTAATATTTCAAGTAATTCATCATCGCTTTCCCATTTCTTATATCCCTTTCCATTACAATAACCCCCCAATACTTTCTCTATTTTTTTATTCATTTTTATTTACCTCCTTTTCTAATAAAATTTTATAATCCCTAACCATTTTTCGTAGGCGTTCATTCTCCTCCATTAAATCATCTACCGCTTCTTTTAAAGTCGTATTCTCGTCTTCTAAATCCTCAATCTTGTCTTCTAACTGCCCCATAATTTATTCCTCCTCGAATATTATTAACTTGGCTTTTCTAATCTTGATGTCATAAATTTCTATTAATCTTTTAAGTGATGGGGTTTCACATAAAACACTTAAATTTTCTTGTTGATGGTCAGCCCACGATAATTGATATTGAACTTGTCCCTCTGTAAAATTTTTATCTATTTTCCCTATACCATGAACCTTATAATTTTTAGAAGGGTCTCCGAACATACCTTTATTAGCATCAAACCTACAAAAGCACGGGAACTTTATCTTATCGAGGTTTTCGTCATTGACCCAGTTACCCCTATTCTCGGATATAATACATTTCTTTTTCCCAATTCTCTTTTTTTGATGTATACAAAAACCGTTCCACGAACAAGACGGAGAACATAAATTATTATTTTTCCTTTCCTTCTTCACCTTCACTACCTTCGTTTCAAAATACGGTATCTTATTCACTTTTTTCACCCCCTTTATCTTCTGATATAATTAACTTATCCGATAATTTATTTTTATCTGCATAAATTACAATCCCATTAGAAAAAGTTGTGCAGAAACAATATTGTTTCCCTTTAGATGTTTTGGAAATCTTCCCTCCACTAATTACCCTTGCAACTAAATATATAACATCTGCCATCAGTAATTCTGTCCTATTTTCTATAATCAGTTTTTCCATTTACCCCCCTTTCGTTTCGCAGAGAAACTTTACCTTAATTGTTTCTGAAGATTGTAAATCCCCAAACAATACTTAAACATCTTCCAGCATAACTCTATCTTCTTCTTATGAATTTCCTGAAACTCAAAACCCTCCATATCAACTCTTCCCACTCTTAAAATTGCACAGTTCTTAACTTTATATCCGTTCTCTTTGAGTAACTGTCGATAAGCAGTAACTTGAATAAAATGTTCCGGATAAAGTGCTTTACAAGTTTTGTAGTCGATTAAGGTAAAAACACCATCAAGTAAACAATAGTTGTCTATTGTACCGCCGAATTGAAATTGCTCGCTAACCATAGGTTCTTCTAATACGATAGGTTCAATGGTGTGTTGTTTTTTCCAGTCGAGGTATTTCTTAAAACTATTTTTGGCAATATCAATCTGCTGACCAGTATAATAAGAAGTATCTACTTTATTACCTTTTAAATCACAAAACATCATCTCGTGAACCAAAGTTCCGATATCAGCTTTGTCATCTACGTAATCTCTTACATTGATTCCCTGTAATCCTAAATTATTAGCCCAAGGAACGAGTAACGGTTTGTTCAACACTCCAAGAACTGTAGTCGTGCCAGGTATCCTTACACCTGCCTCATTTTGATAAGTAATGTGTGCTTTAACTCTTTTTCCTGATTTCTCCATAATAAACCCCCTTTTTTTATAGTATCCTGGTAGGTGGTACTACCTTTTCTAACGCTTCTTTCACCATATCCAAGCCCTTGAAGTTTCTTTTCTTCTGGGCTTCGGTTATTTCTTCTTTCTTAAATGGTTTGCGAACCACATAAGGTTCTTCTTTTTCTTCCTCTTCTAAAAACGGATTATCTCCCAAATGTACCTCCTTATTTAATTCTTATTTTTACTTCATATAAAAGTTCTGCTGTTGCATCGTCAAAAGTCCACTCATAATAATATTCAAAATATTTACTCAATATCTTCTTAAAAACTTTTCTCAACTGTTCTAACTTTTCTTTCTCCAATAAAAAAACCCCCTTTTAATTCACTTATTCGTTTGTCACAATGCCCTAAATTTCAAACCAGAGCGCCTCTGGTAGCGAACCTATAGAGCGACCCCTACACTTACCCCTTTCTGTTCTATCTCATAATTTCAGAGCAAGAATTTTACCCTTATTTTGTTCAATCCAGTCATACCATTTTTCACGCCCTACCATAATGATGATGGGTATATTGAATTTATTGAGAGCTTCCCAGATGACATCGTATTCAACTCCACATAGATTAGCTATTTTATCCAGACTCAATCTTTCTATACAGCTTTTTGTGAAGAGCCACTTTCTGTCTCCGTAAGTTCTTTTTATTTTTTGTTCTGATTGTAATTTTCTGGCTTTTCGTGCTTTCTCAATATTATTATTTTTCTTTTCTTTATTTGTTTCCATCTATCTCCATTTCTAATTTTTTAATCCTTGCTTCCAATTTTTTATTTTCCATTTCCAATATTGTTATTGCCTGATGGTCTGACATTGTATGTAACTTTAAATTCTCAATTCTGTTATCATCCCTAATGTGATTTATATGGTGAACTATTTCCCAAGATTTAAGACACCTACCTAAATGTTGAGCCATAACTAAACGATGTTCTAAAATATAACTATGAGCATGCATTTTATAATATGTATTTGTTGGATTAGCCCAAATTAAAATATATCCTTTACTATCTTTAACTCTTCCACCTTTCCATTTACTGTTATTACTACCTTGTTGTCTATCTTTAGATACACAACTATGACATCTAATATTTCTCGGTTTGCCTTTAAATAACTTAACCCATCTTTCCTTTCCACAATTCATACATGCTGACCAAATATATCTAGTAGTATCTTTGCGTCCTAGCTTTTTTCCCCCAATTAGGTCTCCCAATTTTGCCATTCTCTCATTGATTAAATCTTGTTCCATCATTTTAATAACTTCACGTTGCCACTAGTTACAAATGCTTTTCCGTATGGGTCTTGTAAAACCGTATAGGCAAATCCGTGCCAGATTAAAAATTCTCTTATAGACATTCCATTAGTTGCAAGGTGTCCGCCACTGATGTAATTTCCGTTGTATACGAGAACACCATGTTCCTGTGCAATTAAATTACCGTAGATATCGAATATTCCACTTCCGGAACTTCCCGGTGCGGCAGCAATGTCTAATTTAATCTGGTCGTCCCAAACAATACCGTAACCCTCACCAAGATTTAAGCCAACTTGATTAACATAACCCCTATCTATTGAGAATGGTAATGCCAACGGTGCGCCACAAATCCATACCGCTTCCCCAACTTTAGGGGGAGTGCCTCTCCATACCGCATAGGGTAGCCCAAATACATTTTTAATCCGAAAGACTGCTACATCAATGGCTGCATCCACTGCTACAATTTCCGCCCTTATTTGGTATAATTGTTTTTCATCGTGCTTGATATAGACACATTCTGTTTCAACTTTGAAGTATGACTGCCCGATTGGTCTTGCATCTTTTTTAATCTCTACGCCTGGCGGATAGATAGAAGTTTTCATATCCTGTTCTGCATATACATTTAGTGGTTTATAAGCAGTTCCCCTTGATTCATACCTTACCAACTGTTCTACCACGTGCCAGTTAGTTATTCCGAGGGTTTCACCATAAATCATTTCGTTGTCAATTATCATAGGTATGTCATATTTTCGAGAGTAGACTATTACACCACTTCCACTAATCAACCAATCTTCTGGTTCTTCCCATTTCCCTGTTTCGTATTTATAGCCCATCTCATACCATCTTTTTTCTTCATCGCTTAAAAATGTATCGTCAAGTTTGCTTCCTTCTGAAAGTTTGTACCAGTTCAATGTTCTGTAGATTCTCTTTACTCTTACAACTACTTGAACCGAACATGACCTTACAAAGTCTAAAATCTCTACATCTGCTACCGGTGGTTGTGGGGTCATTACTTCAGAAGATACGGGCATAGTTTCCGGTTCGGTATAATTCAGGGTTTGTGCAAAAACCGTACAGCTTAAAAGTAAAACCGCAACAATAATTAAAAGTATCCTTTTCATTTTCTCACCTCCTTACCTTTTCTGAACTTCGCCCATTACTTTATCAATCATCATCTTCATGGTTTCCTCTACCTTTTTTGCTTCGTTTTCTCTTCTTACTTTTAATGCTTTGAGTAAAAATTTAAGAAAACGTTCACCCGCAAAGTAGGTGAAATTACCAATGACAATTCCAAAAAGTAAGTTATTCATGATTTACCCCCTTATAATTATTGTAAATTTCTATCTTCTCACTTAAACTCAAACCATAGAACCACTCGTTTAAAGTAGCTGGTTCTTTTTCAAAGTAAATAGTCTTATCGCCAGATGTGATACTTCCTGTTCCGTAAGAAATAAACGAAACGCTTAACAATACGATAATTAAGATAATCTTTAGAAATTTCATATTAACCCCCTTTTAATATCTTTTGTTTAAATCAGCTTTAGTTTCAATTTCTCTACATCTAAATAAATTCTTATCACGGATAGAAAATTTATCCTCTATCCTTTCATCGCCCTTCATATACATTACACAATAAAAATCGCCCTTCTGATAAGCATTAATAACATCTTCATATATTATCGGTTGTGATGTTTCTTTTAAATGTATTAATATTTTCATAACAAATCCCCCTTAATATTGATACTTTTCTATTTCTTTCTGTGTGGCTGGTGTGTATGTGCTTGGAGTATAAGTCGATATAGTTGTTTTTGGTTCTTCCCGTTTTTGACTTTCCATTATCTTATTTACTGTAAATTTCATCTGTGAAGAACAAATCCAAGCGAACAACAAGACAAACACCAGCACGATGATGACGAAAGTATAGGTATTGACTTTTTGGTCCAAGTTTATTTTCATATCTACCCCCTTTTTTAATATTTTCCTATTTTCCTCATTCTCTTTAACCATTTATAATATGAGTTGTTTTTATCTCTTTCTATCTTTGTAAGAATCTTTAAGCCTAATGCGTGATATTTTCCTTTATCAGTGTCCTTTAGCCAGTGGATATAATCAGGATTTCTTTCTAATTCCTCTTTGAGCCATTTTTCGTATGACCCTTTCGGTTCAAACATTCTTTCAATAAGACAAAGTATGATAGTTCCTGCTACAAAAAGGACTATAAGAATCGGAAGAAAGTAACCTGTACTATCCATTTATCTCTTCCTTATCCTGTTCTTTCCAAGTTTCATAAGGCATAGAAATATCTAATCCACATAAGGCACACCGACCCTTAAGTATATTTCTATTGTCTTTATTTCTCTCAAGTAATACATAGTTTTGACACTCTGGACACCAATAGTCAAAATAAATTTCATCTGCTTTCATATTTTCTCCCTTAATCGGTAAATCCTGCTTTTATCTTACTTACAGGCACACCGTTGTAAGTTTCTTCATGTTTCTCTGCGAAACTTTCTACCGCCATTTCAAAGTGATATTTCCGTTCTTCGCCTTTTGGTATTATTTCTTGTATTAATCTTTCTCCATTAACGATTACTACCATGCTATCTCCTGCTTCTAATGAAAAATCAGTATGGTATTTTACTTCATTTCTTTCATCGCTATAACGAAATTTAGTTAACGGTTTCCAAATTTTCATGATTTACCTCCAAATACTTTTCCATCGAATGAAAACTTACCATTTATAATTAACTCTAATTCTTTTATTCTTCCCTTTAGTTTTCTGTTCTCTCTTTCTAAAATTGTTATTGCTTGGTGTTCTAATGTTTCACATAATTCTAAATTCTCTATTCTATTATCATCTCTTATATGATTTTTATGATGGACTATCTCCCAAGACTTGAGACATCTTCTGAGATATTTCGCCATTACTAATCTATGTTCAAAAATACGATTCTGATTATTCATTGAATAAAATTCACTTTTTGGGCTAATCCAAATCAAAATATATCCATCGCCATTTATAGTTCTTCCGCTTTTCCAACCATTTTTATTTCCTTTATTCGAACAACTACGACATCTAAAACGTGTTGGTTTACTTTTATGTAATGAAACCCATCTTTCTTTTCCGCAATCAACACAGGATTCCCAAATATATTTGTGAGTTCCTTTATATCCTAATGTTTTTGCTTTGCTCATATCTCCAATTTCTGGCATCTTTTCTCCTTAATGATTTCCATCAAATGTTTTACCTTCAAATGTAAATTTACCTTTAATTATTACGGGGACATAAAGATTATAAAGACCATCTTCCCTTACGAACAAAACGCCAAAAGCATTAACCCACCTATTCATGTTTCCCCTCATAAATTCAGGACTTAAATTACATAAACACCCTATGCTTTGAGCAGTATGAAAGTCTTTATAGTCATCGATGGTAACTTTTGTGTAGGATTGAATATCGTGGGTATGTCCGTAGACACAACTTCTGCTGAACGTGTCAGCGGTTTTAGCAGCATGGTATTTGTTGGTGTATAGTCCATGAAGAGTTAAGAGTTTTCCATATTGTTTAATACCTCGTTTGTTGTTTTTGATCCAAGGTATCCACTCCCAATCTCTTTCTTTTAGTCGTAATTTTATTTCAGGTTCTATACTTCCCTTTAGAGTGGTGTCCTTCCTTGTTACTATGTTTACCCAATCCTCGTGATTACCACCCATATAGGTCTTTTCACAACCTTTGGGTGCTAACTTATCTAATGGGGTTAAGATGTCGGCATCGAAAGTATCGTAATCTTCCCGAACCGTCTTTCCCACAAAATATTCATTATCTTGTTGTTTCTTTTTCCAGTGGTTGACAGAATCCATATTCATACCATCACCCAATATGTTGATGGCGTGAGGTTTAAACCATCTTATAAATTCAAACACCGCTTCCACAGCAGGTTTGTTATGATGTGGGTGGTGGAAGTCGGGTAAGAGAACTATTCTATTTATCAAACAATCACCTCTTTCTATTTTTTCGGGAGGGCAGATCGGCTCTACCCTCCCACTAAAGGAGAACTAAAAATGAAAAAGTCGAGTAGTAGTTGCGAGTATATTTGCCTGTCCTGACAGGATTCCCCACCCTGTACCCTTATTACTACTTTACCGTCTTAACTTTTACTACCTGACGTTAAGAGCAACCAGAACGCCACAGGGTAGGCAAATAAAAAAGACCGAACCTTTTTTAAGATTCGGTCTTAAAACCTAACGGACAAACGCCCTGTAATATATCTTATGTATAGTAAAGACCAAACCTAAAAAAGAATTAACCCAATATCGTTTCTTTAAAAGTTATGTCATATAATCGGTCTACAACTTTCTTTAGTTTGGAAAATAAAATTGGGTGTGGTTGATTGTCCCCATGAACCCATCTTCGGATTGTTCTCTCGGACACACCAATTTCACGTTCCAACCACTTATATGTTATTTCAGTTTTCTTTAAAATTTGTTTTAGTTTTAAATATGTTTCGTTCATTTGTAAAGATGATAGCATACTTTAGGGCATTTGTCAAAATTATTTTTAAAACTCAAATGTAACCCCAACCATAATTCCAGAATAATCTGGGTGCAAAGGAATATATTCTACACCCCCAAAAAAGCCAAATCTATTCTTTCTTAATAATTCATCAATGATATCCTGTTGGACTTTCATTAAGTTTTGCAGATTCTTCACAACTTCCATTAAGGCTCGATTATCAGCTTCAGCTTCGTTATAGAGTTTCTGATAGCCGATTGCAATTTCTGCCATGTCCTTATAGGCAATTACCAACTCATTATATGTTTCAGGTATCTTCAAGTTCTCTATGGTGTTGGTCGCTACCGCACCGATACTTAAAGAGAATACAATAAATATTATGATAAAAATATTAAAATGTTTTTTTAGCCTATCGTTTAATTTTTTAGCCTCTTCTTCCCTATTTTCGATTTTCTTCTCTATTTTTTTTACTTTCTCTTCTTCTGCTTTAGCTTGTGTTTTAACTTCTTCAACCTTTTCCTTTATGAATGAATTGTCTCTCCGATTAAAAAAATTATAAACGACAAAAGCAAAGATAATCCCTAAAGCACCCGTTATCCATTTCCAAATGTTTTTCATATTTCACCTCCCAAATATACCCTTGATTAAATTCCAAATCTTCTTGGGTATAATCATAATAATGTTCCAATACCATTTAGCAAAGTCCACGATGTTGAAGATACTATAAACCGCAGTTAAGGTCAAAAAAATGTAAAATACATTATTCACCTATTTCACCTCCTTTCTATTCCGGTGGAACACAAGCTCCATCTTCGCAACCTTTCTTATCTCTATCTTTCTTTTCTTTTACTTCTTCCTTTAATAAAGAATTGATTATATCCTGTATTTTAAGAAAGGGTAATAATCCTACGAATCTATAAATTTCTTCACCATTTTTATAAAACACCACCACAGGTAATCCTCGAAGTGGTCTGAAATTATTAAGGAATTTTCTGTTTTCATCCACGTTCACCTTAAACCATTCTATTTTGTCCTTGTTGTATCTTTGATTAAACACAACCAATCTTTCGATGATGGGACTTAATATTTTACAAGGTTTACACCATTCCGCCCAGAAGTCTATAACAATCAGTTTCTCCGACTCCAAGACTTCTTGGAAATTATCCTTGTTTAAGATAACCTGACCGAATGATACTGTCGTTAAAATACAAAACATAATTAAAATCAAAATAAATTTTCTCATCCTCTCTCCTTTCATAAATCAATTATAAAGAGAAAGATTTTTGATATCAAGGTAGGTTTTTATACAAGTCCACAACTCGATTGACCCAACCTCTGATATAAAGTTTTGCAGTATCTAAACCTGCATAAAATACTATCCTTCTGATTAAATAATCTCTCCAATCAACAGACACGCCCAAAAATTCCTTTGCCCTGCTTACTCCCATATTGACCGCTGTATCAAATACAATAATGTCAAGAGGCGAAGTCAATTTATTACAACCTGCTTTTAGCCAATAGTTCTGATAATAGATTTCTTTTGCCTGTTCTATGGTCAAATTTTTAATATCAAGCGTAGGATAAGACTTTTTACTAATACCAAAATTCGTTTCTCCACCAGGGTCATTGGGGTCGTTAACATACCCACCTTCCCACTTCAGAACAAACGATACAGCTTTTTCAAACTGCCCTTCTATCTCTTTTGGTTTTTCTTCTACCTTCGGTTCTATCTTCGGTTCTATTTTGGGTTCTGGTTTTTCTTCTACTTTTGGTTCTTCTATCTTGGGTTCTATTTTAGGTTCTATCTTGGGTAATTCAGGTTTTAGTTCAATTTTCTTATCGAATAGACTAAACAAACTCTCTAATAATATCTTAAAAAATTCTAAAATATTTTTCATTTCTGACCATTCAGTTTCGATACTGCCAACCGAAGTTCAATAACCTGTGAGGTATTCATATCTACTGCATCTTTCATATTTGCTATATTTGTAGAATCTACTTCAACAACACCTACCAAATCTTTTACTACATCTTTTAATCCATTAACCGCTGGGATTAACTTCCACAAAAGAAAGAAAGTTATTGCAGCAGGTATCCCAATCGTAGTTACGATATTTACGATATCAAATTCCATTAAAATCACTCCTTTTCAACTTTATTCATATCCCCCTTTGTTTTATTTACTTTAGTCCAATCATCTTTACTTTTAGATACTTTAGTCATATCTCCTTTTTCTTTACTCACTAAAATCCAATCATCCTTTCCTTTTTCTACTTTAGTCCAATCAGTCTTTACTTTAGATACCTTCGCCCAATGATATATAGCCTTTAGAGTCGCAGTTATAGACGAAACAATATTCGCTGTAGAGGTTAAAGTTTCCTTAATTCCTCTTGACAGACTACCAGTGATAGATGTTACTATTGCCGAAGTCGAAGTAAGCGTTTCTTTGACGCCCCTACTCAAAATCGATGTGATAGATGTTGCTATCATCGATGTACTTATTAAATCTATCATTCTCGTAAGTTTCGCAGAGAAACTTGTTGTTATATTTGAAGTAGAAGTTAGGGTTTCAGTGATGCCTCTACTTAATGTTGACGTAATAGATGTTACGATATTAACCGTTGAAATTAATACTCCTTTAACACCTCTACTCAAAGATGAAGTTATCGAAGTTGTAATCGCCGATGTGCTGGTTAAGGTTTCGGTTACTCCCCTGCTTAACGTTGATGTAATAGAGGTTACTATGGCTGCTGTAGAGTTCAATGCCATAGCACCAATTTTTTCTAATTCAGCTATAATAGAAGTTACGATATTAGCTGTTGATGTTAAAGTTTCTTTAATACCTCTACCTAAAGAAACTCCACTACCTGTGCCATAGAGACTTATTAAAGATTCTTCTTCAAAACTAAATCGGACATTTGTGCAAGGTATATGGTCTCCATAAAGGTACATATCTCCAATACCTGTCCAAGCTGATTCTAAATATCCACTAGTATAATAAATCCCAATATAATCGTCTTTTTGTACATTAAGGTTCACATTAAATTGATTATATCCAGATGGTATATCTCCAATAGTTATATTATCTCTTGTAGATAAATATTTCCCATCACCATCAATAGATTCTACATAAAAAATAGCAATTTTAACACCAGTCATTGCCGAATTAGCATAAATTTCTACAGAGGTTATTTTTCCCATACCATTACAAGGATTATTTAGATCAACAGAGGTGTAATTATAGGTATAAGTACCATCTGTATCAATTGCTGGATTTCCTACATCAATTGCTTCATTAATAACAGTTATTATATTAGATGTAGAAGTAAGTAACTGTTTAATTCCTCTTGATAATAAACCTACTGTTGATACCGCAATATTTACAGTTGATGTTAGAGCTTCGGTAATTCCTCTTGATAAACTACCTGTAATAGAGGTTGCTATATTAGAAGTAGAAGCAAGTGTCTCCTTAACTCCCCTACTCAAAGCTGATGTGATAGAAGTTACTATCGCTGACGTACTGACTATTTGTATTATTTTCGTTATTCTACTTGTAAAAGAACTTACTATATTAGAGGTACTTGTTAGTGTTTGTGTTACTCCACGGGATAAACTTCCCGTTAATGAACTTACTATATTAACCGCACTAACTAAAGTTTCAGTTATACCACGTGATAAACTGCCTGTAACAGAAGTTACTATATTTACAGTAGAAGTCAAAACCTCTTTAACTCCCCTTGACAAACTGCCCGTAATCGAGGTAGTGATATTCGTTGCCGATGTTAGTGTTTCAGTTATTCCTCTTGACAATGAACTGGTTATAGAACTGGTAATAACTGCTGTTGAGAGTAACGCAATGGTCTCTCCTGCCAGTATAGTTAGATTTGCTATGATAGATACTGCGATATTAGACGTTGAGGTAAGTGCTTCTTTTATTCCACGAGATAGATTACCAGTAAAAGATACTACTCCATTAGCAGTCGATAATAATGCCTGTGTAATTCCCCTACTTAAAGCCGATATAATAGATGTGGTAATTGTTACTGCTGATGTAAGTGTTTCAGTTATACCTCTACTTAAAGAAGAAGTTATTGAAACTACGATTGCCGAAGTAGAAATTAAATCTACTATTCTTGTAAGTTTCGCAGAGAAACCTGTTGCTATGTTTGAAATAGAAGTCAGGGCTTGAGTTATACCTCTGCTTAAACTTGCTGTGGTTGAACTTGCTATATTAGAAATTGAAGCAAGAGTTTCCGTAATCCCTCTCGATAAGCTACTCGTTATTGATGTTGTTATATTAGATGTCGAAGTCAGGACTTCTGTAACGCCTCTTGAAAGTGAACCTGTAATAGATGTTACTATGGTTGAAGTAGAAAGTAATGCAATTCCCCTGCTTAATAACGATGTTATTGATGTTACTATGTTAGAAGTTGATGTAAGTAATTCCTTGACTCCTCTTGACAGACCACTTGTTATTGAAATTGCTATATTCGATGTAGAGGTTAATGCCTCTGTAACACCTCGTGATAACGCACCAGTAATAGAAGTTACAATGGGTGCAGTAGAGATTAAATATATGCCTCTTGTTAATGCACCTGTTATCGAACTTACTATATTTGCAGTAGAGGTCAGGGCTTCGGTGATACCACGAGATAAGGCACTCGTAAAAGATGTTCCCATAGCTGCTGTAGAAAGTAAATATTGTGTCTGCCCACCTACTGCCGCCGCCTCAATAATCACCGTAGCCGCCGCCCATTCTTCAGAGGCACTCATACCGAATACTGCTGTGCCTGTGTTGCCTGTGCCACCTGCTCCAACACCCCAAAAATCTGCTTCTTTCCATATAGCTTGTGCATTTGTAGTTATATTGTAAAATTTAGCCCTCATTGCTGTTACTGTTTGAGTTGAACCAATTTCTTTTTCAACCCAGACATCATCTGCAAAAGCACCTTCATAAATATTCTGCCAAGCAGCAGAATAATATACATCTAAACTTATTTGAGAAATATATGTAGCTTGGGTTCTGAGAAGGAATCTTACCTTTGAACAACTTAAAGCACCAATGGTTAATTCTAAATAAGAACTCCAATTCCCTACCCCTATATCATTTGTTGTATAAGCAAAAGAAGTTGTACTTTCATCATAAGCATTTGTCTCGTTAGTCCAGGCAATATCAGGGTCATTAAAACCTGTCGGAGATACCCAATTACTTACACTTTTGTCTCCCCCAGCACCACCAATAGTCCCCGCCTCATCATTAAATCTTGATGTCAGTTGTGCAGTAGGAAAGGTAAAAGGAAAACTCTTTGAAGGGTTATCTGCACCGAACATCTGCAAGACTAAACTGCCTACGGTTAAATTGGTAAAGGCTACAGAAGGTGCAATCGCAGAACCATTGGCAGCAGACCCTGTACTACCCGAATCGTGAATAGGTGTAGTTGGATTATGTCCAGTATAGCGAAGGATTACGCCATAGTAATCTTCACTGCTTTCTTCTGTCCAAGTCCATTCCGTATCGCCATCTGCAAAAAGTTTCCAAGCCACATAAAGATTCATGGCTGTATTGCCTGCTGTGCTTGAAAGCACATTCCAAGCACTCCCGCTGGTTAATGCGACTGCCTCATCATCATCTTTGGTGATATAACAAATTAATAAATCACCAATGGCAGAATCAACAGGAGCAGCAATAGTTATACTTGTTGCAGTAGCTTTTACTATTCTTGAGTTCTGAAATACTACAGCCACGATACTACCTCACTTAATCTGGAATAGTTACTGTAAAGTCAAGATAGCCCATAGACTCGATTTGTTGTCTTATCAGGTTATCCCTTTCGATTTGGTCTCTGATAATAACTAATCTTGCTTTGATAGCATTAAGCACTTTAGTTTGGGTAATGGGATAATCTACCCTCAAACCATAAGTAGGCAAATTGGGATATTCAGGACATCTCATTCCGAACTCTAATACTTCGGTTAAATCTTCGTTAATCCAATGATGTATCTGGTCTCTTTGAATATGTACTAATATATTCATAAAATCTCCTTAATTTAATATTATGTTAGGGTTATATCTAACGCACCAGCAGCATATTCAGCTACATCGTCAATGCCGATTACTCTATTGGGGTCTACTGTTCCCCAGATTAAAGTGTTTGCGGTACTTTCAGCAGCATCGATATGATTCATTATCATAAAATGTGTTACTGTTCCCCATGAAGCTGTTGCGGTGTCAAAAGTAACCGCAGCGGTATTCTCACTTGCACCAGCAGCAGCAGCATCCCAGCCATTACAAACTTCACGAGCATAACTACCACCAGTACATTCAGTTCCTGATACGCCATCATCGGTTGGACTTGCTGTAAATAAAGCTACATATAAGTTGGTATCTACAGTATGTTCCGTAACTTTAAATACGTGGTCTAATAACTTGTTTGCTAAACCGTCACATATTCCACCAGCACTGAAAACGACATCAATATCTCCTGCTGCAATGTATAAGTTTGTTCCGATAGGTGCAGCCTTACTTACTGTAAAGTCTCCGTGAGCCAAGAAGTTACCACCAGTTATTGCGTCGTAGATACCGTAATGAGAAATAGTTCCCCAGTCTTCCCCAGCTTGTGCGAAAGTTATCTGATTGGTGTTCTCTGTTGCCCTACTTGCAGCAGCATCCCAACTGTCCATAACTACTCTTGCGTAACCACTTTTTCCCGTTATTTCTGTACCACCATTACCTGCATCGGTAAGATCCCCTGTACATAAAGCTATATAAATATTTGTTGGTTGCACATACGGTGTAGTTTTTAATACATGGTCTAATAACTTAATCTCTAATGCATCACTTAATGAACCTGCCATTTAAAATCCTCTCCTTTCTTTTTTTTTATCACCCCCTTTAAATTTTATGTTTCGCAGAGAAACATTATAAAAACTTTTTTTACTTTTTTTTTACCCTTTAAAATTCATAGTTTCGTTTCATTTAACTTTACATAAGTCGAAATTTTAACTTTTTTACCTTGATATCAAAAAATATTCTGCTATAATTCTTAGTTAAGCGGGAAGCGGTATAACTCTTCTGTATCTATACACTCTTCTTTATGATAGAGTCTCAGCCTCATTAGGATGTTCTTAAAAAATGGCAAACTTGACATTTCCGCTATTTTGTGATATCTTATTTAATATCTAAACATGGACGGGTTAGGGTTTATTATCCTAATACGCTGCCATGTATTGGGTTCGCTTCTTTCACCTTAACTCGTCCTCTTTTGGGAGGTTATTATGAACGGTTATGCTAAAAAAGTTTCTCATACTTTAATATTAGGATTGATTATACTTTTTGTATGTGCAATAATTTACTTGGTTTATCCTAAATACCAGATAGTCACTGATTCTGATAAAGTTTACAAACTAAACAAGTTAACTGGAACAATCAATATAATAAGGTACACAACATCTTCCAAACCACTTAAACCTTTAAGACAAGTAGATTATTAAGGTTTCTTTGGTTTGATAGGCTTACTGGGCTTACTGGGTTTGGTAGGTTTACTGGGTTTTCCCTTTACAAGTGTTTTCTTTTCTTCTTCTCCTAACACAGATTTAGCCCAAATTAAACGCCTGATATCTTCAGTTTCTCCCTGAATCAAATCATCTGCTCCGTCAATCGTTCGATAGGGTTGATTATAAGCAAGTCCGATTACTTTACAAATACCGCTAATCCCGTGTTTAAACTTCGACTCCCATGTCTTGTAAGTTGCAGCCTTAACAAATTCTTCTCCGAAAGACAATGGTGCAGGTGTCCATCCACCATAACCTTCCATCATATTAACGACTATCGAACCCACAAAGAACCATCCACCGATGTAGTAAACTCCCATATCCTTAACGAGTTCTTTCCAATCTTCAGGTGGTCTGCCTCTGGTAATTGTCCCGATTAGAACAGCAGGAAGCATCCATCCCCAAAGTACCCTATGAGCAAAAGTTCCCGGTGAAATCTGTCCAGCCTTTAACTTACCGAACATATCGTGTCTGATGTAGTTTTGGTTTTTATTGATTTGATTTTGAAATAAACTAAATAGGTTAGCTACCGTACCATCTCTAAACCATTGCGGAAGGTCTTTGGTTAGTGCAGCAGGTTGGGTCTTTCTCATTACTTCACCTGCACGTTTTATAGCTTCCTTATCCGATTTTCCCTGATTTATTGCCTGGTCGTAAGTACCCTTCCAAACTGACAAGACAGCAAACTCATCCAATGCTCTGATTAAGAATAAAGTTTTCATTCTTACATCTTT
>Ga0307378_10003554_pt1 | contig 22808 bp, 16 predicted proteins | sample UN1MG_FD_202238 | JGI IMG/M metagenome (GOLD analysis project Ga0307378, IMG submission 202238) | Soil microbial communities from Risofladan, Vaasa, Finland - UN-1 | ecosystem: Environmental > Terrestrial > Soil > Coastal area > Acid sulfate soil | place: Finland: Risofladan, Vaasa | collected...
GCGTCCCGTCTCCTGCCGTCGAGCTTTGTCTTGCCGACCACAGATATGGTAACTGTTAGCGTCGGCTGAGCCGCGGGTAGCCCCCGTCCCGCGGGCGAGTTCGTCACGTCGGGCGGCGTATCATAACTGGTTAGTGCAGGAGCTTGTCTCCGCCTTCGAGGCTCAGACCGCTGCAAATGAGAGGTCCGGACACCATGACAGATCGCTCGCAGTTGGGGGAGGCCCGTCCCCTGCGCTCCCCCGCGCGACCAATTCCCCTTCCCACCGAGCCACACCGGCGGCTTCGCTACGAAGTGGTCGGGCTGGGGCTGTTTGCGCTCGGGATCGTGCTGCTCGTGGGCGCCGGTCGGCAGTCCGGGCTAGTCGCTCCCTTCCTCTATCACGCCCTGAGCTTCCTCGTCGGAACGGCGGGCGCGTTTGCCGTCTCCGTCGCCCTCCTGCTCCTGGGCGGGGTGATGGTGCTCACCTGGGAGCGCGTGGAGTGCGGTCGGCTTGCGGCGGGATTCGGTATCCTTCTGTGGCTGACCCTCGCCGTGTGGCAGCTGTCCCGACCGCAAGCAGGCTTCTTCGCAGTCGACCTGGCGGCCGAGCCGGGGGGGCTGTTGGGAGTGCTGCTCGCGGAGGCGCTTCGGCCGCTCTTTGGCCGGGCGCTGAGCGTACTGATCCTCCTCCTGGCCGGATTCTGGGCGGTCGGGTATATCAGCGACACGCCTCTCATCAAGCTCCTCGCCGGCGCCGCTTGGGTGGCGGGGGGCATCGGAAAGATCGCCGCGCGTTCGGTCCACGAGCTATCCATCCCATGGTTCAAGCGACCGGTTTCTCTGCCCGAGCAGCCAAAGCGCAGACCTCGCAAGGTCGAGCCGCCCCGGCCCGAACCGGCGACTGACAAGGAAGGAGCGGAGACGGAAGCGAGCGCACCGAAGAAGGCGACGGAGGAACCATCGGTCCCGCTCCACCTCCAGCTGCTGGACTCCGGCGCGGGCGCCGAGGAAGGCGGCGCGCGAGAGCCCAGCGCCGAATGGGCCCATTTCCAGCTTCCACCTATCGATCTGTTGACCGAAGCCCCGTCTTCGGATGAAGCTCAACGAGACGCGCTCGCCAGCGTCGAGACGCTGGAGGAGGCTCTCTCCAGCTACGGCATCGAGGCTCAAGTCGTCGATGTCGAGCGCGGCCCTCGCGTCACCCGTTACGAGATCATGCTCCCGCCCGGGGTTCGGGTCAGCAAGATCACGAACCTCGCCGACGACCTTGCCTACGTCCTCAAGGCGCTCGCCGTCCGCGTCGAGGCGCCCGTCCCGGGCAAGGGGGTGATCGGCATCGAGGTGCCCAACCCCGAAGTCACCTTCGTCCATCTGCGCGAGATCATGGCATCGAAGGCGGCGGAGCGCATGAAGTCGAAGGTCGCCTTCGCCCTCGGCCGCGACATATCCGGCCACCCCATGATGGCCGACCTGGCGACCATGCCGCACCTGCTCATCGCGGGGGCCACCAACTCGGGCAAGAGCGTCTGTCTCAACTCCCTCATCGCTTCCATGCTCTTCCGCGCCCGTCCCGACGAGGTCAAGTTGCTTCTCCTCGACCCGAAGCGCGTCGAGCTCAGCCTCTTCAACGGCCTCCCGCACCTCGCCGCCCCGGTGGCGCACGACGCCAAGGAGGCGGCGGGGCTGCTGCGCTGGGCCATCCGCGAGATGGAGCTCCGCTACTCCCAGTTCGCCGACGTGGGCGTCCGCAACATCAAGGGCTGGAACGAGCGCGCCGTCATGGACGAGGACATGGAGCCCTTGTACTACCTCGTCATCGTCGTCGACGAGCTCGCCGACCTGATGATGCAGGCCGCGACCGAGTTCGAGACCTCCATCTGCCGCCTCGCACAGCTCGCTCGGGCGACCGGGATCCACCTCGTCGTCGCCACCCAGCGGCCGTCCGTCAACGTCATCACCGGCACGATCAAGGCGAACATCGCCTCGCGGATCGCCTTCGCCGTCGCCTCTCAGGTCGACTCGCGCACGATTCTGGACGTCAACGGCGCAGAGAAGCTGGTCGGCTCCGGCGACATGCTCTTCCTGCCGCTGGATGCGCCGACCGGCAAGCCCGTCCGGCTTCAGGGCGCCTACATCAGCGAGCGCGACATAGGGGCCGTCGTGGACTTCCTCAAGAAGCAGGCGAAACCCCAGTACTCAAAGAGCGCCGTCGAGAGCGCCGGTTCGGTCGTGCTCAAGGGGGGTAAGGAAGACGAGATCGAAGACGACGTGTTCGAGCAGGCGCTCAACTTCGTTCTCGCCACCAAGCACGCCTCCGCCTCCATGCTCCAGCGCAAGTTCAAGCTGGGCTACACGCGGGCGGCGCGGCTGATCGACATGATGGAGGAGCGGGGCTATGTCGGCCCGCACGACGGCCGCAAGCCGCGCGAGGTCTACGCAACGCCCCAAGACCGCATCGCCGAGCTTGCGCGCGCCGGCCGGCTCGCCTCCGACCAACCGGATGCAGAGGACGACGACCCCGACTTCCCGGACTCAGAAGACGAGTAGCCGATCCGCCCTCCCCCCTCCCGGCTCGGCTATCGCCATCCTCTGAGGGGATGGGATGCCGCCGCCGACCACTGCCCCTCAGCGTCCGTTTCCTGTGCGCCGTCGGCGGCGCCAAAGGCGATCTGCCTCCCGCCTCGAACCAAAGATCAACTGCTTTGGAGGTGGCCGCATGAACGTCATCGTCATCGTTCTCGACAGCCTGCGCCAGGACCACGTTAGCCTCTATAACCAAGGCGCCGGCCCCTTCGACGACGTCCCCGCCTGCCAGACCCCCAACCTCGACGCCTTCGCCCGGGACTGCGTTGTCTTCCACAACGCCTACCCCGAGGGCCTTCCCACGATGCCGGTCCGCCTCGCCCTCATGACCGGCCAGTGGACCCTTCCCTTCCGCGGGTGGGAGCCGCTGCGCGAGACCGACAAGACCATTGCCGGGGTGATAGGCGCCCACGGATACATCGGCGGCCTGATCTCCGACACCTATCACTACCGCGCACCCGGGATGAACTACCACCGCGGCTTTCGCGCCTATCGCTGGATTCGCGGTCAGGAATACGATCCGTATGCCTTCTCCCGCCCGCGCCGCAAGATCGAAGACTTCGTCAACGACAGCTTCGACTCGGTCTGGCGCGAGCGCGTCGGCCAGTACCTCGCCAACACTGAGGCGTTCGCCGACGAGTCGGACTGGTTCTCCTCCCGGGTGGTCGACGAGAGCATCGCCTGGCTCAAGGCCAACCGCGACCACGAGAAGACCTTCCTCTGGATCGACTCTTTCGATCCTCACGAGCCCTGGGATCCTCCCGCCCGCTGGGACACCTATGGCGACCCGTCCTACCGCGGTCCCCGTCTCATCCTGCCCATGGGCGGCTCCATGCGCGCCTGGGCCTCCGCCGATGAAATCCGCCGCCTCCGTTCGCTCTACGCGGGAGAAGTGTCCTTTGTAGATAGCTGCGTCGGCCGCCTCTTCCATGCGCTGGGCGATCTCGGCTACCTGGACGACTCGATCGTCGTCATCACCAGCGACCACGGTCACCCCCTCGGCGACCACGACAAGTTCCTCAAGGGCTCAGACCGAATGCACTCCGAGCTTCTCAAGTGCCCGTTCCTGGTCAGGCTCCCGGGCGGCCGCAACGGCGGTCGGGAGACGAAGGCGCTCGTGCAGTTCCACGACCTCCTCCCCACGATTCTCGACCTGCTCGAGCTGGGCAACGAAGTTTATGCCATGCACGGCCGGTCCTTTCGCCCCGTCCTCGAAGGCGACACCGACAGCCATCGCGATGTCGTCATCTCGGGGTATCACGAGGCCCAGGAGCGCTGCGTGCGTGATGGTACTTGGTCCTACGTCCATCGTCCCGACGAGCAGCCGGACGAGCTCTTCAACCTCTTGGACGATCCCCGGGAGACACGGAATCTGATCGACGACCGCCTCGACGAGGCCCGCCGCCTCGCAGCATCCTTCGGGCGCTACTTCTACCGCGCCCCTGTCCAGCAGCTCAAGGGTCTCCAAGGGCGGTATGAAATGGGCTCCGCCTCCGTCGACTGATCGCCCCGTTCCCTTTCCTCTCCGTCTCGTCGCCAGTATAACCGATAGCTGGCTTGCAGGGACGGCCCGCCATTGACCGCGCCCCCGCTGGCGAGTAAAATCGCAAGCTACTTATGGTCTCCCATGGAAGCGGTATCGATCAACGTCACCCCTCGGTCGCGGTTCCGGCGCCCCCCGGAGCGACGCTCGCCAGCTTCGTGCTCTTCGCCGCCCTCGCCGCTCTCCTGGCGATGATCTACGCCGCCTCGGAGTGGTGGAACCTGGCCGGCAGCTTCGGCTTTCCCACCGACGCGGCCTGGGCGCGCGCTGTCTTCTCCCGCAATCTCGCCTCCGGCGAGGGGCTCTGCTTCAACCGCGGCATTCCGGCGGCCGGAGCCGCTGGCTCCTCCTGGATCGCGCTGCTCGCAGTCTCGGGCTTCTTTGCCGGCAAGTTCCTGCTCACGGCGAAGGTGCTCGGCACGCTTTGCGTCATCCTCGGCGCCTATCTCGTCTGGCACGTCTCCCTCAGTCTTCTCGGCGACTGGCGCTTCGCTTTCCTCGCCGCCCTCCTCGTCGTGGCGAACCCTCGCATGACCGCCTGGGGGCTGAGCGGGACAGAGGCGACCTGGGCCGCGCTCACCGTCATGGCGGCGATTCACTGGCAGGCCGTCGGCAGGGAAGGGGGGGTCTACCAGCGCACGCTGGGCGCCGTCGCCATCGGCCTCGCCGCCCTCAGCCGGCCGGAGCTGATCCTTCTTCTTCCGCTGGCACTGGCGGATCGATGGTTGATGGCGGCGGCCCGCGAAGAGCCCGGCCATCGCCTGGGCTCCGCGCTTCGGAGCGTTCCCGAGTTCTTCGGTGCACTCGCCGTAGTCACACCCTTCGTCGTCTACAACCTCCGCTTGGGCGGGCCTCTCTGGCAGCAGCCGGAGATGGCCCTGCGTTCCCCCGCCACCTGGGCCTGGACGAGCGTCGCTCTCAACGGGCTGTGGCTCGACAACCCGCTAATCTACTGCGCCGCCCTGATCGGGGTGCCCGTCGTCCTGGTGTCGGTGCTCCGCTCGCGCTCCCAGCACCCGAGCCTCCTGCTGGTGCTACTGCCACTCACCGTCGTCATCTTTCCGGGGTTCATCTGGCCGCAGGCGAGCGCTGAGAACGGGCTCTTCGCTGCTCCCTATCTGACGCCAATCGCGGCGATCCTGGGTGCGTCGGGCCTGTTCCTGCTGTACAAGGGCGCGCGACAGTTCCTCTTCTCGGAACAGCCACCCATCAGGCGGTTCGCCTTCAGCGGGGCCATCGCCGTGACGGCCGGCGTGCTCCTCGGTTTCCTCGTCGCCGCCCATCCGCCAACCTGGCGCGAGTACGGCTTCCAGGTGAAGAAGGTCAGCGACCTTCAGGGGTTCATTGGTCGGTGGGCGGCCGACCACCTTGCCGCCGACGCCTCGATTGCGAGCCGCGAAGTGGGGGCCATCGGCTTCTTCTCCGGAAGGCGCATGGTCGACCTGGGCGGGACCATTTCCCGCGAAGGCCTCGCCGCTCTCAGCCAGTCCGGCTCCCCCGACTCCAATCTCCTCGCCTACCTGCAGGAGACCCGTCCCTCCCACCTCGCCATCCGCCCCTCCGACTTCGCCGACCTGTCCCAGCGGCCCGATCTGCTGACCCCTGCCGTCACGTGCGTGGTCACCGATCCCTTCACGGGGGGAGTCACGACCATGGCGCTGTACGAAACACCCTGGCCGCCGCTGTCTGTGATGGAGGCCAGGGCGCAGGGGGGAGGGCGCTAGCGCAAAGGGTAGGACGGGCGCGTCCGGACCGGGACCAGGGGACTGTGCCCCAAGGCTCAGCGGCTATCGCGCCTTGAGTCGAATCGCCGTCTCCCCAGATGCCAAGAAGTCGAGCGCGGCGACCAGAAGGTTACAGGGCGCTCGACGGCAGCTCAAGCAGGGAGCGCCAGACTACGCGCCCTTAGTTCCACTCGACCACGCCTCCGCTATCCGCCGCACCATCTCCACCACCTCCCCGATATCGGGCGGCCGCGTCAGACAGAACTGGGCACCGCATTGCCAGGCAAGCAGGATATCTCGCCTCGTATCGGGATCGATCAGAACGCCCACCGGCACGTTCTTGCGGCTCCACTCATCCACTTGCACGAGCGCCAGCACGTCTGTCCAGTGCGGCTCGACGCTGTGCTTGTCGAGGATGAGAAACTGCCCCTCCCTTCGCTCGATCGCCTGCAGCGCTGCCTCGCCCGTCGGCAGCATCTTCACCTCATACCCGGCCTCCCTCAGCCCCGCAAGGAGCGCGCCGCGCAGTTCCTCCTCCGGCTCGACCAGGAGAATCGTTCGAAGCTTCCACTCGGAATCATCCGCGACGCCAAGACGTTCCCTCTCTCCCTCGGACATCATCGCCAGCATCTCATTTCTCAGTCGCTCCCGCGACCGATGGAGGCGGCTCTTCACCGCGCTCGCGGACAGAGACAATACCTCGGCCAGCTCCCTGTGGCTGAGCCCCTCGCCGTAGAACAGAGCGAGGATCCTGCGATGACTCGCGGGCAGCGTCAACAGGGCATCCACCGGTCCCTCTGATGACCGCTGGACTTGGCGGCATGCACTTTGGTCCTCTGAGAGGGCGTCCTCCTGTGGCCTGCCGAGTACCCGCCGAAGATGCATGCGGCACACATTCACGGCCACACGCACGAGCCACGGTCGAAAGCGGCTCTCCTCCCGGAGTTGTGTCAGATCGCGCAGTGCTCGGACGAGAGTCTCCTGCACGAGATCGTCGGCCGTTGCGCCATCCCCGACCAGCCGGAAGCAGATCCCGTAGAGCCACGGCCGACACCACTCCGCCAGCTCCCCGAAAGCTTCCCTGTCGCCGGTGACGGCCAGTCTCACGAGCACGTCGATGTGTGTCGGCACCTACGCCTCCACAGCTAAAGGTGCTCCAGTCTCCCCGAAGGTTTCGCGTACAGCCCTTCTCACGGCTGCAGTTCTTTCCGCATGTAGTCTTCGCCGAAGAACTCCTCGTACCATGCCATCGCCGGCTCCTCTCCGATCCTTCGTTGGACCCAGAAATGCGAAAAAGCCACAGGCCTCGTCTGGCCTGTGGCTTCGGTCGCTCGCTGACGTACGATCTACACGGGCGGCCCCACAGGCCAGGCGCGCTGAATAAGGACGATGCAAATCGTCCCCTGGGACGCCGTCCTATAGGCAGCCGCTCGTGCAGACAGTTTCATGACGACACTATCCTATCCGCAGACAAGCCCCGTGTCAACCGCCCGTAGCGCAGGGACCTCGGCGCCGCCCAGCGTTCCGCCTGCGGGATGCTTTCGAGACAATCCGAACAGGACCCCGCCCTCAGAAGCACGAAACAGAGTCCAATACCACATTCGCCCGCGGGCGAGAGGGGAAGGCACGATGGAATTCGTGAGTGTTATCCCGTGTCTTGACATCAAGGCAGGCAGGGTCGTCAAGGGCGTCCACTTCGTCGACCTCGTCGACGCGGCGGACCCCGTCGCGGCGGCGCAGGCCTATTCCAAGGGAGGCGCCGACGAGATCGCTTTCCTCGACATCACGGCCACGGTCGAAGGGCGCCGCACGATGTTCGATGTGGTGAAGCGGGTGGCAGAGGTGGTTCAGGTGCCCCTGACCGTGGGCGGCGGCATCAAGTCAGTCCAGGATGTGGGCGAGGCGATCGACTCCGGCGCCAGCGCGGTTTCCATTTCCAGCGCCGCCTTCCGGGATCCCGAGATGGTGAAGGCGGCCGTGGGCGAGTTCGGCTCCGACAAGATCATCGTCGCCATCGACGCCGACGAGAACGACTCCCTCCCCTCCAAGCGCGAGGTCTACATCGACGGCGGCCGCACCGCCACGGGCAAGGACGCGGTCGAGTTCGCCACCGAGCTGGCAGGTCTCGGCGTGGGGCGAATCCTCCCCACGAGCAAGAAAACCGACGGCACCAAAGACGGCTATGACCTGGACCTGACGCGCAGCATCGCCGACGCGACGGGGCTCCCCGTGATCGCCAGCGGCGGTGCGGGGAAGCTGGAGCATTTCTACGAGGCCGTCGCCGAAGGGCACGCGCAGGCCGTGCTCGCCGCCTCCGTCTTCCACTTCGGCGAGTTCACCGTCCGCGAGGTCAAGCAGTATCTTCGCGCCCGCCACCTTCCCGTCCGTATGTAGTCCGCGGCTCTGCCGCCGCCTCGAAAAGGGACTGTCTGTCTAAGGCGACAGATGTTTTGTGGTATTGTTGTTCACTTATCGACCCCTTTGTCGTAATTCCGGCCTGCCGCTATTCGCTCGGCGGCTCTCCGCCCTCGCCGAACGTCCGTACACTGTCCTCAGCGAGACCGCCTGCGCCGCTAGTCGAGCGTCGGCGCGGTCTCAAAAGGAGGCGCGAGATGAGAGCGTTGGACGCCATCGTTGCAGTCCTCTTGATCGTGGGGGGGCTCAACTGGGGGCTGGTCGGAGTCTTCAACTTCGACCTGGTCGCGGCCATCTTCGGAGCGGGCACTGCCCTCAGCCGCATCGTCTATGCGATCGTCGGTCTCTGCGCGGTGTATTGGCTCGTCGAGTGGAGCGCCATCCGCCGCCGCTACGGCGAGATGGCCCCGGGTGGACGGGCAGCGCCAACGCCCACCTAGCCGGAGACCCTCACCGCCACGCGAAACACAATCGCCCGACGGCCGGTCCGCCGGGCGACGCTTGCGCGCCATGTGCGAATCTCTCGGGACCTCTGCCCCGACGCTGTCCTGCTATAGCACTTCCTTCAGCTTCTTGGTCAGCGCCGGCAGAATCTCGAACAGGTCCCCAACGATCGAATACGTCGCAATATTGTGGATCGGCGCGGCGGGGTCTTTGTTGATGGCGATGATGCAGTCGGCGCTGCTCATCCCCGCCAGGTGCTGCACCGCCCCCGAGATCCCGCAGGCGATATACAGCTTCGGCTGCACCGTCCGCCCCGTCTGCCCCACCTGGTGATAGGCCGGGATCCACCCCGCATCGACGGCTGCCCGCGACGCTCCCACCGCTCCGCCGAGGGCCTGCGCCAGCTCCCTGATGATGGCGAAGTTCTCCGGCTTCCCCAGCCCCCGCCCCCCCGACACGATGATCTCCGCGTCCTGGAGGTTGACCTGCCCGTCGGTCTCCTGCTGCACGATCTCGACGATCTTCGCTGCCACCCCCCGCTCATCGAGGTGCACCGGCACCTCCACCACCTCGCCCGTCCGCGACGCCTCCGGCTCCAGCGCTTTCATCACGCCCGGCCGCACCGTCGCCATCTGCGGCCGCGCGTGCTTCGACACGATCGTCGCCATCAGGTTGCCCCCGAACGCCGGCCGCGTCTGAACCAATAGCCGCTCTTCTTCGTCGATGTCCAGCCCCGTGCAGTCCGCCGTCAGCCCCGCCGACAGCCGCGCCGCCACCCGCGGCCCCAGGTCCCGCCCCTGCGGGGTCGCCGACACCAGAACGATCTCCGGCTTGTGCTGGTTGATCAGCCCCGCCAGGACGTCCGTGTACGGTCCGGTCCGGTAGTGCTCCAACACCGGATCTTGCGCCAGGTAGGCCTTGTCCGCGCCATGCGCGAAGAGGTTCTTCGCCATCTCGGCGACGCCATCGCCCAGCAGCACCGCCGCCAGCTCCACGCCCAGCGTGTCCGCCAACCGCCGCCCCTCGCCCAGCAGCTCCAGCGTCCCCCGCCGGAACTCCCCGTGGAGATGCTCTGCCACCACCCACACCCCGCGGTACTGATCCACATCGACATCCGGGGTGTACGCCGTATCCAGCACGATTGCGTCGAACTTGCACGCGCTCGCGCACGCCCCGCACTGCGTGCAGTTATCGTTGAACTGGGCCTTCCCCTCCACCATATCGATCGCGCTATACGGGCAGGCGCGCAGGCACAGCTTACATCCAGTGCAATTCTCAGCAAGCAGACGTACCGCCATCGAGCGTATCTCCAGTAGGGTAGGGGAGGAACTCGCCTCCTGCCATTCCCGTCGTCCCGAGCGACTCGTCGCACGCAGCCTGGGGTGAAGCCGGAAGCGAAGAATGTCGGCGCCGGCTCGCTATCCGGCGGCGAGAGTCATCTCCTTGATCGCCTTCGCCAGCTCCTCCGCAATCTCTTCGGCCGACCCCTCCAGCGTCTTCCCCCCGCTCCGCTTCTCCGGCGGCCACACCCGCACCACCTGTGTCGGCGACCCGTCGAACCCCGCCTGCTTCGGGTCCGCCTCCAGATCCGCCAGCGTCCACTTGGTGATCTCCGCCCGCTTCGCCTTCAGCACGTTCCTCATGCTGGGATGTCGCGGGTCGTTCACCTGCTTCACCACCGTCACCACCGCCGGCAGCTTCACCTCGAGGACTTCGTAGAAATCATCCAGCACCCGGCGCGCCTTCAGCTTCCCCCCCTCCGCCTCCAGCGCAATCGCAAACGTCACCTGCGGCAGGCCGAGCCGCTCGGCCAGCTCCGGCCCCACCTGCCCCGTATCCCCGTCAATCGCCTGCTTGCCGCACAGGATCAGATCGACATCCGCGATCTTCTTCACCATCTGCGACAGCGCATAGGATGTCGCCAGCGTGTCGCTCCCCCGCGACCCCGGATCGCTCAGCAGGATCGCCTCATCCGCTCCCATCGCCAGCGCTTGGCGCAGCGCCTCCTCCGCCTGGGGCGGGCCCATCGTTATCACCGTGACCTTCCCGCCGTGGGCGTCTCGAAGCTGCAACCCCGCCTCGATCGCGTTCTCGTCCACCGGGTTGACGATGCTCTTCACGCCCTCTCGCACGAGAGCGTTCGTCTGCGGATCGACCCGGACTTCCGTGGTCTCGGGGACTTGCTTGATGCAGACAACGACGTTCACTGTTTGAGCTCCCGCAGCACGTGGTTTGCAATCACCCCCCGCTGCACCTCGCTTGTCCCCTCCACGATCTCGAACAGCTTCGCCTCGCGCATGTACCGCTCCACCGGGAACTCGCGCGTGTATCCATATCCGCCGAAAATCTGCACAGCCCGCGTCGTCGTCCGCATCGCCGCCTCGGAGGCGTACATCTTCGCCATCGCCGCCTCCTTCTCGAACGGCATGCCCTGATCTTTCATCCACGCCGCCCGCCAGGTAAGCAGCCGCGCACAGTCGACATCCGTCGCCATGTCGGCGACCATGAACTGAATCGCCTGGAAGCTCGAGATCGGCTTTCCGAACTGATGCCGCTGGTGCGAGTACGGCACCGCCGCCTCCAGCGCCGCCCGCGCCAGCCCCACCGCCCCCGTCGCCATCCCGATCCGGCCGACGCCCAGCGTCCGCATCGCCACGAGGAACCCCCCGTTCCGGCGGCCCAGCACGTTCTTCTTCGGCACCCGGCAGTCAGTGAAGATCAGCTCCCGGTTTGGCAGCGAGGAAAACGCCATCTTCTTCTCGTTCTTGCCGAACTCGAACCCCGGCGTCCCCTTCTCCACCACGAACGCCGTCATGCCCCGCGCGCCCCGCGACCGGTCGGTGCTGGTGATGATCACGTAGATCTCCGCCTCTCCCCCGTTCGAGATGAAGATCTTCGTGCCGTTCAGAACGTAGTGATCCCCGTCCTCCACCGCCGCCGTCGCCACCGCCGCCGCATCCGACCCCGCACCCGGCTCCGTCAGCCCGAAGGCCCCGATCTTCTCCCCCGTCGCCAGCGGCTTCAGGAACTTCTGCTTCTGCTCCTCCGTCCCGAACATCATGATCGGCGCCACCGCCAGCATATGCGCCCCGAACACCGCCCCCGTCGTCGTGCAGGCCCGCGAGAGCTCCTCGCCCACCGCCGACCACGTCACGAAGTCCATCCCCAGGCCGCCGTACTCCTCCGGCACGGGAATCCCCATCAAATCCAGCTCGCTCAGCTTCTTTATGCTCGCCCCCGGCCAGCACGCCGCTTCATCCAAGGCCTGCGCGTTGGGGGCCAGCTCCTCGTCGCAGAACTCTCTGACTGCCTCGAGTATTGCCGTCTGGTCCTCGTTGAAGGTGAAATCCATGAAGTTCTCGGCCTCCTGGCGCCGCCTCAAGCCTCTATGAGCGTTCCTGCGGCCGTGCCACGCCGAAGATGGTAACGGAAACAGGAAGCTGCGTCAACGCGAGGAGTCTGGCGATGCAGATGCTCACGCTTTCTTTCCCCCGCCTCCAGTTGACGCCGGCCGTGCTCCCTGCTATTGTGATCGCGAGCCGGCTCCGCCCGCGCCTGCTCGCAGATCAACGGCGCGCGGAACCGTCCGGCCCGCTGCCAATGTCAGGGGTTGGTCGGGATGTCGGTCGTTTCCCCTCTCCCGAGGAGGATGCTTTCCTCGAGCGGCTCCAACGCGAGCTGCCCCAGTGGCGGAAGGAAGGCATTCTCTCCTCCGATCAGGCCGACTCCCTGCTCGCGCGCTACCATCTCCTCCCCGGCGAAACGCCCTCCACCCTGCGGCGCTCCCGCATCGTGCTCGTCCTCGCCATCCTCGGCGCCGTCCTCATCGGCGTTGGCGTGATCCTCGTCATCGGCGCCAACTGGCAGGGCATTCCCAAGTGGACGCGCCTCGCCCTCCTCTTCGCTGCCACCGCCGCCACCTACGCCACCGGCTATCGCCTCGCCTACCACTCCACCAAGCACCCCCGCCTCGGAGTCGCCCTCCTTCTATTGGGGTCGCTCCTCTGGGGCGCCAGCATCTTCCTCATCGGCCAGATGTACCACCAGGGCGGCGGCGGAGGCGGCGAGCGCACCGCCCTCGCCTACTGGTTCCTGGGCGTTCTTCCCCTCGCCTACGTGCTCCCGTCGCTGTTCCACCTCGCCCTTTCCCTCGTGCTCGCCACCATCTGGCTCTTCATGACGCTCGACGTCTACATCTACACCCTCGACCAGCTAAGCGTCGCCCTCTTCATCCTGCCTATCGGCGTCGCCCTCTACAGCCTCGCTCGCGTTCACTCGGCCTCTCCCAGGGTCGGCGCCCTCCAGCCCGTCTACCAGTGGTTCGGCCTCCTGTTCCTCTTCGGCGCGCTCTACGCCCTCAGCTTCTCCTGGTCATCCCTGGTCTGGGGATACCCCGAGAAAGGGGCCGTGGTATGGTTCTTCTGGCTTCCCTTCGCGGCCGCAGCCGTCCCCTCCCTCTGCCTTCTCTTCCTTCGCGCCGTTCGTGACCGCGCCTCCCTCGGCGAGGCCCTCGGCCTCCTGTTGCTCCTTGCCCTCGCCATCAGCGCGGCCCTTGTCTTTTCCTCTCTCGTCCACACCGGGGGGCTGGATCGGGCGTCGAGCTACCTGCGGGCCGTCCGTCTCCCCCAGATGGCTCTCGCCAACCTCGTTCTGCTCGCCTCCGTCGTCGGCCTCATCGCCCTCGGCTGGGTGCGCAACCGTCCCGGCCTCGCCAACTTCGGCCTCTTCGTCTTCTTCCTCCAGGTCGTCACTCGCTACCTCGATCTACTCGGCGGCCTCCTCTCCAGCGGCCTCATGTTCATCGGCGCCGGTCTCCTCCTGCTCGGCGGCGGGGCCTTGCTGGAGCGCTCTCGCCGCCGTCTGCTCACTGCTATGGCCGAGCGGACCCCGCCATGAGGCGCCCACTCTTCATCCTCATCGTCAGCCTCCAGCTCCTCTTCCTGGTCGCCGAGGCCGGGAGCTTCGAGCTCACCATCAGGCGCGGCCCCACCGTAATCCTCAAGGTCGCCCCGGTCGACCCCCGCAGCCTCTTCATGGGCAACTACATGTGGCTCGACTATGTCGCCTCCGAGCTCGAGCTGAGCACTCTGCTGTACGACCCGGCCGTCCTCGACCTCCAGTGGGGGGATCCCGTGTACGTCAGCTTCACTCCTGAGAAGCCTTGGGCACGCCCGCGCGCTGTCAGCGGCACCCTCCCGCCGCCTTCCGCCGATGTTCATCTCCGCGCCCGCGTCATTCGCGTCGATCCGGTGGGCTCGATTCTCAGCTACGAGGCGCCGGAGAAGCCCATCTACCGCACCACGCCCTTCATTCGCGTCGACTATGGGCTCGATCGCTACTTCATCCCCGAAACGAAGCAGCAGGAAATCATGCGGATGCAACGCCGGCATGGGGAGGGAAAGATCGAGATCGCAGCGGAGATCGCCGTCGACAAGAAGGGCAAGGGGTTCCCTCGTCGGATTCTGGTGAACGGAAAACCGCTCGACTTCTAGTTTCCCGCACGGCACCCGCGCCCGACGCCCGGCAGGACCCATCCTCCCCCAAGCCGAACCTCGTAGCCAAACGACCCGCGCCGATCAGGCATCCCAAGGGGTGACCATGCTCCGCCTCACCGTCATCGATGGGCCCGACAAGGGCAAAGCCCTCACCTCCTCCGGCGCCTCCGCTTCGCTCGGCGCGGCCCCCGAGAACGACCTCTCCCTCTCCGACCCCTTCGTCTCCCGCCACCACGGCGAGTTCACCCGCGCGGGCGACGGCTGGCTCTACCGGGACCTGGGCAGCACCAACGGTTCCATCGTGAAGAGGGGAGAGGAGCTCCTGGACGTCGAGCGCGGCGGCCCCGGACTGGCACTCGCCGCCGGCGACACCATCGTGCTGGGAGAGACGGTCATCGGGGTCGAGTTCATCGAGGCCCCCCAACCGTCTCCTTCACAGCACACGAGCCATACGGTCATCACTTCCCGCACCCGCGACGACCTCGCCGCCTCACAGCGGCGCCAGCGCGAGTCGCTCGAGGAGCTCGCCGCGAGCTACGAGCTCGAGCAGACCATCAGCCTCGCCTTCGATCCCGAGGACATGCTCGACGCGATCCTCGAAGCCGTTCTGAAAGCCTTCCCCGCCGCCACTCACGCCATCGTGCTCCTCGTGGACAAGAAGACGCTCCAGCCCCGCCGCCAGATCGCTCGCGTCCGCGGTGAAACCGGCCGCCACGAGGGCGAGCTTCCCATCAGCACGTCCATCGCCAAGCGAGTGCTCGCGGAAGGGCATTCCATGCTCTTCACGGACGTTCCCGCGGAGTTCCAGAACGCTCAGAGCGTCCTCGCGGCCGGCATCAGCTCCAGCCTCTGCGCCCCCCTGTGGACCGGAGAGGAAACCGTCGGCCTCATCCAAGTCGAAAGCCGGGGCGGCACGGGCGCGCTCTCGGAGCGCGACGTCGAGCGCCTGGCTCTCTTCGCCAACCGCGCGGCCCTCGCCATCGTCGCCTCCGAGCTGTCGGATGCCGAGCGCAGGAATCAGATGATCCGCGATCTCTCCAGCATGATCACCCACGATCTGAAGAGTCCGCTCTCCACCGTCCTCGGGTTCCTGGAACTCCTCAAAGAGCAGGACCTGCCCGACTCCGGGAAGCACTTCGTCGACTTCGCCCTTGGCGGAACTCGGTGGATGTCCGTCCTCGTCGCCGGCATCCTCGATGTCGCCCGCCTGGAGGGCGCCGAGGTCAAACTCGACCTCGAACAGGTGAACATTGGCGAGGAGATCGAGCAGGCATGTGCTCTCATCGACTACCAGTTCCGCAATAAGAACATCGCTCCGATCATCGAGGTCCAGCCGGATCTGCCCCCGGTCTCCGCGAACCGCGAGTTCCTGCGCCGCATTATCGTCAACCTTCTGGGCAACGCCGTCGAGCTCTCGCCCTCCCGCACGTCCATCACCGTCTCGGCCGCTTTGGAGGACGAGGGGCAGGCCGCTGTAATCAGCATTCAGGATCAGGGGCCGGGGATTCCCAAGGAGTACCAGAGCCGCATCTTCGACAAGTTCGTCCAGGCCGAGTCCCGCCAGCGCGATCAGCGGAAGATGTCGGTGGGCCTCGGGCTCGCCTTCTGCAAGCTCGCGGTCGAGGCGCACGGCGGCCGCATCTGGGTCGAAAGCGAAGAGGGCAAGGGCGCCTGCTTCTTCTTCTCCATCCCCCTCAGCGCTGAGCCGGGCTCGTCACAGACGTCCCCCTGAGGTCACGCTAGCGGCGCCGGCCGAACCACCCGCGCTTCTTCGGTGGCTTGTAGTTCTGCAAGGCATCGCTGATCGCCGATTGGGACTCAGTGCGTGACTTGCGAACTGAGATCGCGGGGTTCGGCGTGCCGCACTTCCAGCACGAAGCCGTCTTCTCCGCCAGCCACTCGCCGCATTTGGAGCACTTGAACCCTGGCCCTTTTGCCGCTGAGGCGGCGGGAGGGGGGGTAGCGGACGATATGGGGGATGGAGTCGGCTTCGCCGGGGGGGGCGGCGCGGAGGCGGCGGGGGGCGGGGTCGGCGCCGCGGGGGGCGGCGTAGGCGGCACGACGGACTCGGTTGGCGCGGTGCCCGGCATGACCATCGTCCCCTTGGGGAACGCATTGTGTACCCCCTCCGACACCGGAGGGATGCCCGTGGTACGCAGGGCGGCGATGATCTCTCTCACGGTCTGAAACCGATACGGGGGCTGCTTCCGGAGACACTTGTTCAAGGTTCGCGAGACGGTCGGCGGCAGCCCCGAAACGGACTCGATTTCCTTGTTCGATATGGCATGGAGCACGGCCCCCGGCGCCTCCCCTTCGAATGCCGGCCGGCCGGTCAGCATCTCGTAGAAGGTGACGCCGAGGGAGAAGATGTCGGAGCGAACATCGAGCTTCTCGCCTCGCGCCTGCTCCGGCGACATGTACGAGATAGTGCCCATCATGGTTCCGGTCTGCGTCATCCCGGTCTCGTAGACGATCGAGGCCAGCCCGAAATCCATGATCTTCGCCCGGCCCCCGCGCAGGACCATGATGTTGTCGGGCTTGATATCGCGGTGAATGATCCCCTGATCGTGCGCGTAGGCGAGCCCGTCACACACGTCGAACATGATCTGAACCGACCGCTCCACCGGGAGCGACCCCGTCTCGTCGATGCGCTCTCTGAGGGATTGCCCGTCGAGGTACTCCATGACGATGAAGAACGTCTCCCCGTCCGCCCCGGTGTCGAGCACTTGGCAGATATTGTCGTGGGTGAGCGAGCGCGCCGCACGCGCCTCCCGCTGAAACCGCTCCACCGTTTCCCAACGAGCCCGCGCGTTGAGGCCTTGGGGGAAGATGATCGTCTTCAGGGCAACGTCCTGCCCCTCCGACGACCGCGCCAGGTAGACCGTGCCCATCCCGCCTTGACCGAGCTCGCGCTTCAGCGTGTAGTCCGCGATGTTGCCTAAGCTCAAGGCCGCACCTCCCTGCCGGCGTCGCCGCCCGCTCCTGCCTCCGCCGCCCTTGCCCCTCCGCGTCGCCCGGACGCAGGCTGTATGACTGGTGTGATGCTATCTGTTTCCTTGTTCTGGCCGCTCGCTATCGGCTCCTCCCGGCTGAGATCAGCATCGCGATACGGTGAGCAGGCCGCTGGCATAGGGGACCCGTTCGACTTCGCTCAGGGCAAGCTCCCCGGCGATTCGCCCCCTCTGCACTCCCCTCACTCGCGTTTGGGGTTGCTGACGGTGACAGGGGGTAAGTGCCTTGGGTGGGATAACGAATCAGCGAGACATCGGGGCCAGGGGATTTCGCTTACAGCAACTCGCTCGCTTTGGTCACTACCTTGTAGTTCACCCGTAGTGCACCCTCGAAGTGCCGCTCGCCACACTCGATCTTCCTACGCTCGTCAGGCCGTAGCTCATCGAGGTTCAGCGTGTCCTTCGTCTCACGGACGAGGTAGATGACGGGAGGCTCCGACTCTGGGCTATCCATCACTATGGCCCAGTCTGGGATGTAGTCGCCGACCGGCGTCGGGACGGTGAACCAAGACGGCAGCTTGAGGTAGAGCCTTACATCGTTTCGGCGTTCCAGGGCCTCGACGAACTTAGTTTCGGTCGAGGAATCGCAGCCGACGTAGCTGTAAAGGGAGTTGCCGCGCGTCGCCTTTACGATGTGCCGCCCGAATACGTCCGCTTCTTTGTCGTCCAGGATGCGGCTCATCTCCCAGCACTCGCCGATCTTCTCGTACTGGATACCGTTAACCAGATGGTCTTCCAGCTTCGCCCTGAGGATTCGCACGGCCTCGGAGGCGAAGCCGTACGGGTTGGCCATAGCCTCCGCCTGCTTCGCCGTTCGTTTGAACACCTCCAGCAATGTCCGGCGCGTCAACTTGACGGGTGGCTTGGCGTGGCTCAGCAACTCCTCCATGAGGGCCACTAGGTTCGGCATCTGGTGGGTGCCCGAAAGATCGACGGCCGTGTGCGTTCCCGTCGTCTGATAGGCACCGAACTCCCGCCGGTCCTCGCGCACGTCCATCTGCGCTTTGGTGATGGTGATGCGGGGCGGCGGAATGGTGGAACGATCCAGCTCGGCGATGACTTCCGCGAGGAGCTTCCCGGTGTCCACCGTCACTGCATATCGGGTCTTGTGGCTGATCCTCTTCCAGAGCGCCTCGAACTCGGGACGGAGGGTGTGAAGCTTCCGCAACTTGGCCTTGGGAGCACCTTTCTTTCTGATCGGCGGTTTGTCGGCGTCGCGACCATACTCGGCCTCGACCTCCTCCTGATAGCGCCGCACGTAGCTGTCGTAGCTCTCGTTGACGACGACGGTCAGCAGGTTGACCGCTTCGTCTCGCACCCGCTCGCCCTGCTGGTTCACGACCAGCCGTATGCCTCGGCCCAGCTCCTGCCGCTTCCGCATCTCAGAGCCCGTCTGGTTCAGCGTGCAGATCTGGAAGATATTCGGATTGTCCCAGCCCTCTCGCAGCGCGGAGTGGGAGAAGATGAATGAGACCGGCTCGTCGAACGACAGGAGCCCTTCCTTGTTCCGCATAATGAGTTCATAGGCCTGGCGGTCTCGCTCAGTCTTCCCGGTGACGCTGTTCTGCAGGATGGTCTCGCCCTCTCGGGTTCGTCGCTCTGCGAAGTAGGCGGCCTGCACGTCCGCCGCCTTGCGCTTCTTCCATTCCGGGTAGCCTGTCTTCAACTCATCGAAGTACTGATCGAAGAGCCGCCGGATGATCGGCTCGTCACCCGCGTAGTTGCTCACGCGGTCGATGAAGAACAGGGAGAGCACCTTGATCCCCTGGCGGCGCAGGCTCCGCTGCTTCCTGAAGTGCTCCTCGATCGTCTCGCGGATCTGCGCCGAGAAGATCGCATCCTTGTTCACCCCCTGTGTCTCACCGAGTCGGATTTCGTGGCCGTTTGCGAACCGCACGAACCCCCCGGCCTTGCTGATCTCGCCAATCCGGTATGGTTCGTAGTCCGAGCGGCCCGTCTTCTCCTCAAGCCTGTCCTCGGGGCGAACTCGAACAACGCGCTCCTTCACCGTGCCGTCCGCCATGAGGCGGTGAACGGCGATCTGAGCGGCTACGGTGTTCTTCACGGTGCTGATGCTCTCCAGACGAAGGAAGGGACGGTTTTCATCATCTGACTGGACGACTGAGGCCACCTCGACCTTCTTCACGAGCCCCTGTTGGTAGGCCTCATAGGGCGTCAGTCGGTAGACGACGTTGTACGGGTTGCGGTGGGTGGCACTGTAGCGCAGCGCGAAGAGCGGATGCAGAGCCGCGAGGGCCTGGACGCGAAGCTCGCTCTCCATGTTCTGCGGCTCGTCGAGGATGAGGATGGGACGGGCGGCCTGCACGAGGTGGATGGGGGTCTCCCCCTGGAGGCGGTCGGTGCTCTGGCGGATGACGTTTGACGCCCGGTTGAAGGAGTCGATGGTCATCACCATGATCTCGACGCTGTTCGAGCCTGTGAAATGCCGAACCTGGGAGAGATTCGCGGAGTCATACACGTGGTAGCGGTAGGGCAGGTTTCCGTAGATCTCGCGAAGATGGGTCGCGGTGATCTGGAGGGCCTTCAGCACACCTTCCCGCACTGCGATCGAGGGCACGACGACGATGAACTTCCGCAGGCCATAGGAGCGGAACAGCTCCAGCGCAGTCCTGAGGTAGACATAGGTCTTGCCGGTACCGGTCTCCATCTCCACGGAGAAGTTGGGAAAGCGGACGAGCTGCTCGCCTGCCACCGTCTCGATGCTGCCATCGATGTACTGAAGCGCTTCGTCTACTGGCAGGTCGTTCTCGGCTTGCACCGCTTGGAGGTTGGCGAACAGTGCGTCCTCGTCAAGGTCGAGCCGGTTCGGGATGGCGGCGAAGCCGCCGGTAGGGGCGATGCTCATCTCGGCCGTCACCAGCGGCTGGCCGTCGAGAATCTTCACCACCGATTCGATGGCCCGGAGCTGGTAGTCCTGGTTGCCGTCGAACTTGAACTGCATGGGCATTGCGTGATCTACAGGACCTTCAGTCGGCACTGGGTCGCCAGGTTTGCGGCCAGGGTGTCGTCCAGCGCGTGGTCGCGGCAGATGAGGAGGTCCTCTGTGGTGAGATCGAGCGCGCGCACGGTCTCGTTTGCGATGACTTCATCGAGGCAGATCAGGAAGCGCTGCTCTCGATCTGGGTCGCACACCCTCCACACGATGTTGGTGGTGATGGACTCGACGCGGCTCGCCTGGTAGTTGAGGCCGAAGCCGGCCTCCTTGAGCGCCACTTCGGCAATCACGTTCTCCGGCGTCCAACCGTCGAGAAGAGGGTCCTCGAACAGCTCAGCCTGGCGCGCCATATCCTCCGGTTCATCCCCCTCCGGCGGAGACCACTGGCGGAAGCTGGACTCCGTGAGCTTGTAGACGCGAAAGCCCAGATCTTCGGGTGTCTGGCGCTGTTCGAGGCTCGGCTGGCCGTTCTTGGGTTCGCGCAACTTCTTGATGACGCGCCGCACCCGCTCCCTGCCAATCTCGGCAACGTCGGCGTACCCCATCTCCGTCGCCACTGAGTCTTCGGGGGTCGGCTCAGGCAGCTGGACCATGATGAACCGGCGGTTTGCCGCGTCCTCCCGATTCAGCTCGAACACCGCCTGCGCCATAGTGCACGAGCCGGCAAAGAAGTCCAGGACTAGGTCATCGTCCTCGGCGTTGGCTCCGGGCACTAGGCACTTCAGCATCAGGCCAACAGACTTCGGGAAATCGAAGGGAACTCTCCCGAAGAGCCGCCCCAACTCCTCCTTCCCGTTCTCGTAATTGATCGACTTGTCAAGCCACAGAGCCTTCTGCTTAGTGGTCGCCCCGTCTGGGGGAATGTAGTCCTTGCGGAAGACCCGCCAAGCTCCTGTGCCTACTTGCCGCGCAACCAGGAGAGTCGTGCTTCTGTTGGCGCGAGGCTTGCCCCACGTCCAGCAACCGTCCTCTCCCGCTGAATTCCGCGGCAGTATCTCAGTCGAGAATCGTCCCTTGCGTTCCAGAGCGACTTCACCGCTCTTCGGGTCGGCGTAGAACGGGTAGAACAGGTTCGGACGATTCCGTCGGTTGAAGACTGGATTTCGATTCCTCAGTTCCAGCTCCCGGTACCGGCCCTTCTTGTCCTCCTTGTCGTATTCCTTCAGGGCGTCGCTGTCCTTGGGAATCTGGCAGATCGCTTGCTGAGTGGCGTCACGAGCATAGATAGCGACATACTCGTATGTCTTCGCCAGGAACCTATCGAGAGTTCTACCGCGCGGGTTCGTCTGTGCCACAACGAGCGCGATGAAGTTCTCATCTCCAAAGACCTCGTTCATGAGCATGCGGAGGTTGTGGACCTCGTTGTCGTCAATACTCACGAAGATCACACCATCTTCCCTCAGCAACTGCCGCGCGATGAAGAGCCGCGGGTACATCATGGAGAGCCAGGCCGAATGATAGCGGCCGCTCGTCTGGGGGTTGCTCGTGAGAAGGTTCCCCTCGGTGTCCCGCTGCCCGGTCAACTGCAGATACGTGTCAAGCGGGTCGGTGTAGTTGTCGCGATAGACGAAGTCGTTGCCCGTGTTGTAGGGCGGGTCGATGTAGATCATCTTCACCCGCCCGAAGTACGCCTTGTAGAGGAGCTTGAGCACCTCCAGGTTTTCGCCTTCGATGAAGAGGTGCTGAGTCCGATCCCAGTTCACCGACTCCTCGGGGCAGGGCACGAGCGCGGCGCGGCTGGGTGTCTGGATGACGCGGATCGCTTCCTGCTTGCCGGTCCAGGTGAACAAGTAGCGCTCCGGCTGGTCGTCCACCATCTCGCCGAGCGTCGCGCGGAGCTTCTCCCAGTCCACCCTCCCCTCGCCGACGGCCTCGGGGAACATCTCACGGAGGCGCGCAATCTGCTGCGCGACGAGGTCGGGGGAGGTCCGCGCCACCCGCTCGATCTTCGGCCTGCGCTTCCGTGGCGTGCGCTTTGCCTTGTCTGTCTGCTTCCTAGCCATTCGGAAATCCCCTCGACATGCGGCCTCCCCGCCCTTGCCGCCCCTCCATAGGACACCGGTGTCGGATCTCGGCAGAAAGAGAAGGTAGCACATGCACGTCGACGCGCCAGACTGGCTGTAGCTTCCGTATGCGTGGCCGCAGTCCCTGCCGTGAGCGACGCGAGACGGCAACGCGCGCCGAGGCCCGTCGGATCGCTGTCCCGATGGCTTCCGACACCTTGTGGCAGTGAGGCACATCGCCCAGCGGCCCGCGAATCGCCACCGTCAGCATTTCGGGGTGCGCACGCGGCCGCGAACTGCGCGTTGTGTGCGCTTGTGCGCGGCGATCGGCCCCTGCCCGCGGTTGCGCCTCGGATTCCCCTTGTGAGAGGGGTTGTCGGCGCGTTTGGGCGCCGCGTTGGGCGGTCTGAGGCAGCTGTCCATCCAGCGTTCCTTCCCACGCATGTCTCTAGTAGCGCTATCAGGGCTCGGTTCGGCGCAGATTGTCCTTGACGGCATGCTTTATGTTGCGCGCCACATAAGGGAACTTATGTAGAGCAAGATGTTATGTTGTGTTCCCTTGTGCAGACACGAGCAGCGCTCTTCGCAGGCTGAAATCGCAGGACTTTACGTGACATAACGCGCGCCTTCATGATGGGGCCAGGGCAGCATTG
>Ga0307378_10003555_pt1 | contig 22806 bp, 26 predicted proteins | sample UN1MG_FD_202238 | JGI IMG/M metagenome (GOLD analysis project Ga0307378, IMG submission 202238) | Soil microbial communities from Risofladan, Vaasa, Finland - UN-1 | ecosystem: Environmental > Terrestrial > Soil > Coastal area > Acid sulfate soil | place: Finland: Risofladan, Vaasa | collected...
TGTGGTTTAATTATCTTTTTTGCACATGAGAACAATACGCACACACACAATAACAATCCTACGCTTTTCATTTAAAACCTCCCTTTGAATTTTGGTTTATTTTCTTCCTCTTCCTCTTTTTTAATTCCTATTCCCCTTGTTCTTGATAATTGTCTACCTGTAAATGATAGGGCTTGTGGTGTTTCTTTTGTTAGGGTTTTTACAAATGGAAGCGTAGCCCCCGCCGCTATACGTGGGCTACCAACAAACAACCCCGCGCCCTTTGCCCATAAACTACGCCCCGTTGTCCACTTTGGTAATATACCTCCCGTTCCCGCCTCTCCCATCATGTCAGCTAATTGAGCCATTTTTGCTTCTTGTGTAAACTCTCCACCAAAGACTTTTTCAAAATCAGCAAGCCATTCCCGAGCTTTTGTTTTTCCCTTATTATTAATATTTTTTACAAAAGATTCCGCCCTTAATTCTCTGGTTGCCTCGTCATATCCTATAAGTTTTTTCATTTTATTTATTATATTAAGTTTGTTGGAAAATTCTTTCATGGTCTTTTCGTATTGTGTACCCTTTGCCGTTTTAGTTACCTCTTCCTGAATATCGTGTCTTAGTTGTTTGAGGGCTGTTATATATTTATTTGAGGCTTTTCCAAATTGGTCATCTATTATAACATCTAATTCTATACGAAAATCATTCATATCAACCGGTCTTATAAATCCAGTATCACCCTTTTTAACCGCTAAGTTTTGTAAATCTTCTACCTTTTGTAATATTTTTGCAGACACGGCTTGCATTTCTTTTGTTGCTGGTTTTCCTGCAAATGTTCTTAGTTTACTCATAAATGGAATAACACTTACGCTTGGTGAATTTTCGAGCGCAATTTGTATTTTGTCAGCATCGGGCATATATTTATGAGACTCACCAATCATGTCTGTTATTTTTTGTCCTATTTCAACCTGAGTGCCATAAGCCTTTTTAAGGGCTGCCCTACCCGCCTTTGTTCCGCCAAGTTCTAACGCTTCCTTGCTTACACCAGTTGTCCACTCTGCTAAGTCACCAACCAAGTTTTTTATTTTACCCGCTACCACCCGTCTTCCTACCCCAATAACCGGCAACACGCCCCCGGTTGCTGCGCTTAATCCTATTTCTGTTGCCACCTCTTTGGGTGAAAATTTTTGCCCCTTGCTTACATCTTCGGCTTGGTGTATACCAGCACTTACAACACCCTCGCCAGCCCCCACAAGCGCCCCTGTCGCAACCTTACCAAGTGCAGACAAACCCTTAAGCGCCGGGGCAACCCCGCCTGTACTTAGCGCTAATGGTAGGGTTGTTGGGTCGCGCAATATTTTACCAACAATATTTTTACCTTCACGCCTTTTAAAAGATTCTTTAAATGTTTCACCGCCCGGAATTAATGCAGGAAGTGCGGCAATACCCCGTCCTGCTATTGTTAATGCCTCAGCGGCCTGTGCTGGAACTTTTTTTATACTTCTTGCTTCCTCGCCAATGGCCTGTGTTCCCGTAGTCGGAAACAACAAACTTTCGGCTGCTTTGGGTAAACCAAATAATGGACGTGTTGTTTCTTTTCCTTCGGGCTCAACGGGCTCGGTGGGTTGTTGTGATAATGCCCGGTTTCTTTTAAGAGTTAAAAACTCTAATTCTTCTTTTTCGGTAAGTGGCATTATTCACGCCCCCCGCTTGCTTTTTGTTTAGCTAATAGAACTTTATACCTTTTTTCCTCTTCCTCTGTCCACTCTTCCTTTTCCGCCCCCTCGGAAGTTATTTTATACCTTGACGTTTCGGGTTCTTCTGTTTCTTCTGATTCCGGTACATTTAAGGTAGCCATTACATTATACAATTTTTCTTTCATTTGTTGGCTTGTTAGGTTTGGGTCTTTAAATGCTTTTAATACAGCAATTTTTATTTTTCTTTCATCTCCCGTGTCGGTCACTTTTGGCATAACATTAAGGGCAAATACCCTATCTTGGTCGGTTAACCTACCGCTTTCTCCACCTATCTTTTTAGCAACCTGCCCAGCTAATAACCCGGCGGTATCATTTAGGGCTTTTGTCTTAGCTGCAAATCCAGCCAATGACGCTCCCTTTGCTAAAAACCCACCTACGCGCCCCTGTGCCTTTACTTGTCCGGCGAGAGTAATAACTAAATCAAGTCCCTTTGCTATATCTTCCTGTGTTTCTTTTCTTTTCCTTACTTCACCCTCTTTTTTAAACTCTTCTTTTACCTCTAATTTAGCCCTTAATTTTTCAAGCTCCCCCGTGAAGTCTCCTTTTAACCCTAAATCAAAATTTCTTTTCTGTGCCGCCATTTGCTCGGCGTGAGTAAATCCAGCTTGTTGTATTTTTTCTTGTTGTTCAAATCCCGCTTGCTGTATTTTTTCTTGCTGTCCAAAACCGGCCTGTTGTGTCTTTTCTTGATAACCCCGCTGTTCCGCAAGTTTAGCCTCTTCCTGCAGCTTTACAATACGCGGGTCTTGTGTTGCTTCCGGGCCTAATCCCGCCGCCTCAAATTTAGTTAGTTTTTCCTGTGGCGATAATTCCTTTGGGGCCGCAAGTGTGGGTTGTCCCTCTCCAACTTCAGCACCACCGCCAATAGCAGATACTTGTTTTGTAAATGCCTCTTTTATGTCGGGGTCAACTTGTAAGGTTTTTAAAAATTCCCCAACCTTAATACTTGCCTCTTCTTTTTTCTTAGCCGCCGTTGCCTCACGTTCACCCGTTGCCACATTCTGTTGCATAGATTCTAACTGTAAAGCTTTAAACGGTTCCTCTTCTTTTTGCTTTTGTCTTTCAAGTAATCCCTGAGCAAATATATTGCCCGACTGTGTTATTCCTTGACCTAACGCCATTAATGCCGCGCCTTTTCCAAATCTACTTGCCATTATATCCCCCTCTCGCCAGCTTTAACAAGGTCTTTCCAAAAGCTTCTCTGGCGTGAAGCTACGGTAGCCGCGCCGCGTTGCCCTGCAAGAAATTCTAAGCCCTTCATATTTTGCTTTCTACGCTCTAATTGTATTTGTTCTTGAAACTCTTTTTTTCTTCTGGCTTCTGCTTTTTTGGTTAGTTCCTCTCCGGCTTCGGCTGTTTGAGAAGCCCCCGCCGCACTTACCCCCGTGCCTATTAAAGCCGAAATTCCAGCTATTAATGCCGCCGCTGTTCCTACTGCCATATTATGCCTCTATCCTGTTATGAATTACCATATTGTTCAAAAGCCCCATTATTATATTCATCTGTAGAGTGAGTGTTTATACGAAAGATTTCTCCCGTGAGTACATTTACCAAAGTGTATTCTTTTCCGTTCGGCCCATGTTCTTCAACTGTTTTTTTGCTTTTTAATTGATAAACCGCACCGTCCTTTTTTAAAAATCCACCCACTGATGGCATATTTACAAAAATATCTCTTTCAGTAGAGGATTTATCCCCAACTTTCTTTGTATCTAAATTCCATTCTATTGTTGTGTTACTTGCTAATAGTGTCTTATAAACAGGGTCATCTATTGTTTTTCCTGTGAAGTATCCTATATCTTTTTCACCATTTTTTAGCTGCGTTAGTATCTGCTCATACGGCCCCTCATCAGTGCCATAAATAGTTGTATTGACAAAACTATTAAACGCTCCCTGGTGTGCATCTTGTAGTCCAATAAAATTACCCTCATCGTCAAAAACACCTACTCCGGGGTCGTCCGGGTCTAACCCGTGTGATAGTGCATATTGATACTGTTGCATTAAATAATCTTCCTCTAGTGCGCTTTTCCATGCGTTAGGGTCTGAGGGTGGTATAGTTATACCGTTTTCTTTTAGTTGCTCGTTGAGATAATTTAAAGCCGCGTCCGGGTCTGCTCTACCCTGTGCTATTTCATTCTGTATAAATTCATACTGCTGCTGGACTTTTGCCATATCTACCCCGGCCTGTTCAAGCGCAAGTTTAGCCTCTTGCATTTTCATATTATCCTGGTGCATATTCATTTCATGCTCAAACTTTAATTTCTGTAAAATCTTCTGTTGCTCAAAATCTTCACTCATTATCGACTTCTGTAATTCGGTGTCGAGGTATTTCATTGACTCTTCAAAACCCTGCTCTTTATCCAACTTATTCATTTGCTGATTATGCTGAAATTCAAGAATCTGCTTTTGTCTGTCCACGTCATTATCGGCATAGGCATTTTGTAACTCATTCTGTAGGTATGCCATTTTTTCATCGTGTCCCATTTCCTGCGTAAGCTGGTGAAGCTCTAACTGGCTTTTAAGTATTTCAATATCCTTCGCTCCCGTTAAATTATTTTCCTGCATTAATAGGTCGTGTTTTTTATTAAGGTCATCCATCATGGCCGCAAATTGTTCCTCACCTATTCTCTCACCTGTTTTCCACGACATTTCGTTTTGTTGTAAAATAACCTGTTGTTTAAAGTTGTCCTTTGAAATCTCACCCTTTTGCAGTAAGTCCATTAATGACATACCACTGGAAATAGCCGCAGTAATTCTTTCCTGATCTCTCGCGGCTTTATCACCTATAAGCCCTCTTTCAAATTCCATCATTTCTCTAAATTTAGCCTCTTCAGGAGCAAGCAATCCCTCTTCGATGTATCGCCCGGTGTCTCTAAAGCCGGAAGAAATAAGCCCCTCTCTTATTTGCTTTGCCCTCATAGCTTGTGACACTTTTAAAGCTTCTCTCGCCGCCGTTTCCTGTGCGAGCACTCCCGCGCCCTCGCCGCCCATTTGCTGTTTTAGCTGCTCCAAAACCATTTTATAAAGCTCGGTATTTTTAATATCAAACCCCTGATCGCCTTGTAGTAAATCCATTATACCCGTTGGCCCCGTTGGAGTGGTTGTATCTGGCTTTACTGCCTGGTCAAAAGAAGGTATATCACCACCGGGTGATACGGCGGTAGGGCTTACGGCTTGAGCCTGTGGTGCTCCCGTTGCGGGTGGTGGTAATATCTGCGGCCCCGGTTTTGCCGGTGGTTGAATAATACCCTGTGTTGGTTTTGCTACGGCTGCGGGGGCTTGCTGTGTAAGCGCCTGTAGTGTCGTTGTAGCGGGTTGGGGTGTTATCCCTACCTTTGGGACTAAAGCCTCAGTTTGAGCTTGTATATTGCCCCCTATTGCGGGTGTTTTAACCTGTGGCCCCGGTATTGCTCCCGGTCTCATACCCGTTGCACCCAATTCACCCAATGCCTTAAATTGTGCTTGGGGTTGAAACCCCCCGGCTGGTAATTCAAAATCTGTTGTCTGTTGTCCGAATTTCTTCGCCGCCCCGAATGGATTGCTTTTTAAAAAACTGTTTCTAAATGCCATTACCAAATCCTTAAGTTTACGTTTGCCCTCGCCGTGTCAAAAACTACTTTAATATTATTAGTATCTTGACTCTCTACTTTTACATTTACAAATTCATCAGCCCAAATCACCTGACATCCTACGGGCTCTCTTTTTAGGCTATGATTTATCGTATGTATATAATTTTCCCTTATTGTGGTGGTTTCATCACTCCCCGGCCCCATCCACTTAGCCCCGTCATATTTAACAGTTGAATCACCCGTATTGCGGATTTTAATAACAACCGCGTCAATGTCACCGTCCGTTGTAAGTATTTCCCTTGCGTCATAAGTGTGTCGTATCATTTTTTTACTTTGGGTATTAATTCTTTAATCTTTTTGCTGTAAAAGTTTTTTAATTTTATTGTCTTTGTGAGTTGTTCCACAATATTATCAGCACTCTTTTTGTCGCCCACCATGTTATGCGCCTCACCCTGAATTGTTAAATTATAGATTGTATTACAACACTGTTGCTCGTTCATTTTTAGTATTTCAATCTTTGCTTCTTTTTTTATGTCATCCATTGAATACCTCTAACTGGTTAAAGGAAAAGTGTTATTTTATATCCTAACTGCCCCCGCTATGTAATATTTTTTAAATTTGGCGCTCTCTTTGCTACCTTAATTAATATGGTCTGTATATCTATATATTCTTTGTCTGTTAATTCAATTGGTGCGACATCGGGTATCTGAAAATTAACCGTTGCGGGAATTATAATAGTTTCACCTTCTGGCGGTGTCTCAGTTCTCGGTGGTGTTATAACTGGCCTACCGCTTTCCACATCAATCTCAGATTGTGGTATTTGTTTTTTTGCTTTAAATATTGACATACGCCGCTCCTATTTAGTTAATTCGTTTCTACTTCCCATCGTATCTTTTTCTAAATGTATCCCGACTTGATGGATATAAACATCGTCTGCGTATTCAGTGCCACCAGTTGCTGCAATTCGTTTTACTCTGGGAACTATCTGCGCTCCGATTTTATATGTTGAGAAATCTATATCGCCCATATCTAAATACAAATGAGTTAAAGCCGCCGTTGCTGTTGGTATTGTAAATTCTGCTGTGTATGATGTTTCTGCAAACACCTCGTCCATATCTGACATTGTAAGCCAGATAGTAAATTTTGCAAATCTATCCGCACCGGTATTTTGTATCGTTTTATTTGAAAAATGTAAATGTAAATGTCCTGTCGTTGCTTCTTTCCAGAAATGAGGTATTTCATTCGATTCACAGTCAATATAATCGTCTACGCTAAAGGCATAGGCACCTGTATTTGTGGAAAAGGCTTCCCGTGTGGGGTAGTTTGCAGCCGGTACTTTTCCGGTATGAATTGTAAATTGTAAATCCTCAGTTACGGTATTCTGTAATTCAATTGTTTTATTAGCTCCGCAAGTAATATCAAGATCAGACGGGGCAATAAGAGAGGTATTAATTACACCGGCAGTACCATTGTATATAGCACTCATAGCCTGTGTTGCCCCTAATACCAGTCCGTTAGTGTCGGAGGCTATTTGTATTGCTCCCACTAATCTTGAAGGTGCAGTACCGTTTTGAAATATGCAATAATCAATATTACCGCCCTCTTCAAAATAGTGCATATATACCGTTCCACCAGTGGGGCCAAGTGCATCACAATATGTATGTCTTGCATATAAACTTCCTTTTACTTCATTTGAACCCTCTTTGTCAACCCTAACCCTATCGCCATAGGCATCACCCCAAACTATACCATTATCAAGATTAAGCGTGAATTGAAGAGCGTGAATATTTCTTGGGACAGCAGCACTTCCAACCTCCCCAATACCCAAACGTGCTTCTCCATATATTCCAAATAAATTTCCTATTTGACCCACTCCACCTGTACCAAACCCCCCGGTAGCTTGATTTAAATAATTTAAAGAGTATATTCCATAATAATGGTCGCTTGTGTTGGTAAATCCTAGTGTCTTTGTTAAATCTGAATTTATTCCATACAAAGGACTTCCAGTGTTAATAGCATTATCGTAAATCCTTAAAAAATAAGGAGCACCCGGTGCGATATTAATTCCCACATGACCAGTTTGTAAAGTCCCATTAACCAGCATTGCATTAGCACCTGTAAGCTGTATTAAATCCGTATCCGCTGCTATGCCTATGTTGGAAGCTGTGATGAAGGAATTGCCCGTTATACTTCCGGTTGTGGTAAGCGTCTCATTATCAAAAGAAATAGCCCCGCCACTATCGGTTATAGAGCCGTTTGCAAGTGTGAGGTTTCCTATAGTTGAAGCGGTAACTGCATTGAATATTTTTCCAAATACTATTTTCTCCCCCGCATCAGTAGAAACAAAAGTCTGGTATAAATTTGCGCCCTCTCCGAAACTTAAAGCCACCGCCAAATTATCGGGGAATAATATTTTATTTTCAGTCGTAGCACCTAAAAAGGTAATATCTTCATAGAGATTAACACCTATTCCATCACCAAAAGTTACATCAGCAAGTGCCATAGTACATATGGTTGTCCATGAGATAGCAGTTCCAATAGTATCGCTTCCAGCCGCATAAAAAACATGATCGCCAGTAGCTCTTGATTGTTCATAAAGTGTTGCTACGTCTTCTTGTCTATATTCCCACCTGCTGTCTGTGTTATCATATACACCATTCATAGACAAAGAAAAAACTGCGTCACTTGTTGCTGCGGAAGTAGTAGAAATTGCAGCATTATTAAATTCAAAAACACTCAGAGAATCATGCCATACTTCGCCCGTAGTAGTATGGTCTATTTCAAATAGTGCACCAAAACCTCCAACAACTGTGCCGGTATTGCGTATTGTTAAAACTGGAGTCCCACTACCAGCAGAATCAATTGCTCCTGTTGGTTCTATATAAAATGTAAAACCGGTAGTACTTACACTTAACATTGAGGCAGAATTGGATACATACCGTTTCATCCCATATACACCACCATTATAATACATATTACAAGCCAAAAGAGTTGGGCCAGTAGCACTCATATTTGTTAGGCTTGTAACTGAACCCATTTCAAGCCCGCAAGTATAACCACCTGTACCGTATACTGTTTTGTTGTTGGCTCTTCCCAATGCCATCAATTTGGGATGACCAAACCTTACAGTATCTCTTGCCATGTGAAAACATTCTTTTAAATCTGAGTATAAATCGTCATATAAATCTATGGTCACTTTCCCATAAAGATCATCACCAGTACCATAATGTGAAAATTCTAACTCTCCTAAAGTACCTAAAGTTCCATCACCCTTCTCACCCTCAAAAATAAATTTATTTTCTCTCCCACCATCTGTATTTTCGTGTGTCGTATTATGTAAAGTTAAATATGGAACTGTACTGGCTATATCAAGCATCGTTCCTGGTGAGGCTTCTCCAATACCCAAAAACCCCGTAGCATAATCATAAACAAAAGTATCTGTTTGTGCTATATTCCCCGTTGCATTTCCGTATAATATTTCTTTATCGTCAAGACCCGTTATTTGCCCAGCGTCAATACTATCTATTATAATTGTTTCGTGCCAATTCGATTTATCGGAAACAACCGAAATATTTTCGTATTGATTGTCTAAAACTATAGAAGATTCACCATCTATTGTCTGGCTTCCCGTTGTATTAATGGTTACGGTATTTGCTGAAGCATCGGTCTTTTTTACGATAAAATTACTATTCACACCATTTTTAGCGTTGGGTAAAGTAATGGCAAACGAGTCATTCGTAGCATCACACAATACAAGTATCATACCGCCCGCTATATACTTTTCGGTTAAAGTCGTGTCTGTGTCTGTTAGGTTTACTATGTTAATCATGGTTAGCTAAAATCCACTTGGCAATATAAAGGTAAAATTCACATTACTATCTATTCCCTTTGCCCCTGAATTTGTCCACCCCGCCACACTCCCATCTTTTAATAAAGCCCATTCACTATCTCCGTCCGGGGCTATTGCTGTTGTTACGTCCCACGAACCATTGTCTTTTGCTTGTATTAATATTGGCCCAGCGGTTGCCTCTTGTATGGTAGAAGGAAACCCCTTTATAGTAAAACTTGTTGCGTCGCTCGTGCCGCTCATACTTGGCAAAAAAACAGAAACCAAATTACCTGTTTTTACATAATATCCCAACCCCACAGCCTCAGTTACCATACCAGTCGTAGTGCAAGCAAATGACGCCTCGGTATAATTTTTTAACCACGTTCCACTTGCCAGTCGAATTGAATCTATGGCTATTTTACCATCCAATATATTAACCATTTTTGTTTCTATAGTATCGGCATCTAATATTCCCACATGGGCACTATCACAACTCTTTATAGTATCGGCAACAAATATGCTTATATACCCACTGTCAATTTTTTTAAGCGTGTCTATTTCGGCATAAGTAGTCCTCAATCCCTTTGTTATCAGGGTATCCAGCGTGTCAAGTTTATTCACGTCTATTTCTGCGTCATCGGCTATATTGACATTACCCAATCTTCCATTTATAATACTCTGTATGCTGTCAAAGGGTGGTTTAAATTGAACATCAACAAAAAAGGTGTCACCGTCTGCAAAATCTGTATAGTCAGAATTGTATTCTAATGTATCACCATCAGCCGCTAACAACATAAAAGGTATTAAAATTAATAACAGTTTTTTCATATATTCCTCGAATACATTATATAGGTAAATTGATACTCTACTAATTCAAAAAAATGGTCTTGTGTATCGCTTTTTATTTTAAACGAAAACGTATTTCCTACAACATCGCCAAGTGCCGCCTCTAAAATATCCTTCATTTTTGTGGTGGGTGTACCCATTACAGACTGGCCGGCTACAAAAGCAGACTCTACCGGGTTTAATTCTATTTCTGTTTTGTCATCATTGATATATACATATGGTGTTATTTTAATGGTTCTCTGAAAGCTTCCAAATAAACTTATTAATAACGGACGCTTAAAAGACATTATATCATTAAAAGAAAAGTTTTTTGTCCATATCCACGAGTCTATTTGTACGTCATTCCCGTTTTCATCTTGGTCGACTTTCTCACCTAATGATATTTGAAAAATACGCCTAACATTTGTATCTAACATTAAAACCGCACCTGTCGAAAGCTGAATTAAATACTGTGCGTTGAAGTCCCAGGGATACCATGTTGCGTCAAACATACTGGGTTTAATCTCAATTAGCGTTGTTAAATCACACACCCAAACCGTAGTATTATACAACTTTCCGGGGTTGTCTCTGAGCGTTAAGGCGTAATAGTGATTAAATATTATTGAGCCCTGACACTTTGTTTTATCAAGAATGCTTTTTAAAACGTCTATTGTTTCATTTCCATTTGATATTCTCCGGGTGGAAATGTTTCTAACAGTGTTACCCCTTATCATGCAGACCGTATCGTGATTGCTTACAAAAACCAACCACCCGTCATATTCTGCAATAGTATCATGTTGTATAATGCCAAGATTATCCCTGACTTTAATTAATGGCTGGTTGTTATCTCCCTGTGGCAATATATAGATTTGATCCTTAAGAAATATGTATAAATCTTCTCTCCCCACGTTTTCATTATAAAGAGTGCCTAAGCCCTTAATTTTCCCCCGCATTTGAAATATTGCAAGGGTTCTGTGATATTCTACATAAGAATCGGTTATGGCACTTTCTGAAGATTCTAAAACACTACCATTAGCCCAAAATTGTTTCTCATTACAACCTATACTTATATCGCCTTGATTTGGTTGTCCGTGATTATTCTCAACCTCGTCACCCAAAAGAGCATCAACCTGAGAGGCGGTATAAGTAGTTGTGGTATTATCACTAATCTTTCCTTCATACCAGTATTTAGAACCGTCGGCGGTTGTCCGGTAGATATATCGTGCGTTTACCCTTGAATCGGAGCTTAGTGGTATTTCAGTTAAGGCTAGGTCTTCATTTGCGAGCGTGACAGAATTAGAGGCGTCTGAAGGGTCGCTTTCATACACCTTTGTGCTGTCCACCTCTATTACGTACGTGACTTTAACGGCATAGCTACCCGTTAGCCCTGTAGAGACTCCTGCTGCCACTGTAGCCTCTGTGGTGGGCTTTGCAAGCCCTACGGCACTTGCTGTTGTCTCATCTATCTTTCTTTGGGTTGTATCTCCGTTATAAAAGCACTTTCCCCTCAATGTGTGGAAGTGAATGCGCTCATTTGTTATCTCAGTATCTCGTGAGGTCTTTGTAGAGCTATCGACTTCATAAACAATGTCTCCAGAAGCCACTAAAAGCCTTGACGTGCCATTTTTGTCAATATATTCAGTTACCCCGTTGAAAGGCTGGCTAAAAGTCGGCCCCCAGAGCTTTTTCCCCGGCCTTTTATAGCATTTTCCACCATCTATGTGGATATTTGAGGCATCCCTAAATGAATTATTGTCAATATTGATAGGGTCATGGTATTTATCTACCCCACCATTGACCTTTTGAGGTTTAATTGATTTTATACCGCTAAATTGACCCATGTTATAAATCCGATTCGAATAAGTTGCTTATATTAACATCTCGCCCTTCAACATTCCCGACATCTTCTATATTTTGCCCGGTAGTGTCCTTGCTCTGTACGGTTGTATTAACGTCATCCATGCGCCTGTTCTGGCTTTTACGTTCTGAATTAGCAAGGAAGCGGGCCTCTTTTAGCATATTAGTTGCTTTATCATTATGAGCCCAGGCATAAGTAGACCACCGGACAAAAGCCCATAAAACCCGCTTGTACTGTGTTCTTATTGCGGCGACTATAGTATCCCTGTTAGTTTCAACGTCTTCAGGCGTACCGTAAACTGTATAATTCCCAGAAGTGGGGTCATCCTGTAAAACAATTTGAACGGCTGTTAAATCCTCAGAATAAACCACACTATCACCGTCTGCGTCTCTAACGTCCTGTATTTTTCGTATAGTAGCGGGCATATCATATCTTGTTGTGCCCGCCGTTACCGCAAGTGTCGCGGAAATTATAGGTTTATCCATATATGAAACAAATTCACTCAGGGCATCATCAATAATATCATTCTTTTCATCGGTCATGGTTGACGTTATACCAAGAAGCTTAAATTCCCTATCCATTCTTGTACGTAAATTAGCTGACGTTAAAGCCATTTATACCTCTTTGAATCCCATTTCCCTTAAACCCTTAATGAGTCCGGGGTCGTTAGTTTTATATTGAAAATTACTTTCCGAACCGAAACTTATCATTTGCTTTCCCACAATCACCTTTTCTTGCAATTGCCCGTCCTCTACAAAATTTACAATTTTTGGTATGGGAACCATAAAAGAACCGCAACCCTCAAAAACAACAGACTCAGGGTCTGCCTTTTTCATTTGAGCCCTGATCTTTTCAACACGCTCAACATTTTCATCTATTATGGGTGTTCTGGTTCTACCAACCTCTGCAGTTCCTACTACTCCGCTTGCTATTTTGGGTGGGGCTTTTCTATCATCACCCCCGGTCGGGGTGGGTTTTCCTGACATATTCCCAAGTGGGCTGCTAAGAACCTTTTTAGGCTTAACAGATTTCTTTCTTGCCATTGTTTTCTCCTTAGTTAAAAAGTAAAAAAGGTGGTGGACGGGGTTCCCCTGTCTATATTGCACATATATTCAGGCTCACATAACCCTAAAAAATCGTACCCGTCTGCCGGAGGAATTAATCAAGCTTATAGGGTGACAATCCCACTTTATACTAAGCTTGAAAAGGGTTTTCACGGTCATTGTCTTCACCACCTTATTTTAATTACCTCGAAATGTTGTACGTTTCACTTCCCTTGAAAGTCACGTAACAATCACCAAGTATATGGCTCTCACTATCGTCGTAATTATCTATAATTATATAGATAAAATTACCCGCCTTACTTGACAGGTCAACCCATTGCGTACAGCCAGCCGCCGCGATAGTGTCAAAGTAGGTAAAACCCACCCAACTCGTATCACCTATTTCAGCCGAAGCCGCGAGACAATAAGCAGCCGCCATAGTGGGGGTTGTACCCGTAATTGCTTCACAGGTAAACTGAAAACCCTTAAACATAGGCATACTATTTCGTGACAACGGGAAAGGCCCGTGCACATTCATTTTTGTAGTTGCAATGGTATCCTTTAGCTCTTTACTGTACGATTCATACAGGTGATAAGTTTTAAGGTCAGTCGGTTCCCATAAGTCATCTCCGGTATATGTCGAGTCATTGCCTTGATAATGAAACGGCCCGAGATAAACTTTTTCATCCGCACTATATACCACAACCACAAAAAGAGCGATTATAAGTAAGAATAGTTTGTTCATTTGTCACCTCCCTTTATGCCAAGCCCTTAAGGACTTTGTGATGTTTGAGTGAACGGAGATTAATACCTGCTTCGGTGATGTACTGCGCTTCCCTTGCGTCCGTGCCGGGGGTCTGTATAGCATCTTCAAACTTGCTGTCGCGATTCTTGATATGTTTGTAAACTACCCTATCAAGATCGAGAACAACACCGAATCCCTTCATAGAATCAGGAAAGAAGAAATTAAATGCGCCACAAGTCACAAGTTCCAAAATCCCATGATTGGTTTCAATTTCAACAATGCTAATACCGTATTTTGTGTCATACGGTTTTGTCTGTTGTTTTACCCTTGACCAATCGCCAAAGATAGATTTACCGCGAGAATCCAGAAAAAGCGTCTTTCTGGCAGGACCATATTCAAAAATCTTCTCCGAAATCTGACCAAAGAAATCACCCTCTGATGGACTATTACAGTTTATTGTGTAGTCATCACCAGCAAGCTCTTTGATTATTCCGCGAGTGGTATAAACAGTGTTTGCACCACTATCGGTTGACGAGTCAGCCGCCGCATTCATCCAGAAAGAATACTCAATATCTTTCTTGTGCTCTACCATTGCCTGTGTGCTTTCCTCATCCCAGGCGTCTACTGCTTTGGTTTCAAGAACGATGTTTCTCAGGGTATCGGTGATACCGAAAGAACGTTTGAAAATCTGGCAATAGCGTGTTCGTGGAGCCGCAAGCTGGCTTTTGAGTGAAGCTTTAGCCCCGCCCTCTTTACTTGCATAACCCACAATACGAAACTGGTCATTGTCAGCTACGGTAAACGATGTACTACCGAGATTACGCCGTGCTGAAATATCAGCTCCACCGGAATCAACGGCAAAAACCAAACAAACCTCACCGTCTGGTTGTGTAATATTCTTGATCGTATCACCAACCCGAAGGTTAGTGTTAGCGTCAAGCGTAATAGTCGTGGTGGTAGTGTCCGCTACAGCACCGTTGACCTGTACCACTCTCGATAGAGGATCTTTTTCAATAATCTTATAAGACACCTCAGTCGCCCCTTCTGACTTCATTTTACCTGGAACGTCTTCCGGTTTATTTAAACCCTTTTTATAGAGTCCACCGCCCTTTAGGGTCATTAAAGGGGCTTCGGTTGGTTCGCCCACGTGCCAAATTATGTCGCTTACATCAACGGCTAACATCTCTTCCGTTGAAGCATTGGCCTGTGTGCGGTTTGCACTCGAAATTGTCATTTGTTACTTCCTTTGTTAATCTTTTAAACTTACACCTGTTTGTTTTACAAATCGGGTTTTACGGTCAAAGACTGCTTTCTGGTCATCAGGCAACGCAGAGTCTTTTGATACCATTTCGCCTTTTTTGGTTTTGGCAATGTCTTTTTCAACCTCTTGTTTGATCTTCCTTTTTTCTTCAGGAAGACCCTCAACGATTCTCATTGCCTTTGCCATTTGCGCGAATTTATTAAAAAACTTTTCATCCGCAACAAAATACTCAACGGGAATATTTGTAATTACTGCAAGCTGGTCAAGTAATTCATTCAACCCACTGAGCTTAAAATTTTCAACTATATCAGGGTCAACCTTTTTGGCATCTTCAATACGGCTTTTAGATGTGGCTTGCACGGTTTCCCATTCTTTCTTGATGGTCTCCTCACTTTCTTTTGCGCTGGCTCCTTTGTTTTTTTGGTCATCTTTCCAGTCAACGTATTTTATCGCCGCGTCTTCTTTTGCGGCTTGATACTCAGTGACAAAGTTTTTATATATCTCAGGATATTGCGCCTGCAAATCCTCTTCGTCCTTTGCACCCGTGAAAGCTAAAAGAGACTTAAAAGCCGTTTGCACATCTAAATCCAGCCTCTCCACCGGGCTCATGTCTTCAATCTTTTTCGCGGTTTCTTTGGTTTCTCCCTCTGCCTTGATAACGTCCTCAGCGCTTTTCTCTGCTAATTTCTCTTTGATTTTTTGCTCTCTGAGTTCGTTTTCACCCTTAATTTTACTTAGTTCGGCATTGGTAGCGTGAGCCTTTTCAAGAATTTTCTTAACCGTTTCATTGTCTTTAAGGTCGCCCAAATCAAACTTGTTTTCATCAATGTATTTTTGAATATCAGGTTCTAAGGCTCCCTCTTCTTTGGCTTCTTTGACTGCCCCAGTTCCCTTTTCAACTTTCGGTTCACCTTCCTTTCCTTCAGTTTGTTCAGACACTTCTTTAGATTCCCCAATGTCACTATTAACAACTTTCGCCCGAAAAGCTTCAGACATACTTGCATCGGGGGCTGACTCTGTAGTCTGTTCATTTTCTACACTCATTTATTACTCCTGCGTTATGGGCCTGAAAACAAAAAAACCCTGCATACCTAATTTCTCAGGTAAACAGGGCTTGTGTTTGCAAGAACCCGTTTAAAATTTATTTATTTAATAAAACTACTTTTTCTTAGGTGGTTCTATTCTATCATTTCTCTTTATTGCCCTTACCCCCCCATCACTATAACATAGAGTTATTTCACCACTACGCTTTTTTAAATACCAATCCTTTAATACTGTAATCACCCACATGGGTAATATTGCTTCAAGTATTTTATTCATAAATCCCCTATATCGACAACACAATCCAAATTTCTACAGCTTATATTTATTCTTGTTGTCTTCTGGCTTTCGCATATCGGTATTAAAGCAGTTAAAATCTTATCCGTTATTTCAATGGCTCTTTTTCTGTCGGGGTCTGTTGATTTGTATAACCGGCCTTTCGTGTTGTCTCTCTGGTAATTATCCAGGTCCACCCGGAAGTCTGGTTTTTCTCTCCACCCCCTACCCTTATCCCATAAACAATAAAGCGAATAATCAAACCCGCCCCACTCAGGGACTAATTCAACAAAAGCTTTTTCGAGAATACCTTTTATCTCGGTTTCAACTGCCACTATTAATTCCCAGTTTTTATATATTAATCTACCCGCTTGGGCTGTCACCTTCATTTGCTTTCTCTATCGCTTCCATTTGCCTTAATCGTTGCTTTGCAATTTCCGCAACCATTAATAGTTTTTTAATTATGGCTATTCCACAATTACACCCTTTTAGCTCTTCCGGCGTTTCTGCTTTGTCCGCATGGTCTCTTAAATTTTTAAGTGAATTAAGTACCTCACCCATAAAAACCTTATTCGTATTAAGTGTCGATAACGTTACTAAATAGCTTTTATCAGCCCACTTTTCACTATAAGGTCTGTCATCGGCGTATAAAGGCACGTATTTAATAACTTCTTGTAGCTTTATGACTTCCCTGTTAAACATTATAACGCCGCCGCCAATCCGCCGCTTGCCGCTGGCTGTGGTTGTGGTTGCCCTGGCATTTGACCGGGAACCTGTACGGGCATTTGTTGCAAGCCCTCTCTCAATTCCTTGCCTATCCTGTCAATGTTATCAACACCCACGCCGCGCCCTATTTCCTCAACGGTATCAATTAAAACCTTTGGGGGAATACCCGCGCCCTTTTGTGCCAATGCTTGATCTACTCCCATTATTAACTTTAAAAAGCTCATGTGTTTGCCGGCCTTTATGTCTCCAACTTCTCTTTTTATGTTAAATGTATAATCAACGCCACTTAATTCATAGGGGTAATGCTGTACCCTTCTCATTGTCTCACCATCTCTTATATCAGCTATGCGCGGTTCGGTGAAAAAGTCTACCTGGTTCCGCACCTTAATAAACATGCCGTCTTCCAATCCCATATCAATATCGTCCATCATGGCTTCTATTAGGGTGTCTTCTCTCTCGGAAAGCAAACTTATACCCGTTGCCGTGTCTGCATTGCTCCCGCCCTCCCTACCCCTTAAATTTGAACTTGCCCCGTATTCCTGTTTTGCCTGTGCTATCATACTCAAAACATCTTTAACGGCAGGAATAGAATTTTGATTTAATCCAAGCCCCTTCATGCTTTGGCCTATAGGGGTTTCTTTCTCGATTGGTACTAAACCATTTGGCAATCCCTGAATTAATGTAAGCATACCACCCACTATATTGTCTGGCTGTACTTCGTACATAAATTTTAACGCCGTTGTCATCCAGTCGACATACTGATTAACCGTATAGTTTTCCCATGCGTTAATAGGTAGTAACGGATCATTGGGACAAATACCATAGGGACCATCCGGGGGCAGGTTAGTCGCTACTTTCCAGTAGTGGTGCTGTTGAAATGGAGAAGGTTTTAAACATAGAAAGTCATTAATGTCTCTATTCCACAACCCATAATATAGCGTCCCATCTCTACGATTGCCCTTTATTCTACATGGAGAACTTATCTCATTTACAATTATTTTATTCTTTTCTCCCTTATCGCCCTTTCCCCCGCGCTCACTGTAAAACTCTTGCTGGCTCGTATTATAAGTGTCCATGCCACCCTCGTCAATTTTCTCAATAAGCTTTTTAACTCCGGGTTGATAATAAAACGGGTTATCTTCCATTTTATAAATCTCAGCAATAGACAGCGGGAACCTCACAGAAGCCCACTCACTATCGTGAAAACCTTTTTTAGTCTTATCGTGTGCGAAGTTTAGCGGGTGTATTACATCGGTTGCGGTGTACTCTTCCCTTGAAAATGTTTCCTCACTCTTAACACCCTGGTCTATGTTATAGACATCAACATTTCTCCGGTTGGTTGTTTTGCTGCTTTGGATTGATCTAAAATACTCTCTGCAAACAACAGTACCAAAAATGTTAACGTAATAAAATATGTCAAAGAGGTTAGACTTAAATCGGGACTTTCTCAAATCGTAATTTAAATTAGAGTGAGTGACTAAAGCCTTTTCAGCCGCTTCAGGGTCAAGGTCGCTATTGTCTGAGGATGACACAAATATAAAAGGGTCTGAGCTATGAGAAGCCTTAAATTGTGCCTCCAAAGCCTTGCAAGCAATATAGAAAGAAGCCATATATAACTTTGACCGCCACTTGGGAGCGTTGGTAGCGTGCCGCCTGTGATAAGCGTCTATTCTGACACTAAACCTATCCCATGCATTTTGAAACTCTGTACTACCGTAAAAGTCCTGTGTTAAATCGGTATCAAAGTATTTATAGGCTCTTTCTACTTGTGCCTTATCTTTGGTGTCAATCATTATTCTATACTTCCATAATCAAGATAGGTTGTGATAAGCGTCCATTCTCCCGCCGTTTGGTCAGCCCATGTATTATCGTCCGGGTCGCCGTTTACATAAATAATAATCTCAGAAGCACTTGGGGCAACTTCAGGCCAGCCCGCCACGTCACTTATTAAAATTTCATTATCATCGTCAACTATTGCCGCCGTTGCAAATTCATCCGTACCCGCCCCGTCTCCAATATCTATAGAAATATTGGTCTGCCCAGCCAGCGCCTCAGTACATATTAATACCACACTTACAACCTGTGCAAATGGCGGTATTGTGTCGGTTCCCAAAGTCTGTTCAACATGATCCGCGCCGGTTGCATAAGCAAAGTCTGTACCGGTTTCCCCAACATGACCAATTGTAACCTTTGAACTTACTAAAAGATTATACAAATTCGGATTAGCCGGGAAAGATGGGTTAAGCTTCCACTTTAAACTATCAGCGTGAAAACAATCTGACTCAACCACACGGGAATAAACAGTATCACCGCTTTCAAAACTTGTGCAAGTCATACTATCAACCGTAGCCCTTTGAATCTCTCCAGCCCTTGTATAAACAGTGTCAACGCCCTCAATAACATTGGCCTCAACGGTATCGCCTTTAATATCTTGTATTGTAATTGTCACACCCTCGTATGCTCTACTATAGGCGGTGTCAATAAGGGCCGTACCCGCTGTGAGAATTGTAGCTTCTACCCCTCTGCCAAACGCAGTATCAACGGTTTCAAGTGAAGTAATAACAGCGCTATCAATCGTAGCTCTCTGTATTTCTCCAGCACGGGTATATAATGTGTCAATTGCTTCTATTACATTACAGTTTAAGGTGTCACCAAGTATACCACTGTTTGTGATAGTCGTTACCTCTATTGCTCTTGCGAAAACCGTGTCGGCACTTACAAGCACGCTTGCCGTAACCGTATCAACTATAATACCCTGAATGGTTCCCGTAGTTACTTCAATGGCTCTACAATACGCGGTGTCTCCACCTTCAAGAGTTACAAAGCTTATTGAATCACCCGTAAGCCGTTGGTTCTCTATTGCTACCATATAAGCAGTATCAACATCAAAAATAGAAACAAACCTTCCCCTGGTAGCTGCAATTGCTGTTTTAAACAAAGAATCTGCATAAGCCCCAACTGTCTGAGCAAATAAAGAATCAAGATCATCAGCGGCCTTGTTAAATCGAATACGGGTTTCGTACTGAAATTCATGGTTTGACTGGGGTTGATTTCCCGCCGGTTGTCCATATTTATTTGTTGTCTTCGTGGCTCCAAATGCTATCATTACCGTTATATAAATAACACTAAATATAAGCATGAGCCAATAACGTTTTTTCATATCTCCCCCTTATTTTATAGCCCCGTAGTCAAGGTACGTGGTGATTAGTGAAAACTCTCCTGCCGACATTGCAGACCAGTTCTCAGTCGATGGTGTTGCGCTTACATGAATAACAACCACACTCGATGAGGGCATTTCAAGAATTGCCTCGCTTGCATCTCCGCCAATTAGGGCGTTTACCGCTTTCATATCCGTGTTTACTCCGTATATATCACTATTGTCGGAAGTTCCAACTCTTACGGTAAATGACGTGGTAATACCCGCAACCGCCTGTGTGGTTATAATACAAACGTCAAGTATTCGAGCATACGCCGGGATTGTGTCAGCACCTATGGCTTGCTGTGTAGTGTTTGCCGCCGTTGTAAAAGCCCAATCCGTTGTAGTCTCACCCACATGGCCTATTGTAACAATAGAAGTCCTTAAAATACCCCACGCACTTGCTTTACTACAAGACGCGTTAGACTCAAACTCAAGAGTCTCCACACCTGCAATATTTGCCTTGTTAATTGAATCAGTAAAAACCCTATCCAAAAACGTGTATATAGAGTCAACATCATCAACTAAATGTTCATTCCACTCCCGCGTCATTTCATAGCGCCAATCTTCAATATTCTGCCTGAAATTAGCGGATTCTTGCGCTACCGTGTCGGCACTTCTTGAATCTTCTGAATATAGCAAGCCCGACGCGAATAAAACAATTAATAGAAATTTAAAACACTTCATCGAAAACCTCCCTTAAAGGTTATTGTTTATTATACACGGGCTGTCCCCCCGTCGGGGTTATTGTTATTATCCATCGAGAGCCAGAACCGTTTTTTAAATTGTTTAATAGTCCGGTTAATTTAATTACTATACCAGGGCTTTCATAAACACTATACTCCCCGCCCTTATTGGCTGGACTTGTATAAGCAAAGGCCCCATGCGTACTTGTTTCAACGCTATCCAATTCGTCAATGAAATAAGCTATACTGTCTGTACTGTTAGCCCCTGCATAATAATCTATAGACCTTACCCACTTAGCCGCCGTGTCCATGTCTGCAATATGTAGAGAATCCCAAAGCATGAGAGCCGTTGAAGCTGTTACATAGATTGCACTATCCAAATGAGCGCGTGACCCCAACACAACAAAATGCTTTCCCCCACCGTAAGGCCATACCTGTAAAAGCTCTACGGAGGCACACGCTGAGTCACTTGCAAACCCCGCCGTTGAATCGTCAAAAGCTTCAATCAATAAAGACCAGTTCACATTTTCACACTGCCAGTACACCTCAGAGTATTCAACGTCAAGGCTATCCACGAGTATAGTATCGGTAAATGTATTAGATATATTGCGCACAGTTAAAGGCCCGCCGTAGTTTCTTGCCCTGCCGAATACAACACAAACCGCTAATAGTAAAAGTATAATAGTTTTTCTCATTCTTTCAATCCTTTCCCCCTCGACTGCATTTTAGCCGCCGCGTTATTATTAGAATTTGATTTACTTATATTTAATATTTGATAACGCTGTCTCTTTTCAGGCTTGCCCTCGTAATCCCTTGAACTCTCTTCAATTAACCTGGCCTCTACCGTTAGCGTAATTTCGTCATCAATCTCTATTCCCCCAATGGCTGCACTACCGTCAAGGCTTATGGTGTCCATTGGTTTAGATTCTTTAATCGTCGGTGTCTTTGGCATTTATTACCCCTCTTTCTTAATTTTTCCTACGCTGTGCCCTGTTCTGAATTATCATACCAGGCTCTGGTTTAACTATTATTGATTTTGGCCTGTTCAAATCACTCAATATATTAACAAGATGTTGACCAACTTTGTAAATATCTTCAGCCGAAAGGTTATTTGCTTCCCGGTTAAAGTCCACACCTATTATAATTTCATCCGGTTTAACTTCGTGCGGATCGGTATTGATACGAATAGCCTTTGATACAATGTTGTCAAAGAAGTGTAGAAAATAACGTATAGTTGGTTTACCGTTCACAATTTGCCCTTAAAGTGGTTGCATATTAATGTGGTTACTATCATTAATATAATATAAACAACACTAAAAACTGTGAAAATTATAAGAGCCTCGCCCATCACTTACCACTCTTTGTATTGAAAAAATGTTGTCATTCCTATCGTTGGGTAGTTCTCAACCCGTTCATAAGGCATATTAAGATCAAATTCTAAATACTCAAGCGCTTGGTGCAACCCCACACCCCCGCCGTTTGTTAGCGCCGCCATACCCTCTCTTGAAAACATCGCTTTTAAATGCTGTACGTCTTCGTTAAATACCGATTGCCTCGGAAGCCCATCACCTATAGTTGTCTTGCCCTGTACCTTTGGCCTGTCCTTTGTAAAAGACTGGTGCTCTTTAGGTATTATTATGTTACTCATAATGACCACAACGCAAACAAAAGACCAACCGCAATAATAAACGCAAAGCCTATAATACCCGCTACTAATCCTATTGTGAACATCAAAGAACAGGTTGGCTTGCTGTTTTTAATACCATTATTCATTTACTTTCCTTATAAATTTTGAGTCAATTTCTTTTATTATGTTTCCCGTCTTCGACTCGACTGAATAAAACTTGTCAACCATTTTAAACGTGATCGCCTTGTATGTTGTTATATCTTCCCTGTCGTAGTAAAGCCCGTTGAATGTAGAGACCTTGAAGTGATAGGGAACGGCTACCCACTGTGAGTCTTTTATAATAAATTCTTTTTCTGTGCATTGGCATAGTAGTAATAAGATTGTTAAAAGT
>Ga0307378_10003557_pt1 | contig 22798 bp, 22 predicted proteins | sample UN1MG_FD_202238 | JGI IMG/M metagenome (GOLD analysis project Ga0307378, IMG submission 202238) | Soil microbial communities from Risofladan, Vaasa, Finland - UN-1 | ecosystem: Environmental > Terrestrial > Soil > Coastal area > Acid sulfate soil | place: Finland: Risofladan, Vaasa | collected...
TGTAGAAGGTGCGGTGGCGTAATACCGCCAGTATCCACCTCTGGGCGATGAGTACTCCAGCCTCGACTTTAGCCTTATCTCTTGGCTTCCGGGGACGAGCCGGTAACACCGCACAGCCGTAGTGCTCCGCCATATCACTATAGGTCGGGTTTAATTCCGGCTCATACTTGCATGCCTTGCTGACGCCGCTTTTGAGATTATCCGGCACCAGCACCCGGGGCACACAACCGAAGTATTCGAAGGCGCGCCTGTGAGAGTTAATCCAGTCCGGTAATGTCTGAGACAGGGTGGCCTCGGCATAGGTGTTGTTGGAAGCGCCCCAGACGGCCAGAAATAGCTGGGTTGAAATAAACTCGCCGGTGATGGTGTCGACGATAGACAGGCCGTCGCAATAGTCGATGAAGAGCTTTTCACCACCGCGGTGCTCCTGGCGCATAACGTAATCGAGCTTCTTCCGCCACCGCCAGTAATGCTCGCAGAACTGGGTGTACTGGTAGCCGTCAGGGTGGCTTTGCTTGTATTCCAGCCACAGCTGGGAGAGCGTCAGATTGAATTTCCGGTAGGTACGCAGTTCGTTGTAGATATATTCGCAGTCCGGCGCGGGACGTTTAACCGTACTCGGTATATGCTCGTTGGGGAATAGACGCTCTTCAAGCTGGGTTTGAGTGAGTGATGACGCTTCGGTCCAGGTCAGCTTTGCTGCCGCGGCTCTCCTGATATAGTCAGCCACCGTGCTCCGCGATACCTGGCAGCTTCGTGATATTTCTCGTTCGCTGATACCGCAGTCATACTTTAACCGTAGGACATCTTTAATCTTGCGCATGGACAATCTCCTGTTCGGCATGAATCACCTCCAACGATGATTCTATGCCTTTGTGTTGTCCAGCGCCCTTCCAACGGGGGTGGCCGATTTCCTCCGAAAGGCCGGCCGGTTTGCTCCGAAAGCCTGGCTGTTTTACTCCGAAATACGCATTATGGCTAAGTGGAAGGCATCCCCAGCAGCCTAGCTTTGATTTTCCCTGGTAAGACTAGAACTGGGTAAATGCTTTAACTCATGAGCTAACTCTTCAATTTTCTTCTCTATTTCTTCATCACTTGCTTCTGTGCTTAACAGACCGTATAGTTGAGCCGTCAGCAATTTTATTTTCTCCCTGTCCATATTAACCTCCTTTGCAAGGTAGCGTTAATTATTTCTTCTTAAAGTCTGGGCACTTGGAGCAGACTTTCTTGGCTGCCTCACGATATTGGGAATCAAGCATGTCCTTATCCAGAATCATCTTCATTTTGAAGCAGTCGTCAACCTTCCGGCAATTTGCAGGTTTTTTCTCCATAGCTACTTCCTTGCAAGATAATATTAATTATTTAGTTAAGTTAAAGACCATCTGCGCAATAGCTAGCTTCATTATGCAGCTCGCCTCTTCCGGCGACGCCACCAGGCAAAGTAGACGATAACGCCGATAACTATCCAGACGGGGCTGAAAATGCCCAGCCAGATGAATATGTTGGCCAGAACATGACCAAAGGTGACCAAGCCTTTCCAGGCGCCGCTGACAATACTGCCAGCACTCCAGCCGGGGAGGACGGTGATATACTCGATTCTGGTTTCACTATCCGTGTTACCCTTGTCGTCGGTTACCTTGAGGGAGACAGTATATTCTCCGGCACTCTTATAGGCATGGCTTGGAAACTCACTCGTGCTCGTCTCCCCGTCGCCGAAGTCCCACTCGTAGCTATAAGGGGGAAAACCGCCGGCAATTCTGGCTTCAAACTGAGTCTTCTCTCCTTCCTTTACACTTCTCTTATTAGCCTGGAATTCGACGTCAAGCTTGGCCTGCTCCAGGCTCACTTCAATAAGTGAGGTGGTGGAGGTTCGCTCCAGATACTGCATGCGTCCCTTCGTCCGCTCGATATCACCCCTTGTTTCTGAGAGTTCCCGCTGAACACCGAGCATATCCTCTACTTTTTCCGCCTTTGTCATCAGCCTGAGATACTCTTTTTCGGTCGCCTCAAGGTTTTTCAGCTTGGCGCTCAGGTCAACATACTCCTCGGTTACATCCTGGCTCCCTGTCTCCTCGGAGCGTACCTCAACTGCCATCTCACGTAATGCCAATATAGCATCGTGAAAATGCTCGGCAACCACGCGGATGGTGATCCTGCCGACCAGCCTTTCCCCCTCCTTCCACTTTTCCGAAGAAACCACATAGCCATCAAAGTCCTCAGCAAGCTCAGCAATCCTGTCCAAGGCAACTGGAACGTCATTTACTACCAGCCTCATTGCCCCGGTGCGCACAATCATGCGCTCCGCCCAGGGCTCGCCTACACTCACCGCCGCTGCTCCTTCCGATGGTGGGGGTGCTGGTGCCGGTGCTGGAGCTGGCGAGGGAGTGGGTGCTGGTCGCGGCGATGGTGGCGGTGGAGCAGGTGGAATTACAATCCCAGGTGCTGGAGCCGGTGCTGGAGCTGGAGCTGGGGCCGGGGCTGGCATTGGTGGTGGTGCGGCGCAGGAAACAGGCACCAGCAACATTACCAATATTAATCCTGTTACTATCATCAACCTTTTCATTGTAACAACCTCCTATATTTTATCTATCTCCTACTTCGAGAACTTGATAACTACGCTCGGCGGCATATCGGTCTCGTGCTCTACGCCATCCAGATACTTGCTGACTATCCGGATTCCATCCTCGTGAACATAGATACCAGCGATAAATTCGCCATCTTTCCAGACTTCTACCATCGGCTTACCGGTAACCGTGTGGGTGGTTATGCGAAACTCCATTGCTTGAGCCCCTGTCATCTCTTCGGAATCAATTTCCTCTCGACTTGGTCCAGAGTCAGCGTCCCAACTCTTACCTTGGCCATCTTCTCGTTGTACTCTCTCATAATCCGGTTTCTTTCCCTCGTCACTTCCCCTAATTCGTGCTTAAGCTGGGATATCGTCTCATCCTTCTCGAGGCCATCCTGCTTCAGGACATCGAAGGCGCTGTCGCGCCTCTTCAACTCTTCCATTACTCCCTGGTAGAAGAGCAGGCTGAGGGCTTCAACACTTCCCACTGCCTTGATAATCTGTTCAAGGGTAATCTCGCCCGGTTTCACAGTAGTCGTAATCTCGCTTGGTTTCACGGCCCTGAGGAGTGGCTTCCCCCCGTATCTGCGAATGCTTTTGCCCTTTTTGAATCGCGTCAGCCATCCGATGTAAGTATTTTTACTCACCTCAAAACCCTTCTCCTTAAGTGCCTTGTCCAGCTCAGCGGCGGTGATTTGCGGATTCTCCTTACAGAGCTCAAATGCGAGTAGTCGAGCCGGGGTCAGCTCCTTTCCCCTCTCCATTTTCTCTGCCGCACTCAGTTTAACCATCTTTCGTTCCTCCTTATGTATTAACCCTTTGAGCTTAGCTAAATCTGGCAAACAGCACTAGAATGCCGATTGCCAGCACATAAATAATGACTACCTTTACAGTTGCGTCACGTCTAACCGGGTCTTTCATTAACTCGCCTTTCTGACTCGTGCCGCCTTCTAAGCGCTGCTGATATTTTAGCTCTATGCTTAACTGTGGGATGCTTGCCTGTATGAGTGGCAATCTGCTTGGCCCGATACTCAGGGTCTTGCCAAACCTTCTTTGAAGCAGCAGACAGTTTTGCCCTATACTCAGCTGAGAAATGTCTGGCTAGACGCTGAGTTTTAATTGAAAAGTCCACGAACTGCTTGGCAATTGCGCAGTATCCTTTAATCCGACCATCACTGGCTACCGCTTCAACTTGCTGTCCGCAAGCAGGGCAGATGCCCCGGACTCGCTCCAGCTTCAGTAGCCCCCCGCCAATCAGCTTCTTGGGGCCGACCGGGACCAGCCTCAGCTTTATCCTTTCTCCATTAATCACCTTGCGCACGACCAGGCTAGTCATTTATCTTCGCCTCCAATAGCTATCCCTTTAGTAAAAGCGGGATGCCACTTGCCCGATTACGGCTGAGGTACCACACGGGAGGGGGAGATACCACAGAGTGAAAAGCTCTACCCCAGTTTCCCATGGCAGAACCCGCCCTACTATTGAATAAGCTCCCTATCTATGCTTCCTCTTTGCTTGGCTTTATCACATATGAGCCTGGCACAAATAATATCCAGAATAGCTAGTCCGGTTGAATCGAAAACGGTAATGTCTTCACTGCTCTCCCGACCTCTCTTCACATCAGCTACAATCTCTCCTAAAGTGCCGAGGATATCGTCAACTTCCATTAGATTCTGTGATAACGGAACATTGATCTCGCCCGAATGAGAAGCCTGTTCAATATCGTCAACCACAATCTTGGCAACACTCAGCAAACTGGCATCCAGCTCTTGCTTTCCTTGCGCATCAGCTCCAATTGCATTTATGTGAGTACCTGGCCTGATGTGCTGTCTTTTAACAATCGGCTCTCTTGAGGGAGTGGTTGTAACTACAATGTCGGCATCTGCCGCTTCTTCTACGGTCTCCACAGGACGTATGTTTACGCTCAGTTGCTTGCCCATATCCTTGGCATAACTAAAGCTGATATCTTTTCTTACATCAAATACTTTTACCTCTTCAATTTTGGGGAGCACTTTACTTATGGCTGATAGTTGTGTTTTGGCTTGTTCACCGGCACCGATGAGTCCGATGCTGGATGAATCTTTTCTGGCCAGGTACTTAACTGCCACACCTCCGGCGGCGCCTGTTCTCATGCTAGTGATATAGGTGCCGTCCATGATGGCGAGTGGGTACCCTGTACTAGGATTACATAAGATAATTGTAGCCATCACGCTTGGTAGATTTTGCTCCCTGTTATTTGGGTATACACTTACCCATTTGATTCCGGCACTTCCATCAATATAGGCCGGCATTGCTCTAAAATCACCTAGGTATTTCGGCAGATCTAGATATAGCTTGGGGGGCATAATAACCTTCCCCTCAGCTTGAAGTTTGAAAGCATACTCAACTGCTTTCAATACCTCATCCATTCTCAGGAGTCCTTCAGTTTCACGTCTGCTTAATACTAACACTTCAGCATAAACCTACTTTCTAATAAGACATCCAGGGTATCGCTAGACTAGGTATAGATACGGTGCAAGTCAGTCCGTATTCCAGCAAGTATCTCACGGTTTATGGTATCAGCCCAATTGGCAATTTCATCTACGCTAATTTCATCACTACCCTGGCGTCCCAGTAATACCACCTCATCACCTACCTTTACTTCAGGTACATCAGTTACATCTACAATGCACTGGTCCATACATACCCTTCCCCGAATAGGTGCCCGTTGACCATGTACCAGAACCTGCCCGCAATTAGACAGCAAACGTGGCAAACCATCTCCATAACCGAAGGGTACCAGTGCTACTGAAGTATCCTTCTTAGCTTTCCATGTTAGCCCATAACTCACGCCTTCACCGGCTCTTATCCGATGAAGACGAACTACCCGAGATTTAAGACTGAGAACTGGCTGCAAAGGAATAGTCCTCTCAACGGCCGGTGAAGGGTAGACTCCGTACATCACTATACCCGGCCGAACCATGTTCAGATGGGTTTCGGGAAATACCAAGGTAGCAGCGCTATTAGCGGCATGCAAGAGCAACTCGGGAAATTTAGTAGCTACTCCGAGGAAGCGCTGTAATTGAGCTCCAACAGTCTCTCGGTCTAGCTCATCTGCTGAGGCAAAGTGGGTATATAATCCTTCCACCTTTACCCTTCGTAGACCCGAAATAAAGTACATTAAATGAGGTACATCCTCAGTTCTAACCCCAGAGCGATTGAGACCAGTATCCACCTTGACGTGCACGGCAATAGTAGTGTCACCCTGGACTTTGTCTAAAGCGAGGGGAAGTTTGGTTTCCACCACTGTGGGAGTCAGCTCACTCTTGACCAGAGTGGCTGCTTGAGAACTTGGCACATAGCCAAATATCAAAATCGGGATACTAATGCCAGCATCCCGCAGTTGCAAGCCCTCTTCTAGAGAATAAACCCCCAGCCAATCTACACCTGCTGCTACCGCTACCCTCGCAACTGGAACCGCACCATGCCCATAGGCATTCTTCTTTACTACTGCCATTAGCTGAGTTCCCGGTCGCAGGTACTGACGCAGCTTTTCAACATTGTGGACAAGAGCTTTCATATTTATTTCAACCCAGCTCAGCTCGGCCTTGTTACTGCCCATATCTCACCTCACTACACTAATAAGAATTCTTGCTTCTGCTTTTCCTTAGAACTTTACCAGGCCTAATGCCTGTCAGTCTTCCACTTTCTACAACTACTTGCCCATTCACAATGACATAGCTTATGCCTTCAGGGTACTGATGAGGGGACGCATACGTTGCTTTATCTTTAATCTTAGCTGGGTCAAATATAACGACATCGGCCCAGAATCCTTCTTTTATAATACCCCTGTCCTCCAAGCCTATTTTCCCGGCAGGTAGCGATGTTATTTTCCTTATAGCATCCTCTAGTCTCAAAACCTTCTCTTCTCTGACATATTTCCCGAGAAATCTAGGGAATGTGCCATATGCTCTAGGATGAGGTTTCCCAGCTGCACTCGGGGCTGTCACCCATGAGTCTGAAATTATCGATGACAGCGGACTGGACATCACCGTCCTTACATCGTCCTCATCCATCCCAAAAAGCACTGCAACGGACTCGCCCCCTACTTCTAGAAGCCAGTCAAAGAGTCCCTCAAACGGCTTATCGAGCTTACCCCTCTCTCTGAGGATTTCTTCCAAAGACTTTCCTTCGAATTCCTCATTTGACGCGCATTGCGCTATGATAATACCATTCCACCCAGCACTTTTAATCCAGTTCTCTCCCCTCATTGTGTCTTCAACAATCTCTCTCTTTATTGCTTCTCTGACTTCCCTGCTTTCCAGGCGCTCCAGTAGCTTCGCCACTCCACCTTCCAGAGTCCACGAGGGCAATAATGCAGTTACCGTTGTGCTCCCTGCCGTGTAAGGGTAAACATCACAGTTTACTTCAACACCTCTTTGTCTTGCTCGTTCCATTACTCTTAGGGTAGCATTGACTTCCCCCCAGTTTACCCTCCCGACTGCTTTGTGATGGGAAAGCTCAACTGCAATATCATTCTCTTCTCCTATCTTTATAGCTTCCTCAACAGCTTCCATTAGCCTGTTGCTTTCGTTCCTTATATGACTTGTATATATTGCTCTATATTTCCTTAGAACACTCGCTAGCTCGACAATTTCTTCCGTACTAGAGTAGCTTCCAGGTGGGTATATGAGACCTGTAGACATCCCAAAAGCCCCGTATTCCAAGCTTTGTCTGAGAAGTTTCTTCATTTCGTCCATCTCTTCTCTTGAGACTTCACTTGAAGCAAACCCCTTGACAGCCAAGCGCACGGTTCCCTGTCCAACTAAAGGAGCAAGATTCAAGGAAATCCCTTGCCCCTCAACCTTCTCATAGTATTCTTCTAACGTTTCCCAATTCCATCCGTAATCGAATCCAGCTACCAGGAATGATGAAAGGTATTCCTTCAGGAGACTTAGGTTACCAGGGTTTACTGGTGCCATAGATGCTCCACAATTACCAACAACAGACGTTGTTACTCCTTGCATTACATAGCTTTCAGCGTCTGGATACGCCAATATGGTATGGTCGGCATGGTTATGCAAGTCAATAAAGCCTGGTGAAACAATCATTCCTCTCGCGTCTATTACTTTCTTTGCGCTTTTGGAGATATATCCTACGCTCCTCACCCTCCCTTCAACTATTCCGATGTCCTTCTTGAACCATGGACTTCCTGTCCCATCAAGAACACTTCCATTCTTTATCAGGATATCAAGTTCTTCCGTCATGTCTTATTCCTCTACCAGTGTATTACTCGGTCCAGCGAGTTGAGCGCATCGCTTCAACGTAGGCATCTATGCTCTCCACAGGAGTACCCATAGGTATACTAGTTGGGACAATACTAGTTGGTCCGACTGCATCAAGAACGCGAGCGATGGTATGCCTTATTTCTCCAGGACTGGTATCATACAGCCACTGACCAAGAAAGTAAATGTTCTGCGGGTAGCCCTTTTCCTGTGCCGTCTGATGGTCTCTCATGATGTCGTCAAGAGAAGGGAAATAGCCTCTCTTTGGCTGGTAGTAGTTTCCTGTAAATACCATAGGCACGGGCTTGCCCATCAAGGTTATGCCTTCTGCATATATTCTATCCAGGATTTCGGGACTCTTCTGTCGAGAGAGACTAACGATGGCTTTGCCCTTCATTGCATCCCTAATCTTCAAAATATAAGGGAATTCTAATTCCATATAATCATCAGGGCTGAGTTGCACAGCGGTGACTTCTGATAGAAAGAGTATGTTGATGCCATACTCTTGATAAATCTTAGCCATTTCTATGATGCAATCAGCTGAGAAATCACAGAGCTCCTTTACCAACTCCCGATTCTCCTTCATATCTGTGAATAGTTGCAATCCTTGAACACCGCGCAGCTGCACTGCGAAATCGAATGGACCCCCAACAAACGTACTATGTGAGGGATACAAGTCACTCAATTTTTCTTTCCAGATACGGTATGCCTCCCAATGATAAGGCATATACCCTTCCGTACGCATATTAGGAACTTTAAGGCTTTCAATATCTCGATACTCATTCACTACACCCCGTGGGCTTACAGGCGGCTCATCTTCCGGAAACTCTATTTTCATACCCACAGCACTTGGCCCTAACTGATAGTAATAGGGAAAAACACTTCCCCACATCTCAAGTTTGAAACGCCAGCAAAGATTGAGATAACTGCAAACGAGCTTCTTAGAGTTCAAACATATCTCTGACAGCTTGAAACCGTTGTAATGTGCTCCCCATTCATCTGCAAGCCATAGGTATAGAGGTATTTTGTCTGCTTTGCCTTTACCCTCTGCAAACCTCTGTACGCGCTCTGCCGGCATAATCCCTTCAACATCACGAAAGTATGCAACAATCTTCTCTTTCGTCCACTCGATCTCCTGGTCAAGGATATCTTCATATGATACCATCTCCACTCCTTTTCGCCATAAGCGACTCTGCTGCTTTTACTGCCTGTGGTGCATCAGGCGCCCATCCATCAGCACAAATGTCTCGCGCAAACTTCTGTGTTGTCGCAGCACCGCCAACCAGCACTTTTATACTTCCCCGGGCACAATCACGTACGAGGTGTGCAACCTCTCTTAGCCCAGGAAGAGTAGTAGACAAAGTTGCCGAGGCAGCAATAATGTCAGCTTTGTGCTCTTTAGCTGCTTCGAGAAAGGTTTCCGATGCCACGTTAATACCAAGATCAATTACGCTGAACCCCGTACCGCTGAACATTGCAATGACAATATTCTTACCGATGTCGTGAACATCTCCAGTCACTGAACCTGCCACAATGGTGCCACGACTCTTTGCTCCTTGAAGAGCAAGCAGTGGTTCTAGTATCGCTACAGCCTCCTTCATAACCACCCCACCGAGCACTAGATCTGGTAGAAAATACTCTCCTGTTTCGTACCTTTCACCTACTACTCTCATGCCTTCATTCATAGTCATTATTATTTCATAAGCTAGAGCTCCCTGCTGAAGAGCCTCATAACAGAGAGGCGTAATCTGTGTTCTCTCACCTGCTATTAGACACTCCTTTATGGCTTGAAGTATCTCCTTAGCCATTTTGTCAATACTCCTTTCTTACTTTACAGCCTGCTACCATGCTCCTACCACCTTCTGCCCCATTACTAGAGTTGGCAGCCAGCACGAAAGCCAGGGAATATATGTAGTGAGGAGAAGAGTAGGTAAACCACCAAAGAGCAGAAACAGCAGCATGGGCTTAACTAGCTGGTCATATGGGACACCCGATAAGCGAGACCCTGCAAAGATAGAAATGGCATATGGTGGTGTAACTACTCCAAGACCAACATTAACAACAATTATGGCCCCTAGCTGAACAAGGTTTACACCCAGCTGATCAACTAACGGCATTACTAGCGGCACTACTATTATCAAAATGGGGACACCATCTATAAACATCCCGAGGATCAGTATGAACACATTCAGCATAAGCAGTATTGCATACTTGTTTTGGAATAGATTCAAGATGAACGCTGCCACTGTGGTGGCTACCTCTTCCCGAATTAGGACTCTAGTAAAGACTGTACCAACAGCAATCAAAAAGAAAATCATACCTATTGTGATAAGTGCGCCCTCAAAAACCTTCGGGAGCGCTCTTAGTTTCAATCTCCGGTAGCCAAGTAGACCGATAATTAAAGTGTATACTACAGCAAGAGAACCTGCTTCGTTCGGCGTACAGATGCCCCCGTAAATTCCCCCTAACACAAGAAGGGGGACACCAAGTGCCGGCAGTGCATACCAAGTAGTCACCCCTATCTTTTTCACTGACCCCGCAAGAGTCTTTGGTAACTCATAAACCTTCTCACTAGGTTGCATGTACCTGGAGCAGATTATGTGATTCACTATCACATAAGTTGAAGCAAGCAGAATGCCAGGGATAACAGTGGACAAGAAAACGGCAGCCACTGACTGCTGGGCCACAGCACAGTATATCAACACCGGGACACTGGGAGGTATAAGGTACCCTAGGAAGCTAGAGGAACACAAGACAGCAGTAGTATACCTCCGTTGGTACCCGTATTCCTCTAGTTGGGGTACTAGTAATGGAATCAAAGCAGCTATGCAAGGAACAGACGAACCAGTCAGTGCACCCAGAAATAGGCTCGCTATTATACCAGCGTCTACTAGTCCTCCTCTAATCCTTCCCACCAACGCATAGGCAAAACGAACAATATGTTCAGCACAGCCTGCCTCAGCCATCAGAGCACCAGCAAAAATAAAGAAGGCTATTGCCATAAGGATATAACTGTCCAAAGCATGGTAAAGTGTTCCTGCTATAAACGTGAGGGGACTGTTTATAAGGACTGAAATCGCTATGACACTTGCTAAGAATACCCAGCATAAGGGAAGCCCTGCTATTATTCCCAGGAAAAATACTACCAACCCAATAATTATTCCAGGATGCAGCTCCATTTATACCTTCCTATCACTGAGAATTAGAGCGCCAAATTTCTCTTAAATTGTGATATTCTCTTAGCAAAACAACCAATAAATGCACTAGTATTAAGACGAACGCGACAAATGGAAGAACCTGTAACCAACTCGTGTTAAACCAGCGAACTATGGTACCGTATTCAGGGTACTTCAAAGCTCGCAGCATAAATCCATAAGCTGTAGGAAGAAAGACAGACACAACAGCAATGGAGACAATAACTATAGCAACACGATGAATAGCCCTAGCTCTGGGCTTCCCCTCGAGAGCCTTGCTGTGGAAGTAATCCACCGCTATATTGCCCCTTTTCTGGGTAGTTAACACAACTGTGAAGAATATAGTGAATATAAAACAATATAGAGCCAGGTCACCGAACCACATTATCTCAAAGTGCAGTAGATAGCGATTTAACACTTGGACAAAGACCAATAGAGTGAAGGTTATTAGTCCAACGGAGCTAATAGCACTTTCTCCCATTTCTACCCTACGTAATATCCACTTCAATGCTGACTTAACGTAGAACATAGAGACCTTCCTACCTAATAGGAGCAACCTCAACAGAATGCCTCATTGAGGTTGCCCCTCTTCGCTCACGACGGCTGCTAGTTTCTGGTACACTTCGACTGCAAGACCATGCCGACTCTTAGACGATCTCTCTAGAGATGCTGCCTATTTATCCGGCAAGCTCTTCCTACCTCTGCTTAGTACTCCAGCATTATACGCGCTAACTCATCCTGCACTATCTTGCTCATATTCTGGCCAGGATAATGCTCTTCAAGCCACGGGTCAGCTAGCTCCTTCCAGATTGCCGGCATATTTGACATCTCCTTAAATACCGCCTTTTCCTCATCTGTTGGATAGTATATCTCTACGCCGCCGTCTGCTATTATTCTCTGGAAGTCCTTATCAGCCCGGCGGTGTATCTCATATTCGTGTATTTCTGTGATTCTGCCGGCTCTGAATAGTACATCCTGAAAGTCTGGAGGTAGTGCATCCCACTTTTCCTTATTCACTACTAGATTAGTGAAGCCCATCCACGAATCAAGGGCAGTATAGTAATTTAGTACCTCGTAGTGGCGTTCCTCTACCATTGAAGACCACATGTCCCAGTTAGCGTCTACTACTCCTCTTTCCAGAGCATTGTAGAGGTCAGCCCATGGAACAGTCTCCAGGGTCATGCCAGTGCCCTTGGACATGTTCTCGTAAGCCATCACGTTTGCTAGGGACGCGGAAACCCGCATCTTCAAGTTCTTGAAGTCAGCTGGACTTTTGACCGGCCTGACATTGTTGGCGAAACCATATGGTCCCTCTAGGCCGGTAGCCAAAAAATGGAAGCCAACCTCTTCCCAAGCCTCCAACATTAACTGGTATACTATTCCATCAGGAGGAAGAAATGCCACGACTGCTTCGTCATAAGTTCCTATAGCCCAGGGCATCCACTGGACCATTCCACCAGGAACGAGGTTAACATAGGGGCACAAAGCTCCAACTTCGATGCTCCCCTCCTGCACAGCATGGAATATTTCATCGTGGGGTCCAAGCAAACCATCTGTGTATAAAACCACTTCCATTCTTCCATCGGAGTAGGTCTTAACAAGATCAGAAAATAGGACCCAGCTTGTGTTCTGCAGTGGTCGTGCCCAGGGAACCCCAAATCGCCACTCATACTCCGGCGCCGGTGCGGGTGCAGGAGCCGGCGCTGGGGCCGGAGCAGGGGCCGGAGCAGGCGCGGGTGCCGGCGTAGGAGCCGCACAAGCAAGCAAGCTCACAGCTAACAATAATGCCAGCGGGATTAGAAATATTTTCTTTTTCATTTGAATAAAACTCCTTTACTTAGATTTTATTCCTCCGCCGCCACCCCCATTTACTTCCATAGGCATTACCTCCTTCTTCATAGTCTCCTTGGCTTTCCGCCGCTATTTATCTGCTTAATTGGTAGGCGGGATACCACTTGCCCGATTATGCCCAGAGTTGCAACGGGAGGGACCCCAGCACCTGCTTAATTACACCCTGGTCTTCCCTGACATTGCCCGCCTACGCTCACGCTAATACTTATATCACAAGCCTTATGAATTGTCAACCCATTATGCGAATATACCTACATCCGTTGACATTTAAAGGCGGGATGCCACTTGCCCGATTACGGCTGGGGTACCACACGGGAGGGGGAGTTGTCAGAGAGTGAAAAGCTCTACCCCAGTTTCCCCTGGCAGAGCCCGCCTGCATTTGTCACTTGCCCGACTCAGTAATTATGGGAATATTCCCCTCGCTTCCATGTCATCTGCTATTCTCTTTATGGCAAGCATATACGCTGCGTTTCGCATATCTACTTTCTGGTGCTGGCTCATTTCCAGCACTTCGCTGAAGGCGTTCTCCATCACCACTTGAAGTTGATGGTTTACCTCGTCTTCACTCCAGAAGAACGCTTGCGCGTCTTGTACCCACTCAAAGTAGGATACTATTACGCCACCTGCGTTGGCTAATACATCGGGAACAACAAATACTCTATTATTAAGAATCCTATCCGCCTCGGGAGTAATTGGGGCATTAGCACCTTCTACAATTATTCTTGCTTTTACATCGGCAGCATTGGCTTTAACTATCTGGTCTTCAATAGCTGCTGGTACTAATATGTCACAGGGTAGTGCTAACAGTTCAGTATTAGTTATATTTTCGGCATCTTTGAAGTCAACTACTAACCCTGTCTGTTGGTTATAATGGAACACGGCTTCCACATCCAGTCCCTTCTCGTTATAAATACCTCCTTTGACATCACTTATTGCCACGACTTTGCTACCCTCTCTAGCTAATAGCCTTGCCACAACAGAGCCTACATTACCGAAACCTTGAACAGCAACTGTGGCCCCTTCAAGACCAATGCCCAGATGCTGGGCTACCAGCCGGGCATTGAGCATACACCCGCGACCGGTAGCACCCAACCTACCCTTACTGCCACCTATTCCGACAGGTTTGCCTGTAACCACAGCCAGAACAGTATGGCCTTTAATCATGCTGTAGGTATCCATAATCCAAGCCATCACCTGAGGGTTTGTGCCAACATCAGGGGCTGGAATATCCCTATCTGGACCTATCAATATTGATATCTCACTGGTATAACGCCGGGTCATTCTCTCTAGTTCAGCTTGGGACATAAGCTCCGGATTGCAAACAACCGCTCCCTTAGCACCACCAAAGGGTATATTGACAACAGCCGCCTTCAAAGTCATCAATGCTGCCAGTGCTCTGGTTTCATCCAGGGTAACATCGGGGTGATAACGGATGCCACCCTTGGCTGGGCCTCTGGAATCATTATGATGAACTCTGAAGCCGGTAAAGACTTTTACTGTTCCATCGTCCATTCTTACCGGGAAGTTGACAGTGAGTTCACGTTCACACTTTTCTAGTCGCAAACGATATGCATCCTTAATATTCAGCCTGTCACAGATAGCATCGATCCGGCTCACTACCATTTGGAAAGCATTGGTTTCAGTCATTAGATTCCCCCCTTTAAATTCATTTGCTCTTTACTTTATGGCGAGATGCCACTTGCCCAATTACGGCTGGGGCTGCAACGGGAGGGGGAGGTATCCGAGAGTGAAAAACTCTACTCCAGTTTCCCCTGGCAGTGCCCGCCATCTACTTTCTTTGCACCTAATCACCTTACAAGTGCCGCCCATTCAATGCCCAACTCCCCCAGTTTTCCAAGCGATGGTACGCCATCAGGCCAGCCCATCATCTCGTAATATGTCTCCTTAGCTTTTTGGAAAGTGTCAAAATCAAGCGCTACTCCTTTGAGAGGGCCCGAAGTCTGAGGAGTGAAGAAGCGTTTTGGCATGCTATCATCGGAGCTTGTGAAGCCTTCTCTCGCATTGAATACCCTTGCTAAAGTCGAGGCTCTCTCCCCGACTTTCATTAGTTCAAAGACGCTCGTGTTCCAGCCGGTGACAGCTCTAACAAGCTCGGCCACTCTGTCAAATCCCGTCAGACCTAGATTCATAACAAAATAGCAGCACACGGCACAGTTGAGAAAATGTACCCATGATGACGCATAGATGAGCGGTCGGATCTTTGCCGGAGACATATCACTCAGAACCAACGGTTCTAGGATGCCTAGAGCCTTCAACTCCTGTAGCATCGGGCCGTCATCAGTGAACGTAGAATCATGCATGTTGTGTACATGGTCGGCGCCTGTGGGAGACATACTGTAGCCGAGACCCAGCCCTGGCTTCCATCGGGGCTCGTGCATTGGTAATTCCTGGCCTTTTATGTGGAGAGCGAAGTCCTCCGAACCCTTTATCTGTTGGGAAGCCCGGGCGACTCCCTCCGCGAGAACGTCGCCTAGGCCTTCGCGCAGGGCAATACGCTCTACCATTTGTAACATGGCCATACCGTTGCCAAAATGCAGGTCCAGTCCCCCGGTATCGGCTTTGCTCAGCAGTCCTTTTTCAAAGCACTCCATCGCAAATGCAATGGTAGCGCCACAGGACATGCTGTCCAGTCCGTATGCGTTGACAAGCTCATTGCCCTTCGCAATGAGACTAAGGTCATCAACACCACAGTCAGACCCCAAGGCGGCGATAGTCTCGTATTCTGGTCCTCCATAGCGAGGGTCGACCTTGATTGGCCCATCAACTCTTACCTCACGTTTGCACCGCACTGGGCACGCGAAGCACCCCCTTCTCTTAACAAGTATACTCGCAGTCATGGCTTGACCACTTATTTTTTCGGCTCCTTCGAATGTGGCGGATTGGAAGTTGCGGGTAGGCAGGCCTCCGGAATTGTGTAAAGGGAGTACGGCTCTTGCAGTACCAAACTCTCTCATACCCTCCAAATTCTTGGGGCAGTTTTCCTTAACCCATTCAGCTACCTCACCCACCCCCTCTGGGTGGGCGACAGAGACTTTTTTCCCGCCACGGCAAGCAACTGCTTTTAAGTTCTTAGACCCCATTACTGCGCCCATCCCCGTACGTCCGGCAGCCGCGTCCAGGTCATTCATTACGCAGGCAAACCTAGCCAGATTTTCTCCAGCCGGACCAATCAGAGCCACCTTTACCAACGAATCCCCTAGCTCCTCACGAATCGCCGTCTGACACTCTAGAGCTTTCATACCCCACAAATGACGTGCGTCTCGAATTTCTACGCCCTCCTCTTTGATGTAAAGGTAAACAGGTTTCTCTGCTTTCCCTTCGACAACCACTGCGTCGTATCCCGCCATCTTAAGCTCAGCACCCCAGTAACCGCCAGCTTCAGCTTCACCAAATCCTCCCGTCAGTGGGGATTTGCCACCTATGCTGTGGCGCCCACACCCTCCTACCGGTGCTCCTGTTAAAGGACCTACCGCAATAATGAGCATATTGCTTGGGCTAAGTGGGTCAACTTTCGGTGGTAACTCCTTGAGCAGGAAATAGCCAACAAAACCCTCACCGCCAAAATAATGTCGATAGAAATTCTCGGGCATTTCCTCAATAGTGAACCGCTTGGAGGAAAGGTCAACTCTAAGGATCTTTCCTGTATATCCGTATGCCATCTCTCCCTCCTCTTCGTTTGCTTTCATACTCCTGCTTTTTCATTGATAATCTGACTCAGCCAGTCAAATTCCCCAAACACTCAATCGTGGAGATTTGTAACAATTGAATGTCCTCTATATGCCTAGTGTCGAAGAGAGTTCATTGTTTTTTAAGGTCAGTCCAATTATCCTTGGGATTGTAGCTGAATTGCTACCTTGCGGGCTTTTTCCAATGCTGTTCTAGCACCTTGCATTAGGAAAAGGTCGGCACTACCCACGGTATTGAACCTAAATCCCTTTTCAATAGTCCACCCTATGTTGTCCGTACTCAAGTTTGTAAACATGCCGACTGCCTTTTGAACCATGCTTAGTATCACTTGACTAGCTTCATGGCTTTAAGGATGCTACTAAGTTCAGCTTTTTCTTCTTCGTTGAGGGCAACAAGGGGTAACCTAACCTCTCCGCCCCTCAACTCTAAAATATCCATTGCCGCCTTAACCACGCTAATAAACATAACGGCATTTCCCGTAACACCGGTGGACGGTCCGTGGTTCATTGCCGCCTTACCTATAAAGCTGTAAAAGGGAGCCTTAGAGTTGACTAGCTCAGTTACCTTATCGAAGTCTCTCGCAACCGCAGCCTCATAGATTGAATACGAGAGTTCTGGGGCAAAGTTAGCGACGGAACTGATAAAGCCAGGGCAACCATATAATGCTTCGAAAGAAAACACTTCCTCGCCTCGCCCACACAGAATAACCGTGTCTTTCGGGTCTACTGTCTTTTGCATCGAATAGTAGGAGAGAACATTCAGTGTATTCTCTTTAACGGCTATGAAGTTTGGTATCTTGGCTAACTTTGCCACTAAAGCTGGCTTGACCCAACAGCCGGATACGTCAGGATTATTATAGAGCATTACACCAATATTGACGCTTTCAGCTACCTGTTTATAGTGTTGATACATACCCTCCTCTTGTGGAATGTTATAGTAGGGAAGGACAACCAAAACCCCATCTGCACCCACAGACTGAGCATACTGACACATTTTAATGGTTTCTCGAGTACCAGCCCGCCCTGTCCCGGGTACTACTGGAAGTCTTCCATTCACCTCATCCACAACCATTCTGATAACGGCTTGGCACTCATCATCAGACATAGCATAAAACTCCCCGGTACTGCCCACTGGCACCAATACGAAATCCCTATCTGACGTACGCTCAAGCAACCAGCGCGTATTGGCTCGCATACCCTCCAAATCAAGGCTACCATCTTTATTGAATGGCGTTGTTTGAGCAATGAATACACCCTTCATTGCTTTTTTTAAGTCACTTAATTGCATCACGCTCCTCCTTTTTACTGACAAGAGATTTTAACCTGATTAACCATATCTTAGCTACAAAGTCAATGCGTCGGAGGCGGGATGCCAACCCATAGCACCCCATATTCTAATCCCAGCCGATAGAGGTCATTTATCACGTCTGGGGTAAGTGCAATGCCTTCGGCTTCCCGCCGCTGCTGGATGCGTGCTTCGATCTCTCCAGGCAGTAGCACCTCGCTCACTCCTTTAACCGGCGGTACCGACTTTAGTTCCCGGATCATCCTATCCATCCGGTTTTTAAACGCATCCACATCGCTAAACCAACTGATGTCTATTGCCCCCATCATATGCCCCACGCACTGTGGACATTCCATGTTTCTGTACAAGTCCCCAATATGGGGCCCGAAGGCAGCACCAGTCAGTACCCCCGCTGCCACATCAATCAACAAAGCGATAGCAGAACCCTTTGGTCCACCAAAGGGGAGGACGGAACCATCTAAAGCCTTGGCAGCATCGGTGGTTACTTCTCCGTCCAAGTCGATAGCCCATCCCGCAGGAATAGATTCTCCCTTCTGGGCGGCCAGGATGATCTTACCCCGAGCCGCCACGCTAGTAGCCATATCAAGAATTATGGGTAATTCTTGGCCCGCCGGAACAGCCACGGATATAGGATTGGTGCCAAAATAAGGAGATTTGCCGCCCCAAGGGGCCATGGTAGCTGGTGCATTGGAAAGGGCAATCCCAATCATTTCCTTCCTTAAGGCCATCATCGTAAAAAAGGCAGCGACACCGAAGTGGTTGGAATTGCGTATTCCCACTAACCCAACGCCGCTTTCCCTGGCTTTTGCTATGGCTAACTCCATGGCCTTGGTTGCCACCACTTGACCACTTCCATTATCACCATCTACGGCAACCATAGCAGGAGTTTCCTGCAGAATAGTAATCTTGGGCTTGGGGTTAACCAGCCTTTTTCTCAGCCGTTCGACATAAATGGCCATTCTGGTAACACCATGCGAATCTACACCCCAAAGGTTAGCTTGCACCAATGACCCTGCTATCAAATCGGCATCCTTAGGTGGGATCTCCATTTTTTGTAATACCGCACTACAAAACTCCTTAAGCCAGGAGGGACTAAAATACTCGATACCACTCACTTTTTTTTGTTTTTTTGATTCTATCAATGGCACCCCCAGTGTCGCTTCAATTCGATAGTCAGATAGTCATGCCCCCATCAACAAATAAAGTCTGACCAGTCACATAATCGGATGCATCTGAGGCCAGAAATATTGCGGTACCTACATAGTCGGAAGGATAAGCAGCTCTCCCCTTGGGAACAGAATTAATAGACGCCTGTAGCTCTTCAGGGTGCTCTTCGAAATACTTCTTATTAATGTCGGTTATGGTTAGGCCTGGGCCAATGGCGTTAACGTTAATGTTGTATTTTGCCCATTCAACGGCGAGCGCCCGGGTTAACTGGGAAACCCCCGCTTTTGAAATGGCATAAACGGATCTTATAGGTCCCACTCTCAGCACAATATTGGAGGAGATGTTGATGATTTTCCCTTTTTTGCGTCCGAGCATCTCCCTGCCCACAAGCTGGCAGCAGAAGAAAAGTCCCTTCAGGTTTGTATTCATAACATTATCCCATTCCTCCTCTGAGATTTCTTCTGCTGGCTTTCTTAAGATAACAGCTGCGTTGTTGACTAGAAGATCAATTCTGCCAAAATTTTTTATTACATCTGAAACCATTGCAGCCACGGAGGATATACTTCTCACATCAGTGGCGACGGCTATCGCATTGAACCCTTCTTTTTTCAATGATTCAGCAGCACTTTGCCCCCCTGTAGCTTCTTGATCGGCGATAACGATTGTCATTCCTGCGCTTGCGAGGCCCTTTGCAATACCAAAGCCAATTCCTCGGCTACCACCTGTAACCACGGCAATCTCACCTGAAAAAATATTCATTTTTAGCCTCCTTCCAATAAATTATTCATTATGGCATTTGAGTTCCATACTACTGAAGTCATTACATTAGATTAGTCCTACCGCCATTGCAAGCAATTGTCTCCGCAGTTATGAAAGATGCATCATCCGAAGCTAAGAACAGAGCCAGATGTGAGACATCCTCAGGAGTACCGAGCCGCCCAAGAACGGCGGTACTCTCCCCGATTGCGATGAACTGCTTTAGTTGTTCCGGTGTCGTCCTACTGGCGTAAACGAGAGGAGTTAGAATTCTCCCAGGTGCAATCGCGTTGACATTTATCCCATACGGTCCAAATTCTCTAGCACAGGCCTTGGTGAATCCAATGACGCCAAATTTCGAAGTACCGTAAGCGGCCTGCCCCGGCTCAAGAGCACCTAGTCCGGCTGTCGAAGAAATATTGATGATTTTTCCATATTTTTGTTCCACCATATGCTTAGCTACAACCTGTGTACACAAGAAGGTCCCTTTAAGGTTTGTATCTAATAACAGATCCCAGACCTCCTCTGTTAAATCCAGGATAAGAGTAGGACGGTTAAGCCCAGCACTATTCACCAAGATGTCGACTCTACCAAACTCATCTATTACCTTTTTCATCATGTTATCTACTTGCTCTTTGACACATACATCGGTAACTATGGCCAGTGAACGTCTCCCTAAGGCCATAATCTCGTCACGCACTTTCCCAATGGTATCTATATTACGACTGCAGACTACGACATCAGCCCCAGCGTTGGCAAATTCTAAAGCGATAGCCTTCCCCAGACCGGTACCACCACCGGTGACGATGGATATCTTACCTTCCAGTTTCATTTATTTCTCCTTCCTCGGTCGAGTTCTTCCGAGATAACAAAACTAAAGAAATTCCTTTTCAAGGTCAGCAAGCGCTGCGTCCAGCAAATCAAAGGCGGTGTCTATCTCACTTTCGGTAATGATGAAAGGCGGTGAGACTAAAAAGGTGTCACCCCTTACCCCGTTGTCAACGCCGGTGGTAGGAAAGCCCATTACTCCCTTCTCCATGGCTATCTGCTGCAGGCAGTTAGACACTCTAAGCGTTGGCTCAAAGGGCTCCTTCGTTTCCTTATTCTTAACCAGCTCTATGCCCATGAGCAAACCCTTGCCGCGGATATCTCCGACGGAGGGGTGGTGAGAAAGTTTCTCTCTGCCTCTCTTGAAAAAGTATTCCCCTAACTTGGCAGCGCGCTCTACCAGGCCTTCCTTATCAACGATGTCAATAACCGTGAGGCAGGCTGTTGCCGAAACCGGATTGCCTTCCATGGTGAAGCCGTGGATAAATCTGGCACCTTTTTTGGTAAAGACCTTCCCAATTTTTTCGTCAATAATCACAACGGCCATAGGGGTATAGCCACCAGTCATACCTTTGGCTGATGTTATCATATCTGGATTAACACCCCAGTGCTCTATTGCAAACCATCTGCCTGTTCTGCCGAACCCACAGATAACCTCATCATCGATGAAGAGTACATCATGTTTATCACATATTTCCCGAATCATGGGGTAATATTCCGGCACAGGCACCATGCAGCCAGTGGCGAAACCACCAATAGGCTCAGCCATAAAGGCGGAAACATATTGAGCACCTACCTGATTGATTACTTCATCCAAAGCCTTAGCGCAACGAATATTACAGCTCGGATAGCTTAGCCCATAGGGACAGCGGTAGCACAATGGTGCTCCTATCTTGGGCCAGTGATGTAAGAGTTGCCCAAACTTACTACGGCGTAAGGTAAGACCTGATGCTGACAGGGCACCCAATGTCATCCCATGATAACTCTGCCACCTCGATATCACTATGCTCTTCTCTGGTTTTCCCCTTTCTACATGATACTGATGGGCAAGCTTTATGGCGGTTTCGCTAGCCTCTGAACCACTGTTGCAGAACTGGCACATGGTGAGGTTTGGTGGAGCCACCTTGATAATGCGGTCTGCCAACGCCAACAGAGGTTCATTAAGCCAGAAGCCACGAAAGAAGAATGACACCTTCTTCATCTGCTCTATCATAGCTTCTCTCACTCTCTTATCGCCGTGTCCGATGGAGACTACATGGGGGCCACCGCTGAAATCCATATACCTTTTGCCGTTCTGGTCAAAAAGATAGATACCCTCCCCATGGTCACAAATTACCTTTGGGAGAGGCCCATGCACCGTCCCGAAGACCTTACCAGCTAACTTTTGAGCCGCTTCCACTCGATTTGGCATCCTTTTCTCCTTTATCAATTTACTGTGTAGTTCTCACTCCAACAACTTCTGGCGATTCGGGTGAGCTAACCACCAAATTTTCTATTACGGGTGAACGAGCTGCAACAATCGCTTTGGGTTCTCTACCATCATTGTATTTATTTGCTCATCAGAGATGCCGTATATCTTCATTAAAGGCACAACCTCACGTAACAGGTGGGCATAGCCCCCCCCACCATAGGAGACAAGCATTATCTTCATACCAATGTCATGTGAGAGCAAAATCTGTTTCAGATATCCCATGCCGATAAGCTCTTTGATTTGCTTGATTCGGCCAATATCATTCGGTCTATCTGGCAGATGACCGTCTGCCAACGCAACTCTAGCCGGGTAATACCCCTCAAGTCCAAATACATCGTACTCGACATAGCAGCCTGCGTCTAGCAATTTTCGGCGGGTATCCAGGAGATAGCCGCAGCGGTCCATATGACAAATGACGACACGACCAAGATCAGCTCCAGCGTTAGATAACACTTCCATACTCTCGATAGGAGCCATTTCATTGCGGCCAGGATGAACCCAAATGGCAGCACCCGTTCTTTTCTGAGCGTAAGCTCCGGCTTTAAGCACTTTCTTCTCATTGTCTTTCAAGGGCCACGAACAGCCAAGCTCACCGATAACTCCAGAACGAATTCCAGTATCATCAACACCAACGGTTATATCCTTGACAATCTCTTCGGTAATCTCCTCCTCGGTCTTGGCATCCATCAT
>Ga0307378_10003558_pt1 | contig 22795 bp, 15 predicted proteins | sample UN1MG_FD_202238 | JGI IMG/M metagenome (GOLD analysis project Ga0307378, IMG submission 202238) | Soil microbial communities from Risofladan, Vaasa, Finland - UN-1 | ecosystem: Environmental > Terrestrial > Soil > Coastal area > Acid sulfate soil | place: Finland: Risofladan, Vaasa | collected...
AAGGTCTCCCCCTGGTCCGAGGAGCACTGGCGCCTCATTGACAAGTCCCTTGCGCTCCTGGGGGAGCTGGGGAACAAGTACGTGTTCCTCCCGATGATTTGCCGCACGAACTTCGGCAACGAGCAGAGCATCGTCCGCTGGGTGAAGGAGGGCGAGGGCTATAAGCCCGACTTCACCCTGTTCGACCGCTACCTCGACCTGGTGCAGAAGCATATGCGGCCCGACGTCGTGTGTCTCTACGTGTGGGACCGCTACACCGGCGAGTTCCACTGGGCAGGCGTCGGCGAGAAGAAGGGGCGGGCGCCGCTTGTGACCCGCCTCGACCCCGCCACGGGCAAGGCCGAGGACCTCGAGACGCCCGAGCTGGGCACGCCCGCGGCCAGGGCATTCTGGGAGCCGGCCTACCGCGAGCTGCGCGCTCGGCTCGAAAAGCGTGGGCTCCTCGGCGCCGCCATGATGGGGATGAACGGCGATGCCTATCGCCCGACCGATGCCATGGGCAGGATGTTCCAGGAGCTGATGCCGGGCACCATGTGGGTCTCGAACTCCCACTCGGACGCGCGCGGCAGCAAGATGGCGGGCATTCCGGTCGGCTACAACACGGCCGTCTACGTGAACCTCTTCCCGCCGCCGAGCGCTCTGCCGTGGGACGCCACTCGCAAAGTCGGCTGGCGGCTCGCACACAAGGCCGACCTCTTCACCCGCTCAAGCGGCCCGGCGACCAAGCAGCCGCTCTACCACACGCAGCAGCTCGGGGTCTACCGCCTCACGGTGGAAGCGGCCCTGCTGGCCAACTACAGCGGCCTGGGGCGCGCAGGATTCGACTTCTGGCCCGTGCTGGGCAAGGACAGCATTCGCGGCGGCGTGAAGCACTCCGCCACCGTTGCCGCGCGCTACCCGCCCTGTTGGGACCAGCTCAACATTGACCGGGCGACGGAGAACCTCGTGGCCCCCGGGCCGGACGGGCCGATCCCCACCGAGCGCTTCGAGAACGTCCGCGAGGGCATGCTCGAGGCCGAAGCACGCATCTTCCTCGAGCGCGCGCTCCTCGACCCCGCTCAGCGGGCCAAGCTGGGCGACGAGCTGGCCCGGAAGCTCCAGAAGGCCCTCGACGAGCGTGCCTGGCGCATTCGCGCCGCCTGCATCGGAGCCGTGGGCTACGAGCTTGCCGATAGCGAGCCGTTCCGCCACGAGTTGTTCACCTGCGCCGCAGAAGCGGCCAACAAGCTGGGGGCGAAGTGATGAGACACGTGCAGACTCCTGCGTGCATGTTGCTCCTCGTGGCTGTCGCGCTGGCCGGCGAAGTCGAATTCGCCTCGCCGCCGAAAGCCGTGCGAGCAGCGGACAAGGTGGCCATCGCCTTCGCGGCCTCCGCGCCGACGGATGCCGAGGTGACCGTGCTCGATGCGAAGGGCGGCGTGGTGAGGCACCTGGCCGCCGGCGTGCTCGGCGGGCCGAAGGCGCCGCCGGCGCCACTGAAGCCCGGGCTGGCGCAGAGCATCGAGTGGGACGGCTGCGACGATCTGGGCAAGCCGGCCAAGGGCGGACCCTTCAAGGCCCGGGTGCGCCTCGGCACACAGGCGACATTCGGCGCCGCGCTCGGCGACCCCGCGATCCTCGGCAGCAAGGTCTACGGCCTCGCCACCGACGAGACGGGCGAGGTCCTCGTCGCCACGGGCGGCGGCTACGGCGGGAACGTCTTCACCATCAAGGCCTTCGATCGGGTGGGCAAGTACCTGCGGACGATCTACCCCTATCCCGCGAACGTGAAGCCGGCCGACGTGGAGGGCTTCGGCAAGCAGGAGCTTCGCGACGAGAAGCTCAGTCCGCCGCAGTACAACGCGCTGCTTCCCTGGATCCACCGCGACGCCATCGGCGGCTTCATCGGGAACCGCGTGCAGAATGGCGTCTTGTGGCTCACGAATGGCCGCGGCGAGTTGTGCCGCATCCGCACCGCCGACGGCGCCTGCATCGCCTGGGGCGGCACGAAGTCGCCTGCGCCGCCGGCCCAGGGGCCGATCTGCTGGGCCGCGTCGCCCGACGGCAAGAGCCTCTGCCTCGCCGGCTGGTATCACGAGAGCCGAAAGGTCGCCGACGGCCAGGTCTTCAAGGTGGACCCCGCGACGGGCGAGCGCTCGCCCTTCCTCCAGATTGACGTGCCCGCCGACAACTTCTGGGCCAAGGAGCGAAACGGCTGGTACCACTACACCAACTGGGGCCGCAAGAACGGCCTCAGCGCCCTCCACGGCCTCGCCGTGGACAAGGAGGGGCGGGTCTACGCCTGCGACCGCGTGAACCAGCGGCTCGCCGTCTACGACGCGGGCGGCAAGTTGCTCGGCTCGACCGCCGTCGAATGGCCCGACCTCGTGGCCCTCAGCCCAAAGGGGCAGGAAATCTACGTCACCACCCGCCGCATCGTCAACGGCTACAAGAGTGTGAACGAGGTCAAGGTGCTCAAGCTGTCCGGGTGGAAGGACGGGCGAGTGCTGGCCGAGCTGACCCTGGGCGGCCTCAACGCCCCCTCGATGGCGGTGGACGCCACGCAAGACCCTGCCGTGATCTGGCTCAGCAACGTGTGCCAGGAGGCCATTCACCCCGAGGGCAGAGGGATGAAGGCCGACGGCGTGACCCGCATCGAGGACCGCGGGAAGGAACTCGTGGTCACCGGCAAGCTCGGCGGCGAGGAGGCCGTGATGCCCGAGGCCGTCGTCAAGGTCTGGGCCGACCCCCTCTCCGACGACATCGTGGTCAGCGACGGCTGGAGCGGACTCGTCCGCTGCGACGGCCTGACGGGCGAAAGGAAGCCCTTCCCGCTCAAGGGCATGGAGCTTGCCTACGGCCCCGACGGCAACCTCTACATCTACGGCCAGCAGGGCTGGCACGAGCTGGTCGCCCGCTTCGACCGCGACTTCAAGCCCGTGCCCTTCCCCGCGACTGGCAAGAACACCACCACGCTGACGACGACGGGCAAGGACGTCTACGGCCGCTACGGCCACGGCTGGTGCAACAAGGGCCTCTGGGTCGCCCCCAACGGCCGAATCTACGTCCACAACATGTTCGACTGGTGCAAGTACTTCGTCAACGTGTGGGACGCGGCGGGCCAGGCCGAGAAGCACGCCGGCCCCGCCGACGGGATTGTGGGGCCGACCGACCCCCAGGGCGGCGGGCTGTGCGTGGACGCGGCGGGCAACCTCTACGTCGGCCTCCACGGCGCCCCGGCCGGCTCGGCTGCCGCCGGCGACAAGCGGCTCACCAAAGGCGCCGTCGTCAAGTTCGGCCCCGAGGGCGGCGGCTACGTGAAGCTCGAGAAGGGCGAGGAGCCGGACGGTAAGGGCATTGCCTGGGCGAAGAGTCACGTGGGCAACTTCGTCAAGGGTGGCCTCACCGCTTACCCCATCCTTTCCCCGCAGGTCGAGGGCGGCTGCGTGTGCAAGGAGGCGCGCTTCGACCTCGACCCCTGGGGCCGCCTATACATTCCGAACGGGCTCGACTACTACGTGGCTATCGTGGACAACGCGGGCAACGAGATCCTGCGGTTCGGCTACTACGGCAACCCCGACTCCGCCGGCCCGAAGAGCCCGCTGCCCGAGCCGGCGATCCCCCTCGGCTGGCCGATGGCCGTCAGCGCGGGCCAGATCGAGAAAGGTCGCCTCTACGTGGCCGACGCCATGAACCGCCGGGTGGTCCGTGTGGACCTCCGCTTCGCCGCCGAGGCCGAAGGCCCGATCGAGTAGGGGTGGGTCGCTACGCGCTTCGTCACATCCGGTTGACAATCCGACCCTGGCAGAGGTATACTGACCTGGGAGGCGATCGCTAGAATTCGCGGAGTGCGAGACCGATGGAACAGAGGTTCGCGCAGCGCATCAACCTCGACCCCCGCGTGATGGTGGGCAAGCCAGTGATCCGGGGCACACGGATCCCCGTCGAGCTGATCGTGCGCATGCTGGCACAAGGCATCCCCGAGGCCGACATCCTCGCCGAGTACCCCCGCCTGACGCGTGACGACATCGGCGCCGCCCTGGCCTACGCTGCCGAAGTCCTTGCCGGCGAGGAAGTGGCCCCCCTCGACTCCCTCGTCCGGGTCTAGCCCATGAGATTCATGGTGGATGCCTCCACGGGCACACGGGTCGCGGAGTTCCTGCGCTCCCTGGGCCACGACGTGCTCAGTGCCGACGACGCGATGCCTGCCGCTGCTGACGACGTCATCCTGGCCCGCGCCGAGGCCGAGCGGCGGATTGTGGTGACCAACGACAAGGACTTCGGTGAACTCGCCTTTCGCTCGCGCAAGGCGCGCCAGGGGATCATCCTGTTGCGGCTTCGTGACGAGGGGACGCCCAACCGCATCCGCGTGGTCGGCGCTCTCCTGGCGCGGGCCGGCGACAAGCTCTCCGGCCGGTTCACCACGGCCGATGATTGGCACTACCGCATCCGTCCCATGCCCGCGGACTGACAGTGACCCCGGAAAGCGGGGGGCCTCTGCGCCCAAGGGGGCCTCAGGGAGGCGCGTGGAGGCGCTTCACAGCCGGCCGCAGGGCCATCAGCTCCTCACCGCGCATGACCATCCGGAAGCCCTTGGGAGCCCCAGGCAGAGCGCTCACGTCCGGCGCTGGCGGGTCGCCAACTGCCGGTGCAGCGCTCAGGTGGGGCGCAGCCAAGGAGAAGACCAGGAGGCCAAGGGGGAGGAGCGTGCGTGCCATCGGGCTGCCCTCCGTCTCGCCGTCACTCGCGCCGGGGGCGGTCGAGCAGCGCGATCAGCTCGGGCAGGCGCTGGGCCGCCTGCCGCAGCAGCGTGATGAGGTCGCCCTTCGTCATGTGCGAAAGCCGGGCCAGCGTCACGTCGAGGTCGTGGAAGGTGTCCGGCGTATCGAGCCAGGCGAGGCCCAGGGCGATGACGTGCTTGCACGCCTCGCGCTTCCCGCCCAGGGGGCAGGTGCACTCGAACTGGAAGGCGCGGCCGCTCACGTCTATCCGCGTCGTGTAGATGCCCCGCGTGCCGTGGAATCGCGCGCTCAGGGCCGCGCCGATCCGCAACCGGTCCACCACGTGGGCGCTCTGGGCGTAGCGCACCGCCTGCCGATAGGCTTGCGGGTCGGACGCCGCCTCCAACTGCGCCGCCGTCAGCGGCATCAGGCGGTGGAAGCTGGCCGACTCCTCCGGCATGTCGGACTCCTCTCTCAGCGGCACGGGAAAAGACACCCGCTGTCCTTCGTTCGAAGCACCCGGAGGGCCGTGGACGGCAAAAGACGGCGGGTGTCTTTTGCCACTCAGCGTCCCACGAGCTTCCGGGCCGCCGCCACGATGGTGGCGACGCTCGGCAGGTATGCCTGCTCGAGGACGTAGGACTGCGGGGACACGCCGTCGAGCGCGCCGATGCGGCCGACCGGGGCGTCGAGGTAGTCGAACGCTTGCTCCTGGATCTGCGAGGCGACCTCGCCCGTGTAGCTCCCCGTGCGACAGGCCTGCGAGGCCACGATGGCCCGCCCCGTCTTCCGCACCGATCGCAGCACGGTGTCGAGGTCGAACGGGATGAGCGTGCGGGGGTCAATGACCTCCGCGGCAATCTTGTGCTCGGCCTCCAGGACCCCCGCGGCCTTGAGGACGTCGAGGGCCACCTTGCCCCAGGCCACGATCGTGAGGTCGCCGCCCTCGCGGCGGATGGCGGCGGAGCCGAAGGGCACCGTGTAGTCCTCGGCGGGCACCTCGCCGGCCTCGTTGTAGAGCGCCTGGCTCTCGCAGAACATCACGGGATTGTCGTCGCGGATGGCCGTCTTCAGCAGCCCCTTCACGTCGCAGGGCGTCGAGGGGAACACGACCTTGATGCCCGGCGTGTGCGTGGAGTGCGATTCGAGGGCCTGCGAGTGCTGCCCGCCGTAGCCCTTGCCCGCGCCGACCGACGAGCGGATGACGATGGGCACGGCGAGGCTGCCGCCCGACATGTACGACCACTTCGCGGCCTGGTTGTAAATCTGGTCGCCCGCCTGGTACTCGAAGTCGGAGTACATCAGCTCGACCACCGGCCGCAGCCCGGTCATCGCCGCGCCGACCGCGGTGCCGATGATGGCCGCTTCGGAGATCGAGGTGTTGAACACGCGGTCGCGCCCGAAGATGTCAATCAGCCCCTTCGTGACCTTGAACGCCCCGCCGTAGTCGGCCACGTCCTCGCCGTAGAAGATCACGCGGTTGTCGCGCACCATCTCCTCGATGAGGGCCTCCTTGATGGCCTCCTTGAACGTGATCTTGCCGTCCTTGCGGGCGATGGGGGAGGGCGCCGCAAGCTGGCGGGGGGCCTTCGCCTCGGCGGGCACCGTGTCCGACGTGCCGTCGCTGTACATGAACACCAACACGTCCTCGGCCTTCGGCTCGGGGGCCTCGGCGGCGCGGCGCGTGGCGCGGCCCTGGCGGGCCTCGACCCGCTCGTGCATCGCCGCGATCTCGTCCTTCGTGCACACGCCCGCCTCGACGAGCTGGCCCGAGAGCTTCACGATGGGGTCAATCTCGCGCCAGGCCGCCTCCTCTTCCTTGCTGCGGTACTCGGTGCGCGGGTCGCTCAGCGAGTGGCCCTGGTAGCGATAGGTCACCAGCTCGCGCACGACCGGCCCCTTGCCCTCGCGCGCCAGCTCCGCCGCCCGGCGGATGCCGTCGAGCACGGCCAAGGCGTCCATGCCGTTGATCACCTCGGCGTGGAGGTTGTCGGGCCGGAAGGCCGCGCCGCGGCGGGCCATGTGGTCCACGCCGGTGACCTCGCCCGCGACCTGTCCCGTCATGGCGTACTGGTTGTTCACGATCGCGAAGATGGTGGGCACGCCGAAGGGGCGGGCGGCCAGCTCGTTGGTGAACTGCCCCATCGAGGCGATGTTGAGCGACTCGAACGAGATGCCGTTGCAGTAGGCGCCGTCGCCCGCGAAGCAGAGGCACACGTGGCCGTTCGCGCGGTAGCGGGCGGACATTCCCGCCCCCGCGCCGATGCCGATGCTGCCGCCCACGATGGCGTTGGCCCCCAGGTGGCCCACGCTGAAGTCGGCGATGTGCATCCCGCCGCCGCGGCCTCGACAGTAGCCGGCGTCGCGCCCGAACAGCTCGGCCGCCGTGCGGAACAGGTGGTGCTCGAGCGCCCGCTCGCGCAGCGCCGCGTCGTCCAGCTTCTCCGTGTCCGACAGGCCGAGCACCTTGCGGAGCGTTGCCGCGTCGCGCTGCTGGACGGCGAAGCAGCCCTTGGCGATGCCGTCGCCGTGGCCGCGGTGCGTGCTCGTGATATAGTCCGTCAAGCCGAGGGCGGCGCACCCGCCCACGCTCGTGGCCTCCTGGCCGATCGAGAGGTGCGTGGGGCCGCGATACTCGAAGTCCAGCCCCTTGATCGCGTCGTAGGCCTGGTTGCGGACGGCCATGATCATCTCTTCGAACGCGCGGATGGCCATCATGTATTCGAGATACCGCTTCACCTCGTCGGCGGTGAGGCGGCCGTCGGCAAGCTCCTGCTCCAGCGTGCGGCGGTACTGGTAGACGGGAATCTGCCCAAGCTCCACCACCTCGGGCTCGAAGCTCGGCAGCACGCTCAACTCGCGGACCATTCGGTTCCTCCAGGGAATCCCAGTGGGCGAGGCCATACGTCGGAAAACCGGATCATACACATTGCTGCCCGCCCGATCAAGTCGTGGCGAGGCAAGGAGTGCGCCCGGGTCGGTGAGTGAACAGCTCCGGCCGTGGCACGGCTGGCTTGCCCAGCCGTGTTCTTCCACTGAGCCGCGGGCGGGGGGCGGGGGCCGCCCGCGTCGAGTCAATCCCGCCCATCACGACCACCCGCGCAACACAGGGGGTGGTCGAGATTGGGGGAGGGGATGAGCGCCTAGCAGAGCAAGCTGTGTCCGTTTCCCCGAGAACCGCAACCGCCTGATTGCCAGTAGGTTACGGCTACAACCAAGTCTGCTCCTGCCCCTCTGACGCGCTAGGCGCTCACCCGCGCGCCATAGGGGGTGAGCGCCTAGCCGGGGGGGGCAAGAGCCGGAGTCGCGTCTTCCCATGCCCTGGGCCCCCTTCAACATGCTCAAGATGGCCACGCGCGCGCAAGGGGAGGTGGCCATCTTGACGGCATGAATCCCAGCAGGTGCCCACTTCCACAAGGGTCGTCACCATAGGCACATGCGGCCATGCGTGGCCTCAGGCCCGACCGCTCCAGCCGTGCGTCAAGGCGGCCACCCCCTTTTCCCGCCGCCATCTCCACCATCTCGACCATCTCAACCATCTTCACCACCCCGCGCCCCGCGGAAAGTGGTCAGGATGGGTGCTGCCCCATCTCTGCCCCCGTCCCGAGGGCTGTTGCTCGGACGAGCCAGCCCTGTTCCTGTGCGGCTGCGCCGCGAGCCAAAGCGGCATCTCCGATGCCGCAGTCCACACTCCACCCGCGACCAACGGAGGCGCACTTTGGAGTGCGGCGACGAAGTCGCCGCTTTGCCTTCCCGCGAAGCGGCCGGCCGGCACGGACCTGCACCGACGCACACGGACCGACCCTTGCCGGGAAAAGCCTGGCTGTCCGTGTTCGTCCGTGTCTGTCCGTGTGATTCGCCGACGGCGCCACCCGTGTGGCACAGCCGCCCTCGGCTGTGCCCGGCGGGCGGGGCCGCGGGCGCGGCGGCCTACTTCTTGTCCACGAGTTCCTTCCGCAGCTCCTCGACCTTCGGCTTCAGTGCCGGGTCGAGTTCGGCCGCCTTCTCCAGCTTCTCCATCGCCTCGGCCGCCTTCCCAAGGAACACGAGCGCCGCGCCCCAGCCATAGTAAGCCTTCGCGAGTCGTGGGTTGCTCTCGACGGCCTTAGCGAACTTCTCGCACGCCTCCTCGTGCCTGCCCACCGCGGCAAGCGCCGCGCCCCAGTTGGAGTAGGCCTCCCAAAGTCTCGGGTTGATCTCGACAGCCTTCGCGTACTTCCCGCACGCCTCGGGCGCCTTGCCCACCGTCGCCAGGGCGCAGCCCCAGCAGTAGTAGGCCCTCGCGTATTGCGGGTTGATCTCCACTGCCTTCGCGTATTTCACGCAGGCGTCGGGGGTCTTGTTCATCGCCTCCAACTGGACTCCCCAGTTCGTGTATGCCTCCGCGAATCGCGGGTTGATGTCGACGGCCTTTGCGTACTTCTGGCAAGCTTCGGGGGCCTTGCCCAGCGCGGCTAACGCGATGCCCCAGTTGACGTAGGCCTCCGCGAGGCGCGGGTTGATCTCGACCGCCCTCGCGCACCTGTCGCAGGCCTTCGCAGGATTGCCCATATCGCTGAGAAGCTTGCCCCACCCGAAAAACAGATGGCCCAAAGCACTCGGAACTGGCAGGCTCGCAAGATGAGTTCCACCGACTTGGCTGAAAGGTTGCGCTCCCAAGCGTTCCCTAAGGTAATCGTCCGTGTCGTGAAGCTTCCCCTTTTGGGTTGTTTCGATGTTGAAGCCTTCGCCGCGGGCTTCGCATCGGACGAAGACGTGATCGGGTGCAGCGACGAGGCAAAGTGGCATTCTCAGCCTCTGGCCAATGCATAGATATAGGAACGAGAAGCCGAAGCAATCGCCCTGCTTCAGGTGGAGGAGACGGTCCGGCGTCTTCACGTCAACCTTCTTTGTGAACCCCTCGCGCTCAAAAAGCTGCACGCCGATCAGGCGGGCCTTCTCTCGCGGGGTCTCGCCGGCGGCGGCTGCGGCGGCGACACGGTCAATGAGCGCGTCGAGCTTGGCACGGCAGGCGGCAACATCGAGATTCGGGTTGAGGTCCTTGGCCATCTTGAGCCATTCAGCGGCGAGGTCAATGTCGTCGTCGGTGAGGAACTTGACGGCGGAGGTGGGGAGGGTTCCGCGCAAGACGTCGTTGCCGACGCAGACCTGAATCTCGACGAGGTCGCCTCGTCGCTCGATGACGCCGAACATGCGGCCCTTCTCGACCGTGGCGACCACCTTGTCGCCGGCCTTCACCTCCGCCTTGTCCACGATGACGGCAACGGTTTCGAGCTTGGCTGCGGGCGCGTCGGCGGCACGAGCGTGGCCGATGAAGGCCACCACAAGGAGCGCGAGACGGGAGGGAGCGCCAAGTCGCACGATCGTCCCCCTGAACGAACGCTTGTCGCCGTGCATCATCGCGCGGGTGGGCGCGGCTGTCAAGCGCAAGTAGGCATCGGCTGGAGGACAGAGGACGGACGTCGTGGACAGGGTGGACACAGTGGACTGGATGGACGCGGGCGGCGAAGAGGCTCAGCGCGTGTCCATTCAGTCCATTCTGTCCATCCTGTCCACGTTGTCCACTGAAGCTCGGCGTGTGGCCTGCCCTTCTCCCGCCGCTTGACACGTCCCGTCGCGCAGCATAGGATGGCGACGGGGGAGGGTGGGCTGCGTTCCGGGGCGAGGCATGGAGGTTGCAATGAACAAGAGCCTGTGTGCAGCGGGATGCGGCCACGTTCACAAGGTTGGGCGGCGGGGGTTTCTGGGCGCGTCGGGGGCGGCGCTGGCCTGGATGGCGCTGCGCGACGTGGGGTTCGCCGCCGAGGCCACCGGCGCCGAGGAGAAGCTTTTCCAAGGGCCAGGGGCACGGTGCGTGCCCACGGTGCGGGCGTGCTTCGTCCGCAGGAAAGGCGACTACGGGATGCGCTGGCCGGGCGCGGTCTACGACGGCCAGGCGGCGCTGAAGAAGTACACGGATGAACTCGGCGCGGCAGCCAAGGAGCTGAACCTGAAGCTCGACCTGCGGGCCGAGCCCCTTTACAACCCGCAGGAAGCCGACGCCTGGCTCGCCGAAGCCGCCGAGGCGAAGCCCGACGGCTTGCTGGTCGTGCTGCTCGACCGGCAGGAACACGCCTGGCCGACGGCGACGAAGGCGATTGACACGAAGCTGCCCACCGTGGTCTTCTCGCCCATCGGCACGTCGTTCACGACGAACACGGCGGCGCCGTCGAAGAAGCTTGGCTGCTTCATCTGCTCGACGGACGACTTCCGCCAGGTGAAGTGGGGCCTCAAAATGCTCCACGCGGGGGCCAAGATGCGCGCCACCCGCTGCCTCGTCATCCGGGGCGGCAAGGAGGCGGAGGGCGAGATGGAGCATCTGGGCATCAAGCTCCGCTACATCCCTGCCAAGGCATTCCTCGATGAGTACGGAAAGACGCCGGAGACGGACGAGATCCGCACCCTGGCCGAGGACTACATGAAGCGCGCCCGCCGCCAGGTCGGGGCCACGAAGCAGGACGTGCTCAACGGGGTGAAGAGTTACGTCGTGGCGCGGACGCTTCGGGCGCGGGCCGAGGCCGACGCGATCACGATGGACTGCCTGGGCGCGCTGGGGCGGACGAAGGTGAGCCTGCCCTGCATCGCCTGGTCGCGGATGAACGACGAGGGGATTCCCGCCGCCTGCGAGGCCGACCTGGGGGCCGCGGCCACCCACATCGTCGTCCAGTACCTCTTCGACCGCCCGGGCTTCCAGCAGGACCCCGTGGGCGAGACCGCCCGCGGCGCCGTCATCGGCGCCCACTGCTCCTGCCCCACGCGGCTCAACGGCTTCTCGGAGCCGCCCGAGCCGTTCGACATCGTGCACCACCACGGCATGCGCGACGCCGTGCCCAGGACGCTCTGGAAGGTGGGGCAGCGCATGACGTGTCTGGACGTCGAGCTGGCGGGCAAGGGCGGGAAGCCGCGGATGCTCATCTCGGCCGGCGAGGTGCTCGAAAACGTCTCGGTGCCCCCGGCCGGCGGCTGTGTCGTGTCCGTCATGGTCAAGTTCGACGGAGCGGCGGACGTCTTGGCCTTCCCCGGCTTCCACCAGCTCTTCTTCTACGGCGACTTCAAGACGCAGCTTGTGCAATTCTGCCGCCTGTTCAACATCGAGCCGGTGATCGCGTGAGGCGGAACATCGAACTGAAGGCGCGGTGTGCGGACCTCGCCCGCGCGGCGGCCGCCTGCGAGCGGCTGGGCGCGCGGCGGGTGTGGACGCGGCGTCAGGTGGACACCTACTTCGCGGTGACCAAGGGGCGGCTGAAGCTGCGGGTCGAGGAGCCGGGCGACGCGGCGCTTGTGCGATACCAGCGCGACGACGTGGCCGGCGCCCGCGAGAGCCTCTACGAGGTGTCGCCAGTGGCCGACGCATCGGGGGCACTGGCCGCTCTGGCCGCGAAACACGGCATTCGCTGCCGCGTGGAGAAGACGCGCACGCTCTATCTGCTGGAGAACGTGCGGATCCATCTGGACGACGTGGCGGGCCTTGGCACGTTCGTGGAGTTCGAGGCGGTGATGGGGGGCGGAAGCTCGGACGCCGCGTCGAACGCTCTCCTGCGCCGGCTCCGCAGCGAATTGGGGATCGGCGACGCCGAGCTGGTGGCCGCGTCGTACAGCGACTTGTTGGCAGGGGGTGCGGAGGAATGAGCGGGGGTTCGGAGTGCGGGCTTTAGCCCGTACCGTCAAGATACGGCCTGAAGGCCGCACTCCGAACGGAAGATACGGCCTGAAGGCCGCACTCCGAACTACCCGCTTCAGAAGGGCTTGGCGGATGCGGTATCGGCTGGTGATCGTGGTGGTCGTGGGCTTGTGGGCCGTGATGATGGCGTCGCTCGTGCGCCGCTGGCTCCTCGAGGTCAAGCCGGAGTTCGTGCCCGGCACGTACCGAAGCGTGCTCACGCCGGAACGGCAGAACTACCACTGCCGGATGGGCATCTTCTGGCAGCAGAAGAAGGTGGGCTACAGCGAGACGGTGTTCTACTACTCGGACGACGAGAGGTACCGGATCACGAACATCACGCGGGTGCAGGCGGCGGTGCCAGGCGATCTGGAGAAGCTCGCGGCGTTCGGGCTCGACACGAACGTGGTCGTGGGGAAGGGGCACGCGCTGGAGAGCTTCGCGGTGGTGCTGAGCTCCCCCGTGATGGGCGCGGAGTGCAAGGGGGAGGTCGTGGAGGGGGAGCTGGTGCTGCGCGCGCGGGTGGACGGCGAGGAGGACCACGTGCGCAGACTGCCCTTGCCGCCGGGCGGCATGGTGGCAAGCGGGCTCTCGCCGCTGTTGGCCCTGCCGCCGCTGCGGGTGGGGCTGCGGTGGACGACGCTGGTGCTGAACCCCCTGACCCTGGAGCCGAGCGAGGTCGAGCTCCACGTGCTGCGGCTCGAGCCGCTCGTGTGGCACGGGGAGACCTGGAACACGCACGTCGTCGAGATCCGCTCCGGGCTCGTGACGGCGCACGCCTGGGTGTCGCCGAACGGGGAGGTGCTGAAGGAGACGACGCTGTTCGGGCTGACGCTGGTGAAGGAGCCGCTGCTGGACGAGGCCCCGGAGAGAGAGAAGGGGAGCACGCGCGGTGCCACGGACAAGAAGGGGTAACGGCACGATGGGGCAGGGGCGCTCAGCGGACGCCGGTGACGCGGCGGCTTCGCAGCCAGTTGTCCCACTGCTCGCGGGTGCCTGCGCCCAGCTTGACCTGGGCGCCGGCGCCGGTGAGCCTCAGGAGCGCATGGTGGGCGGCGGCTCGGGCGCCAGGCGGCTCCGACACGTCGGTCATGTCCACGAGGCGAGGGATGGCCTCGTGGACGCTGAGGGTGCCCATGGCAGTTGCCAGGGCCTCCTTGACCAGCTCGGGGCGGTCCGGGTCTCCGAGCATCTCGGTGAGCTTGGGCAGCGCGCGCCGCTCGACCTTCTCGGTGAGGGTCTCGACGGCGAGCGCCTGGGTCGCCGGGCTCGGGCTATCGAGCGCGCGGAACACCATCCCATAGTCCCGGGCCGAATTGTAGACGACCATGATGCGGTGCTTGAGGATCGCCTGGCGCGCCGGCTCGGCGTGGCGGTGCTCGCGCATCAGCTTGCCCAGGTCGCCGCTCTCGATGTCGGCGAAGAACAGGCCGTACACGTAGTATCCCCCGGCGCCCAGGAGCGCCAGGGCCACCGTCGTCCTGAAGTTCATGCTCAGTTGCATGGGTCCTCTCTCTCCTGGCCGGCGACGAGGCATCTGCCTATAGTATAGCCCATTCTGGCCTCATGGCAAGGCGGGTTTGCGCTGTGGCAGCGGTGAAGTTCCTCAAGCCCATCAATCTGCTCGACGAGCGGCCCTATCGCCCCGATCGGCTGGCGGTGTACGACGCCCTGTGCGACATCTTCGTGACCGTGGGGCGCGAGTGGCTGCCGCCCGTGACCGACTATGGCGCGTGGCGCCACCCCGCCTACATGGATGAGCAGGGCTACATGGTGCCCTACCTGAGCGTGAAGTGGTACATCGAGCACGCGCGGGAGGCCCGCCGTCGCCGCGTGGATGGCCAGGCCCTGCTCGCCGCGTTCCGCGACGAGCCCTGGCGTCGCGAGGACGCCCTGGGCGACCACTACGACGTCCTCCTCGTTGACCAGCCGGTGTTCGACCCCGCCGAGGAGGAGCACTTCGGCCTCGCGGCCACGCCCGGCTGCGCCCTGGTCGGGGTGGCCGCGGTCATCTCGATGCACGACATCGCCGCGCTGGACCGCGTGTCGTACAGCCTGCTGAAGACCCTGGCGATGCGCGAGATGGCCCACCTGTTCGGCGCGCCCGCGATGCGCAGCGAGGCCCTGGAGCTTACCCCTCGGCTCGCCTGCACGAACCCCTGCCTGCTCGGCGCCTGCACCCACGTGCCCGAGGACCTGGAACGGCTCACCGACCTTCGCCTCGCCGGCCCCCCCTTCTGTGACCTCTGCGTGGCCGACCTGCGGGCCAACCTGGCCTCGGAGGAGGCGGACGGTTGAGCCAGGGGCCTCACGGCAGCGGGCACTCCGCCGTCGCCGCGTGGTCGAAGCGCACGACGACGACGCGGCGATTCACCGAGTCGCACACGTACAGCTTCTCGCCGCCCGCCGACGCGAAGGCGGGCCAGGCGAAGGCGATCTCGGGCTCCGGCACCCTGCTGTCCGGGCCGGCGCTGTCGGCGTTCCCATAGTGGCCGATGCGGCCGAGCAGGTTCCCGTTCGTGTCGAGCAACTCCACGCAGAACCGGAACACGTTGGGAGCGAAGACCCGCCCGTAGTCGTCCACGGCCAACTGGCTCACCATGCACATGCAGGCCGGGTCGCCCCAATTCACGTCCGAGGTGGGCACGATGCCGTAGCCCGCGTGGCGCCAGAGGGCGCCCTTGACCTTGATCTCCCTGGCGAGGTAGCCGGACCAGAGCGACAGGGCGTCGGGCGGCGCCGCCGCCAGCAGCAGGGAGGCGGGGGGCGGGGTCTTCGAGCCGTTGGGGGCGTGGCCGTAGAGGGTGCCGCCGTCGGGGCCGAACTTGAGCACCGCGCCCCAGTGGTACAGATAGGCGTTGGCGTAGGGGTAGCACCAGGGCACTTCGCGCTTCCCCTTGCGCCACCAGACCCAGGGCTCCTGGGGCACCTTGCCCATGAACTCGGGGGGGAAGGGCTGCTCCTTCGTCTTCAGGTTGCAGCCGAGGAACACGTTGCCGCGCGGGTCCACGCCCAGGCCGCAATCGCCGTGGCCGAGGCCGTCCACGAGCGTGCGCTTGCGGGCGCCGTCGGGCCCGTAGACGTCGAGGCGTGCGGCCGCGCCGTCCTCGAGGCCGTAGTTGTGGGAGCGGATGAGATAGATGTCGCCGTTGTGCCCCACGCACAGGCCGCGCAGGCCCAGGTCGGGGCCGTAGGCGCGGTACTTGCCGACGGGCAGCTTGTGGGAATTGGCCGAGGCGAAGGGCAGCGGCTTCCCCGACGGGTCGTAGCGCGAGATCGTGTTCGAGTCGTAGCCGTCGGCGACGTAGACATTCCCCGCTCGGTCGAGGGCGACGGCGGTGCCCCGGACGAATGGCGTCTTCTTCCCCGACCCCAGGTCGAGGGCCATCAGGGGCAGGCTGCTCGCGAACGAGTCGTCAATGAGGATTCGATTCCGCTCCACGTCCACCGCGAAGAACGTCGGGAAGCTCAGGCCGTTCGTGTTGCTCACTGGTGCGCCCAGCTCGAGCGAGATGCCCCGGTCCTCGACGGGGCGCAGCTCGGGGCGGCTGTAGCGGTCGCGGCTCGTGCCTGTCCGCAGCGCGCCGGCGTAGGCCCAGAGCCGAGGCGGGGTGGCCTCGGGGTCGAGTGCGATGAGGTCGAGGTTGCTGATCTCCAACGCGGCCATCTCGCGCGGGGGATTCGCAGCGAAGGGGGAGAGCTTGAGGAGCTTGCAGTCGGGCACGATCCTGCCGGCCTTGCGGCAGGCCACGTAGACCTCGCCGGAGCGCGGGTGAACGGTGATCTGCTCCGGGTCGGCGACGGGGAACTTGCCCAGGAGCTTGCCATCGGGCGAGAAGGCCACGACCCGGTTGTTGCCGCGGTCGCACACGAAGAGGTTGCCTGCCTTGTCGGTGGCGAGGCCCTGGGGGTCGTTGAAATGAGCGTCGTCGTCGCCGGGTTCGTCGTGGCCGAGGAAGGGCGCGCTCAATTCGGCATCCGTCCACTTCAGGCGGAACACGGCGTGGCGGGGCTTGAAGCGCCAGCCTTCGCCTGCCAGCGTCAGGTAGATCCACTCGCCATCGGGGCTGATGGCCAGGTGATCGAAGAAGCGGCTGGACCCTTCGCCCGCGCCGCCCATGAAGCCGACGGGCTGGCGGATCTGGGGGCCAACGAAAGCCATGTCCCTTGGCGCGCCCCCGTCCGGCGCCAGAGCCAGGAGATGGCGGGGGGGGCCGTGCTCGACGATGCTGCCCACGGCGCTCGCCATCAGGAGGCAGCCCTTCGGGAGCCCATTGCCGGCAATGGGCGCGAAGGCCATGTTCTGCTTCTTCATGCCGCTCGTGAGGGGCAGCAGATTGCCGCCGTGGCCGTTGAACACGATGGGCAGGCGCTCGCCCTCCACCTCGAGCTGGCCGAAGGGCTCGGTGCGCTCCTTCGGCAGGTTCGATGGGTAGGGCACGAGGGTGCGAAGGTATCTGCCCTCGCGGTCCAGCACGCGGAGCGTCGAGCGGCCGCGGGAGCCCTCCGAGGTGAGGACGAACAGCTCGCCCTTCGGGCCGACTGTCAGCCCGACCACGGCGCTGCCGAGGGTATTGCCGTCCCAGCCGACGATCTTGTCGAGCTTCGGCCTGGTTCCGGCGGATGCCCTGACGCGGAACGGCCCGCCGGCGGCGGGCTTCCCGAAGTCGTCGAGACCGTCCCAGACGATTTCCTGGGCGAGGGAGTCCTTCTTGAGCGGGGCGGGCGCATTGGGCCCCAGAGCGCCCGCCACGAGGTGGCGAACGACGCTGCCCTTGGCATCGAGAACCGCCACCTCGACGTCGGTTGGGGCCGACAGGGCGAAGGCGACCTTGGTCGCGGCGCCGTCCCTGGCGGCTTTCGGCGGCGAGGTGAAGGCGAGTTCGCCGGCGAAGGAGAGGCCGGTGGCGACGGCGAGGAGGAGGGCGACGAGGTGTGTCACTGGGGCGCTCCCTGTGCGATGGGGCAGAGGGCTTCGGCGGCGAAGGACTTGGCGACACGGACGACGCGGTGGTTGAGGCAATCGCCGACGTAGATGAAGCGGTCGCTTGCGCCGACGGCGAGGGGCCAGCCGAGAGGGATGTCGGGCTTCGGCTCCTTGCTCTTCGGCCCCTGGGCGTCGAAGTTCCCATAGGCGCCGAAGCGGGCGATCTCGTTCCCCGCGTTGTCGCGCACCGAGACCTGGAAGGTGATAGCGTTGGGGATGTAGAGGCGGCCGAAGGGGTCCACGTCGAACCGTGGTTTGGTGCAGGCGCAGGAGCCGTCGCAGCGCCAGCGGCTGATCGGCCCGCAGCCGGGGTAGACGGCCTGCACGCCACTGAACCCCATGACGGCGTCCTCCGCCTTCGAGCGCTCGCCGCCCTTGGGGCCGAACTTCAGAATGGTGCCGACGGCCTGCCGATACGCCTCGTCCTTCTCGTAGCCGCGCGGCGGGGTGAACCCCTTCGGGAGGCCTGCCTGCACGAGATAGAGGTTGCCGGCGAGGTCCACGCGGATGCTGCCGCCGTAGCCCGAGACGCCGGTGATGAGGGCGGGGGCCTCGCCCTTGTGCTCGCCCTCGCCCCGCGTCACCGTGCGCTCGGTGGGGAGGGGCTGGCCGGCGGCGTCGTAGGCGACGACGTGGCAGTCGTTGGTGCCCCAGGTGGCGAACACGCGGCCGCGGGCATCCACGTCGAGCCCGCACACGCTGCACCCGCGGCCCGCCCGGCCGTAGAGCGAGCCGTAGGTGTGCTTGCCCGTGGCCTCGAGGGGCGCCGGCTCGAGGTCGCGGGTGTAGCGGACCACGGGGCCGGCGTAGCCGCCCGTGCCCCAGGCGTAGACCATCCCGCCCGGGCCGACCGCCAGGTCCACCGCCTTGATTTTCACGAGCCCCCCCTCGCCCGTGTCGCCCTGGTACCGCCACACCAGGTTCCGCGAGCCCGTCACGTAGACCAGTTCCGCTTCCGCGTCCACGTCCATGTAGCCGAGGAACTCGATGGCGTTCCTATCGCGGTTCAGGAGCTGGTCGTCGGTGATCTCGAAGCGTTCACCGCGGTCTTCGACGCGCAGGAGCTTGGTGTCGGAGGCCGTCGTGCCGGCGAGCCACAGGACAGCGCCCGCTTCGCGGGCACCGGCGGCGCTCGTGTCGAGGGCGAAGGAGCCGCCGACGGTGCCGCTGAGCGACAGCTCGGCCACGACCTTGGCCTGCGCGCCGCGTCCGGCGATCTTCGAGAGCTTCGCCGGGGGCAGGTAGCCGCGGGAGACCCCCCGCGAGATGATGTAGAGGTCGCCCGTCCTCGGGTGCACCATCACCTTGTCGGGCCAGGGCACACTCGTGGCGCTCAGCTTCTTGCCCTCGGGACTCAGCTCGACGACCTGCTGGTTCACGAGGTCGCACACGAGCACGTTGCCCTTCGCGTCCACCGCGATGCCTGCGGCGGCGGTCTTCTTGTCCCAGGCGCTGGGCATCCAGTACTTGGCGGCCCCCCAGTCGGGCAGCTCCAGGTCGAAGAAGCGCTCGGGCGGCGTGCCGGCCTGGATGTCCTGCCGGTAGATTCGGCCTTGCGGCCACTTGGGATCGACGTCGGCTGGCGTCTTGCCATCGTAGGCGGTGCCGGCGACGTTCGAGTAGTAGGCGGTGCGGCCGTCGGGCGAGAAGGCCACCTGGATGTCGAGCCAGCGGGGGCAGTTGAGCTTGGCCTCCGGCGGCCACATCGTGACGGTTCGTAGGGCGTTCGAGCCGTCGAGCTTGAAGAAGTTGAGCTGCCGTCGCTCGCTGTGGACGAAGACCAGCGCGCCGTCCACCAGGCGGTTGACGACCTCGTTGCCGAAGACGTAGAAGACCGGGTACAGGCTGTTCTCGTTCGCGGGCGTGAGCCCTCCGTCGCCGGTGTCGAGGAGTCGGAAGCCGGTCGCCTTCGCGGGGTCGGTCGAGGGCGGGTAGGGCAGGAGGGTCACCAGATACTTCCCCGTCTTGTCGAACTTGCGGACGTGCCATGGCCAGCGGCCCGAGTTGCCGTGGCTGCCGATGGACGACTGCATCTTGACGTAGAGATTGCCCTCGGCGTCCACGGCGAGGCCGTTGACGGGCGCGCGGTAGGGCATCTGGTCCACGCTGCCCGTGTAGGGGCTGCCGCCGATCATCCGGCCGAAGGCCACGCTCATCCCCGCCCGCACCCGTGCCTGGAACGGGCCGCCGCGGGCCGGCTCGCCGAGGTCGTCCTTGCCGTCCCAGGCGACCGCCTGTGCAAGCCCTGGCTTGAGGGGCGGCGGGGGCGGGCTCTCGCCGCCGAGGGCGCCCGCGGCGAGGTGGCGCACCACCTTGCCCTTGGCGTCGAGGATCGCCACCTCGACATCCGTGGGCGCGGAGACGGCGAAGGACACGACCGCGCCGTCCTGCTGCCTGGTCGCCCTGGGTGGCGTGGAGAAGGTCAGCGCCTCGCCGCCCAGGGCGCAGAGAGCAATGGAGAGGACGAAACCGAAGACTGCTTGCTTCATCGCGCTGGCTCCCAGGGGCAAAGGGCCTCGGCGGCAAACACCTTGGCGACGCGGACGACGCGGCGGGCGTAGGTGTCGTTGATGTAGAGGTGGTCCTCGCTGAATCCCGCGCCCGTGGGCCAGGCGAGGGGGATGGCCGGAACGGCCACGCGGGGCAGGGACGCCCCGCCTACAGGGTCGCGGGGGACAGAGCCCCCGCCCACAACAGAGCCCCCGCCCACAGGAGGGATGAACTGGGAGTCGAAGTTGCCGTAGCGGCCGATCTGGGCGAGGCGGTTGCCCGCGTTGTCGTAGAGGAGGACGGAGCAGGTGACGGCGTTGGGGAGCGCCAGGCGGCCGTAGCGGTCAACGTCGAACCTCGGCCCGCGGCACACGCAGCAGGTGTTGCCGCCGAGGCCCGCCTTGCTGAAGGGCGCCAGGCCGGGATACGTGGCGACGACGCCGCGGAAGCCCTCGGCCCGCTGCTGGCCGTCGTCGCCCAGCATCTCGCCGCCCTCGTCGGGCCGGAACTTGACGACGCAGCCCACGGTGTCCGACCACATCCTGTCCATCTTGAAGCCGGCCGGCAGCGGGGTGTCCTTCGGCCAGTGGAGGACCCCGACATAGATGTTCCCCGCCAGGTCCACGCGGATGCCGCCGTTGGCCTGCGGCAGCGGGCCGATGACTGCGCCGTCGAGCCCCTCGGGATACTTGCCCTTGCCAGGGAACTGGCCCTTGAGATACTTGCCGGGCATCGGCTTGCCGTCGGGGCCGAAGCCGGCGATGGCGTAGGCGACCCACTTGTACATGAAAGACAGGTAGGACTCTCCCTTCGGGCCGACGCCGATGCCGCGCTCGGCGAAGCCGATGCCGTAGCGGCTGTAGATGTAGGGGCTGAGGACGTGGCTGCCTGCGCCGCCGAACGGCACGGGGTCGAGGTCGCGGTTGAGCCGCCAGAACGGGCCGCTGTAGTCGGCGGCCGAGCCGTCCCACTTGCCGCTCACGCGGACGTAGAGGCTGCCGTCGTAGCCCACGGCCAGGTCATTGGCGAGGAACTCCTTGCCGCCCTTCTTCAGCACGCCGCCCTCGCCCGTCGTGCCGTCGTAGCGCCAGATGCGGGTCGTGCCGTTGCTCACGTAGACCTCGTTGCGGTCGTGGTCCACGGCCAGGCGATTCCAGTCGCGCGGCACGTCGGGGCGGGGGGCGAAAGCGGTCTTCCTCTCCTCGAACTCGGTGCCCTTGTCCTCGACGGCCAGGAGGCCGCTGCGCACGCCACTCAGCCACACCACCGTCGTGTCTTTTCCCGCGGCGAGGGCCATCTGGGGTAGCGAGCCACGATCTGTCCCCAGCTCCAGCACGGCCACCTGCTTCGCATCCTTCCAGCCCGAGAACTTGACAAGCGACTTCTTGAACTGGCGGTAGCCCTTGATCTCCTTCGTCAGCACATAGAGCGCGCCTGTGGTCGGGTGGATGGCCAGGAGGTCGGGGTAGGGCACCTGGATCTTGCCCATGCCCTTGCCCGAAGGGTCGAAGACGGCGACGCACTGGTTGTCCTGGTCGGCGACGTAGACGTTGCCCGCCGAGTCCACGGCGACGTCGTGGATGGGGCCGTGAGGCACGGTGTAGTGCATGGGGTGCGAGATGTGCTTGCTGATCCAGCCGTAGCCGGCCTTGGCCGGGTTCTCGCCGACGGTTGGCAGCTTGGCGAAGGGCTCCATCGTGCCCTTGCCGACCTCCATGCGATAGACCTGTCCCGGCGGGAAGCGCGGGTCGGCGACGTGGCCGTAGGCGGTTTTCGACGAGTAGGGGCCGGAGAGGTAGAGGCATTTGCCGTCGGGCGACGCCTTGAGATGCGTCGGCCCGCCGCCGGTGTTGTGGAGGGCGCCCTTCGGCGGCCAGAGCGAGGCGAAGGCGAACTTCGCCTCGGGCACGCCGCCGCGCCGGTCGAGGCGGCACAGGCGGCTGCCGTCGGTGAGCAGGACGCCGCTCTTCGCCGAGGCCGAGACGACGTGGAGGCAGCCGTGGCGATTGCCGTCGTAGAAGTCGGGATTCAGGTTCTTGAGCTGCTGGGGGAGAAAGGCCTTCCGCTCCTCGTCCCAGCGGGCGACGTCCTTGACGGCCTCCGGCGGCAGGTTGGCGGGGAAGGGGAGGAGCTCGCGGAGGTAGCGGCCCTCGGCGTCGAAGGCGCGCAGCACCATGTGCCCCTGGTTGGCCTCGCCGCCGTAGCCCATGAGGTAGACGTTGCCCTCCTCGTCCGTGGCCAGCGAATCCAGGGCGCCGACGTTGCACGGGTCCTCGCCGATGAAGCGTCCGAACCGGAAGCCCGTGCCCGCTCGCACGCGGACCTTGAAGGGCGCACCCGCCGCCGGCTTGCCGAAGTCGTCCTTGCCGTCCCACGAAAGCGATTGCTCGAGCCCTGTCTTCAGGGGGGCCGGCGGCGGGTTCTGAGCGCCGAGCGCCCCGGCGGCCAGGTGCCGAACCACCTTGCCTTGCGCGTCGAGGATGGCGATCTCGACGTCGGTGGGGACGGATACGGCGAAGGTCACCCTGGCGCCGCCAGCCTCCCGCGCAACCTTTGGCGGCGTGGCGAACGTGGCCTTCTCGGCGGCGAGGGCCGACAGCGAGAGCTGAAGACCGAGAACGAGGACGATACTTCTCACTGTGGCTTCTCCTCTTCCTCCCGCACGATGCGGGCGATGATGAGGCACTTGGCCACGTCGGAATCCGCCTGGTACGCGAGCAGATACTCGCCCTTCGGCCCGACCGCGATGGCGGGATGCCCCACGCTCTCGGGGCTGGTGGCGGAGGCGATGAGCACAGGCTGGAAGCCTGTGCCACCAGGCCCTTTCTCAGTTGGTGGCACAGGCGTCTTGCCTGTGAGAGCGTCGGTGGAGACGCGGAGGGCGAGGTCGGCGAAGACGGGCCGCTTGTCGCCCTTCTT
>Ga0307378_10003559_pt1 | contig 22786 bp, 23 predicted proteins | sample UN1MG_FD_202238 | JGI IMG/M metagenome (GOLD analysis project Ga0307378, IMG submission 202238) | Soil microbial communities from Risofladan, Vaasa, Finland - UN-1 | ecosystem: Environmental > Terrestrial > Soil > Coastal area > Acid sulfate soil | place: Finland: Risofladan, Vaasa | collected...
CGGCACCGAGGCCCGCAGCACCTCCCCCAATCCGGCCCAGGTGACGCCCGGGCTCCGCTCGTAGAGCGCCCGACCGGCGTCCAGGAGCTGCGCCGCGGCGGGGCCCTTCATCAGCAGGCTGAAATCCTCCCCCCCGAACCGAAAAACGACCACACCCTCGCACAGAGTGTCCTCGCGCTCGACGATGCAGAACCGGACCTGGTTCTCCACGTCGCCCCGGCGGTCCAGGTGCCGCAGGACCCAACTCCGGCCGCCGTACCCCGCCACCCCGACCAAGTCCCCGCCCTCCGACGGGACGCGCACCAGGTTCCCCAGCGCCAAGTCGAGCTTGGGGTGCGTATCCCCCGCGCTCCGCAGCCGCTCGCCTATCCCCTCCAGGCTGACTAGGTGAAAGAGGGCGGTGTCGGTCTCCCGGACGAGGGAGTAGAGCCGCGTGGCGAGGATGAACTCGTTGGAGGAATCGAAGGCGGGGCCGAGGACGAGGGTGCTGCTCCGCTGCAGGAGGAAGATGGTCTTCAGGCCGCCCCGGAGCAGGCCCAGGGTCTTCTCGTAGTGGATGTCCCGCCCGCGGTGCATCTCGGTCACCAGGGTGAAGCCCGTGGACTTGAGTATCCCCTCCGCCGACAGGTCGCGGTCGTCCATCGAGCTCCCCGCTACTTGATGATGAAACCGGCCGCCACCAGGAGCACCCCGACGACGCCCAACAGCGGCGTCAGGACGCGCCAGACCTTCACCCGGCCGGTCAGCTCCCGGACCAGCTCCTGCTCGCTCTTGAGGCTGACGATGAAGCGGTCGTCGCCGGTCTTGCGCATGGCCAGCCCGCCCCCGGCGTCGGTCACCACCCCCAGGGTGTAGACGTTCACCCCTTCGGGAATCAGCCATTCCTGCTTGCGGTAGCCGAGGACGCGGTTGTCGCCGAGACCGGCCTCGGGCTCGAAGCGGTCGTGGACGACGTGGGCGCCGATTATCTCGGCCCCCCGCACCGCGACCTTCATCCGACCCGAAGCGTCCACCACGTAGAAGTCCACGGCGTTCGTCTCGTCGGAGACGGTATCCCAGACCTGGCTGACGCGCTTCTGGCGGCGGCCCTTGGAGTCGGTCACGAACTCGGTCACCTGGCGCTGACGTTCCACCAGGCTCCGGTACCACACCCCCCGCTTGCCCGAGAGCGGCGCCGTCAGGTTGCCCTCCGCGTCCACCGTCCCCTTGAGCTCGCAGGGGAATGAGAAGGAACCGTCGAGCATCTCCTCCTTGGAGGTCTTGTACGTGTCGGCGATTTCGGCGGCCGAGTAGGTCTCGGTACCGACGATGTCCGCCTGCTTGCGCCGGGCGGCCCCCAGGATGAAGAACCCGATGATGGCGATCAGGACGCACACCCCGCCGCCGACGAAGAACCCCATGTTACCCATCGCCCCTCCCGCAGTTTTCTTTACGGGGGAAGGATACCAAATCCGGCCGTCGAGCGGGGGTCAAAAGAGGTTGAGGGCGAGGGCCGAGGCTCCGATGAGCCCCGCGTCGCCCCCCAGCTCGCCCGTGACCACGTCCAATCCGGTGGGGGTGCGGAAGCGGTGCCGGTCGAGGGACTCCCGGGCGGGACCGAGGATGAGCTCCCCGGCTCCGGCCAGACCGCCGCCCACCACCGCCAGGTCCACGTCCAGGAGGGCCTGCGCCAGGGCGAGCCCGCGGCCCAGGTACAGCCCCGCCTCCTCCAGGAGACCGGCGCAGACCCTGTCGCCCCCGCGGGCGTGCTCCGTGATGAGCCGGGAATTTATATTGACCGTGTCGCCCCCCGCCGCCGCGAGGAGGTCGGGGAGCCTCCCCTCTTTCGCCAGTTCCATGGCCCGTCGGCGCACCGCCGAGGCCGAGGCGTAGGCTTCGAGGCATCCCCGGCGCCCGCAGTTGCAGGGCCGGCCGCCCGGCTCCACGGTCAGGTGGCCGATTTCCAGAGCGTTCCCCTTCACGCCTAAAAGGGGCCTGCCGTCGAGAACCGCCCCGCCGCCGACCCCCGTGCCCAGGGTGACTCCCAGGCACCAGGGGTGCCCCCGCGCCGCCCCGCGCCAGTATTCGCCCAGGGCGAAAGCCGTGGCGTCGTTGACCAGGGTGACCGGGAGCCCCAGCGCTTCGTAGGCCATCTCCGCCAGCGGCGCCTCGCCCAGGTCCGGGACGTTGACCGGGGAAGAGATCCACCCGCGCCCCGCGTCCATGGGCCCGGGCACCGCCAGGACCAGGGCGTCCGGCTTTCCGCCCGATTCGGCGACGAGCTCTTCCAGGAGCTCCGCCAGGGTTTTCAAGAACACGGCGGGACGCCGGTCCCCACGCGGCGGGGTCTTCCTTCCGGCGACGACGCGCCCCGAGGGGTCCACCAGACCCGCCCGGAGGTTGGTCCCGCCGAGGTCCACCGCGTAGATCAACCGCTCGCCCACCATGACACCTTTACAGGAAAGCTCCCCGCTGGTATTCTACCAAAAGCACGAGCGAGGAGGTGCCCGTGGCCGAGCGGCTCGCCGAAAGGCTCAAGGTCTGGTTCGTGGACGACGAGCAGGAGCGCCATGACGAGTTCGACCGCCGTCACGGCGAGCGGTACGACGTCCGGCACTTCCACCGCCCCGACGAGGTCCTCGCGGCCCTGGAAAACGGCGAGAAGCCGGACCTGCTCCTCTCCGACGTCTTTTTCCTCCGGGAGGACGCGCGCGACCGGGCCGACGGGTTGCAGCGGGAGATGCGGGAGCTGGACGAGCGCCTGAGCGATTTCGCCCGGCGGTACACCGAGGTTTACGCACCCGAGGGGCTGGAGCTCGCGGCCAAGCTGCACCGGGAGCGGCGCCCCTTCCCCAACGTCGTCTACTCCTCGAAGGCGGCGATTCTCCTGGACGAGCCCGCCTTCTCCCGCATCGCCCGCGAGACGGGGCCGGTGTGGATTCTCAAGGGCAAAGAGGACGCCGAGGCGGAGCAGTTGAAAATCGAGAGCGTGAGCCTGGGGTGGAACTGGCGCCGCCGCTACCTGCAGGTGAAGGGGCTCCTGGCCATCGTGGCCATCGCCGCGATGGCGGCGGGCTGGTTTTTGGGGATGCTCCTGGGCCGGGTCATGTAGGCGACCCCCCCACGGCGCCCGTGAATGATCAACGTAGGGCGGCAACTCCGTGTGCCGCCCGTTTATTAAACGAGGCAGGTGTACGGGCTGCCATAGCCCCCTCCCCCCTTTGGGGGGAGGGGGGCGGGCGGGTGTGGACACCCGCCCCTACGAGTGAGGTGAAAATCCTACGTCACCCTCGTAGGGGCCGACCTTCAGGTCGGCCCGCGGCGGCCCGCAGAGGACTCGTCCTACGGGGCCGCCAGACGTCACCGCAACCAACGGGTGCAGCGGCCCCCTCTCCCTTTAAGGGAGAGGGTCGGGGTGAGGGTAGAAATCAGCGAAAATCAACGACCCCCAATTCGGCCCCAAAAACGCGGCGGGGATTGAAGTCCCCGCCCTACATTCGTCGGACGCCGCGAATCCGACCCGTAGGGGCGACCGTCCACGGTCGCCCGCGGGCGGAGACGAAGCCCCGCCCCTACGTCACCGCAACCGGGGTGAGGGCTGCCTCATAAAAAACGGGCGGGCCCAAAGCCCCGCCCCTACACCATCGTAATCCCCGGGCCATACCGGCCCAACCTCACGACCGCAGGGTCACGTCCAGGATGTTCCCCAGCCGCTCGGGGTGGCTCGAGGTGAATACGTAGGCCTGAACCTTGTCGCTCTTCGAATCGGCGACCTCGATTTTCAGGGCCGGCCCCCCCGTGGACACCCAGTACCAGGCGCGGTCGCGACCACGCCGGATGCCGTAACCCCCCGAGTCGGACAGACGGATGAAGGTCGGCTCCGTGGAGATGATGCTCCGGCGGGCGATGGTCTTCTTGAAGACGCCGAAGGCCAGGAAGAGCCGGGACTGGGTGACGGTGACGACGAGCTGGGTGAACGAGAGCCCCACGAAGAGCGCGACGGAGGCCGTGACGGTGCAGGCCCAGAAGACGGTCCGCTCATCCGGCGTCCGGAAGCCGCCCCACAGGACCACGCCGAGCATCAGCAACCCGACGACGGTGACCGTTATCCAGAAGGAAACCCGGGAGACGGTGCTCTCCCGGTAGACGACGATGTCGGGGGAGGCCTGGTTCATTGCGGGCCGCTCTCCCGGATTTTCGCGAAGTGGGCCCGCAGGTCGCCGAGGAGCTTTTCCGCTTTCTGATCTTCCCGCAGGTCGCGGGCGCCGCAGGCGCCGAGGAGGGCGACGACGATGGGCAGGTTCTCGTCGGCCAGGCCGTAGCAGACCCGGTTCCCCTCCCGGCGGAAGGTGACGAGCTGAGCCCCGCGCATGACGGCCAGGTGCTGGGAGATGTTGGGCTGCTTGAGCCCCAGGGCGGCGCGCAGGTCGTCCACGCAGGACACGTCACGGGCCAGGAGCTCCACGATGCGCAGCCGGGTGGGGTGGGCCATCGCCTTGAACAGACGCGCCGTCTTCTCGCACCGGTCCTGCTCTTCCACGGTCCTCCTCACGTGTTTAACCTGTTGCGAATATACGAAATTCCTAGTTTTTTGTCAAGACGGCGGAGCGCTTTATCCGTGGAGGGGCGCCGGCCGCGACCGTCCCGACGGGTCGGGGTGAGGGCCGCCGTAGATAAAAATGTAGGGCGGCCCCGTAGGACGCGTCCTCTGCGGGCCGCCGCGGCGGGGATTAATATCTGCGGCCGAAGGCAAATCCCCGCACTGCATTTAGAAGCGGCTCGCCTACGGGGCAGGGAGTGGCGTGCAGCGGCCCCCTCTCCCTTTAAGGGAGAGGGTCGGGGTGAGGGTAGAAAACAGCGAAAATCAACAACCCCTATTTCGCCCAATATAAACGGCGGGGACTAAGGTTCCCGCCCTACATCTAGGAGAAGCTCGACTACGGACCGGGACGGGGGTAGGCGGATCCCGGGACAACCCCGCCCGCTTGACCGAGTGTATACTAATGTGTATACTGCCGTCATGCAACGCTCGACCTCCAAAGAGGTCCCGCCGCCCCGCTTCGAGCGCTTCCTCGCGGCCACCACCTCCATCGCCGGCGCCTACGAGGAGGACAAGCTCCTCCAGGCGATAATCTCCTCGGCCGAGGAGGTGGTCGAGGCCGGCGCCAGCTCGATTCTGCTCCTGGACTCGGGCGGCGCCTTCCTCCGCTTCGCCATCGCCACCGGGCCCGTGGCCGACAAGGCCCTGCCGGTCAAGGTCCCCGTCGAGGGCTCCATCGCCGGCTGGGTCGTCACCCACCGCCGGCCGGTCAACCTGCCCAAGGCCGGGGACGACCCCCGCCACTTCACCGGCGTGGACAAAAAAACCGAGATCAAGACCGAGAGCCTGCTCTGCGTGCCGCTTCTGGTGGACGACGAGCCCATCGGGGCGATTCAGTCGCTCAACAAGCGCGGCGGCCGGCCCTTCACCGACGAGGACGAGCACTTCCTCGAGGCCATCGCCGTCCAGGCCGCCTACGCCCTGCGGCGGGTGATGGAGGACCAGCGCCGGCGCGAGGAGCTCGACGAGCTGCGCGCCCGCGCCGCCACCGAACAGACCGTCATCGGCGAGCGGGGTGGACTGGCCGAGGTCTTCGACATCGTGAGGAAGGTGGCCGACGCGAGGACCACGCTGCTGTTGCGCGGCGAGACCGGCACCGGCAAGGGGATGATTGCGCGGGCCATCTACTCCATCGGCGCCAGATACCGCCGCCGATTCGTCACCGTCAACTGCTCCAACATCCCCCCCGACCTCCTGGAGAGCGAGCTCTTCGGCCACGCCAAGGGCGCCTTTACGGGGGCCTCGGCGGTCAAGATCGGCAAGTTCAAGCTGGCCCACGGCGGCACGATTTTCCTCGACGAGGTGGGCGACATCCCCCTGGAACTGCAGGCCAAGCTCCTGCGCGTGCTCCAGGAGCAGGAGTTCGAGCCGCTGGGCTCCAACGACACCGAGAAGGTGGACGTACGGGTCATCGCCGCCACCAGCCGGGACCTGGAGGCCGCCATCGCCGAGGAGCGCTTCCGCGAGGACCTCTACTACCGCCTGAACGTGGTGAGCGTGGAGCTGCCGCCTCTGCGCGACCGCCGCGAGGACCTGCCCGAGCTGGTGGACCACTTTTTACGCAAGTACTCCCTGGAGACGAACAAGCACATGCTGCGGGCCGCCCCCGAGGCGCTCGAGGTCATCGCCGCCTACGACTGGCCGGGCAACGTGCGAGAGCTGGAGAACGCCGTCGAGAGGGCGGTGGTGCTGGGCGAAGGGGAGGTGCTGGAGCCGGAGATGCTCCCCAGCCACGTCCGCGGCGGGCGGGGATACACCGTCCCCGAGGGTGCCACCCTGGTCGAGGCCCAGCACAGCTTCAAGCGGTATTTCATCGCCAAGGCGCTGGACGCTCACGGGGGAAACCAGACCAAGGCCGCCGAGGCCCTGGGCATCCAGCGCAGCTACCTGAACCGGATGATAAAGCAGTTGGGCCTCCACCGGGCCGCGCAGGACTGATGCTTGGGGTCCGCGGAAGAGCTCAGATGTCACAAGGTGATGAAATGAGAACCATGAAAATCCTCGTCTGGCTGTCGCTTCTCGGAATGACGGCGGTCGCCGGTGAGCTCACCCTGGGTTATTCATCGGTCCTGGAGGCGGAATTCTACCTCGCATTCCCGGACGAACTGGCAATTGACGCCTTCGACTGCTGTTTCCACACGCCGGGCGGGGAGGAACATGTCTGCACCCGATTAGAATTCAGCCTGCCGGTGAATCCCGCCGAATTGAGAGGCGGACTCAGCCCGAATGGGTGCTGGGGTTACGTGGTGGCGACACTCGCGGACCGGGGCACGGTTAGGGGGGACGAGCTGCTGGTTTTCTTTCTCGAAGACCCCATGCCGTGGCGCATCAACCAGTACGCTTATCTCCACTCCTTCCATTTCGGCGACGATTATCTCTACTTCCTCGGAGACTTCTACGGTTTCACCTCGGCCTGGCGGTTCCCGCTAATCGCCCAAATCGCCATGCCGCCGCCCACCGAGGAACTCCTGGAGGAGCTTGCCGATCAGTCCGTGGAGACCCTGGGACCGGATTGGCAGTGGCTGCTGATCGCGGACACCGTCACGCCGGATGCGGCGGCGCTCGAGGCCTGGCCGCCCACACGAGAATATTTACTGACGGGGGATCAAGTCGCCGGTTGCCCCTGGGGATTACCGGTCCTGCGCAGGCTCGATCCCTGCGGCGGAGAATCTTCGCCGGTGGTGCAGCCTTCGGCCTCCTCTCATCTGACCGGGGATGTCTGCGACATGGGACCGGGGGCGGCGGTGGACGGCCGCTTTGAGACGGCCTGGTGCGAGGGGGTCCCGGGAACGGGGGTCGGGGAGAGTCTGGCGCTGACCTTCGACGGCGAATACCCCCTGACCGGCGTGACGGTCCTGCCCGGTTACGCCCGCGACCCGGAGCTGTGGGGGGATAACGCCCGTCCCCGTCGGTTGTCGCTCGAAGCCGCGGACCGGACCTTCGAGTTCGAGCTGAAGGATGAACCGGCGCTCCAGCGCCTGGAGCTGGAGAGCACGGTCTGGACGGATACGCTCCGCGTGACCATCCTGGAGGTTTATCCCGGAGAACGCTGGGACGACACCTGCATCGCCGAAGTCACGCCGCGCTTCGACTCGGGCTTTTGACGTGGAGTTCAGTGATGCTCCGCCGGTCGAACCGCGGAGGTCCTCGAACGCCCCCGCGCCGGGGGATGCGGTAATCCAGACCACATCGTCCGCCGAGGCCCCGGGCATCCAGCGGAGTTATTTAAATCGGATGATCAAGCAGCTCGACATCCGTCAGCCGGACCATTGAGGTTAGATGGACCCGGATTTAGAAAAAATTTCCGAGGCGCGGGAGCTCCTGCGGCAGGCGCGAAAAGCGGCCGATGAGCTTCGCCGGAAGTCCCCGGAGGAGCTGGACCGTTACGTGCGTGCCGTCTCCGAGGCGGCCCAGGGCGCCGCCCGGGAGCTGGCCGAGCTCGCCGTCCGCGAGTCCGGCTTCGGCGTCGTCGAGGACAAGATTTTAAAAAATACCTTCGCCGCCCGCGACGTGGCCGAGAGCATCCTGAAACAGCGCACGGCGGGCGTCCTCTCCCGCGACCCGGCCCGCGGAATCGTCGAGTACGGCGTGCCGATGGGCGTCGTGGCCGCGATAATCCCGTGCACCAACCCCACCTCGACCGCGATTTTCAAGGCGTTGATAGCGGTCAAGGCGGGCTGCGCCGTGGTCATGAGCCCGCACCCGCGCACGGTGGAGTGCACCCGGCGGGCGGCGGAGGTCTGCCAAAAAGCGGTCGAGGGCGCGGGCGGGCCGGCCGGGGCTATTTCATGCCTATCCGGCGGCGTCATGGCGGCCACCCGCGAGCTCATGGGCCACGCGCTCACCGACGTGATTTTAGCCACCGGCGGGATGGGCCTCGTGCGCGCGGCCTACTCCTCGGGCAAGCCGGCCTACGGCGTGGGGCCCGGCAACGTCCCGGTCTACGTGGACCGCTCCGCCGACGTGGAAAATTCCGTCCGCCACGCCTTCCGCGGAACCACCTTCGATAACGGCGTCGTATGCTCCTGCGAGCAGTCCCTCGTGGCCGACGCCCCCGTGGCCGAGCGGCTGAAGGAGGAGTGCGCCAAGAGCGGCGGGTATTTCCTCGACCCCGGGGAAACGGCGAAGGTTTCCGCCCTGTTATTCCCCGCGGGTGAATTCAACGGCGCGGCGGTGGGGATGCCCGCCCGCTGGATCGCGGAAAAATCGGGCATAGGCGTGCCCGAGACGACCGTGGTTCTTTTGGCCGAGCTGGAAGGCGTGGGACCCGACCACCCACTTTCGGCGGAGAAGCTCTGCCCCGTGCTGGCGTTCTACACCGCCGACGGCTGGCGCGCCGGCTGCGAACGCTGCATCGAATTGATCAAGTTCGGCGGGATGGGCCACACCATCTCCATCCACGCCCGCAACGCCGAGGTCGTCGAGGCCTTCGCCCGGGAGAAGCCGGTCTGCCGGGTGCTGGTCAACACCTGCGCCGCCCTGGGCGCCGTCGGCCTCACCACCAACCTCGAACCGTCGCTGACCCTGGGACCCGGGGCCTGGGGCGGCTCGGCGACCGGCGACAACGTCACCGCCCGGCATCTGATCAACGTAAAACGCCTGGCCTACGACCGCGAGGGGCTCCCCGGACGGGAGAGACGCGAGCCCACCGAGGAGGAGATAAACCTCGCGGTGAAGCGGGCCCTGGACGAGCTGGGGTTTTAGGAGGGAGCCGTGGCCGAGAGATACAGCGTCCGGGACGAGCTTGCGGTCCGCCTTCCCGCGGAGCTCATCGCGCGCGTCACGGCCCTGGCCTGCAACGTCCAGCCCCCCAACCCCCGCACGCTCAAGAAACCGCCGTCCTTCGCCGACTGGAAGGGTTCGGAGGTCTCAATCGAGGACATCCGCCGGCACATGAGAACCTGCCGGGACGTTTGCGCCTGGGGCGAAGGCGTCCACCGCCTCTACGGCTACCTGGGCGACGGCACCCTGACCGTCGTGGACCTCGCCGGGGGGAGGGTCGTCTACTTCGGCCCGCGGCCCGACTGGTATCCCGACGAGACGATGACCGAGATTTTGCTGGACCGCTCTGTGGGCGAGTACTGAACTTTCCGCCGTACCCTGCGGCAAATAATGGAGGTCGAGGCAACGTGCGATTGATTTTGTGCATCTTATTCGTCTGCTCGCCGATCGTCGCCGCGCCGCTGAAAGTCACCGGCGGCCTGGAGGAGTTTTTGGCGAAATTCCCCGACGCGGCGGAGATTTACTTCCAGACCAAGACCCCGGAAGGCGTGGGATTCTACACGATTTCCGCGCCCTCCGGCGAGATGGCGCCCGTGGGGATTTTCGGGCGCAGCATGGACGGCGTCGCCTCCGCGGGCCTCCTGGTCCACGAGGGGCCGGGCGCGGACGGTATCGAGGACATCTTTTTAGAAAAAACCGGGGAGGAGACGGTCTCCTTCGGCGGACCGCTGCGCGACCTGCAACCCTCCCTATCCCCCGGCGGGCTGGTGGTCTTCGCCACGGAGACGGAGCCCGTCTGCTTCGACCTCGCCCTCTGGGACGCTACTTCCGGGATGCGGACCCTGGACCTGGGCTGCGGCGACGAGACCGAGCCCGCCATCCTCTACGCCGCCCCGGAGGGGAACGGCCCCGTCATCGTCGTCTTCCAGGGGCACGTCGGCGGCGACTTCCAGCTCTACTACGCCGTGCTCGGCCCGAACGACGAAACGGCCGAGGTGGACCGGCTGCTCGCGTTTCCCGGCTGGGCGCTCAGCCCCGACCTGCTCCTCCCGTCCGCGGACTGGACCCCCCGGGAGGGGGACACGGTGCCCCTGGCCTTCCACGGCTTGGGCGACGATGACCAGCGGGACCTCTACCTCGGCGAGCTGACCTTCCACGGCGACGTCGCCTACCCGGAGGAGATTCGGCTGACGGCGGGCGAACCGGAGCGCCTCGCCGTATCCCCCGCCGACGACAAGTACCCCGAGCTCTACCGCGATTCTACAGGGACGCTCTGGTGCTTCTTCGCCTCCTTCCGCGACGGCGACTACGACCTCTACGCCTGGACTCAGGGGACGCGGGAGCTTTACCAATTGACCGACCTGCCCGGCACGCAGACGGCGCCCTACGTACGCGCCCTGGAACCGTAGCGGATTCACCCCCGGGCTGAGAAGGGGGCTTAAGCCCCTTGCCCTTCCATTCAAATGGAAGTATGAAAAAACTGATTCTGGCGGCGGCCCTCGTGGCGAGTCTGGCGGCGGCCGGGGAAATCGGCGGCCCCGCGGAGTTCTGGGCCGACTTCGAGACCCACGGCGGCTACGGCATGGACCTGATTTTCGTGGACGACGCCTCCGGGGAGCCGGTGCTGGCGAGGCTGTCCGAGGGGCAAACCGAGCCCGAAACCCTGGGCGTCGCGGGGCGCTTCCCCGCCGGGATAGGGGCCTTTAGCGTCAGCGGCTTCTGCAACCCGCCGACCCTGGTGTACGAGGTTCCCGGGGAGGGCGGCTGGGACCTGGCCGTGGCGGACGACCCGCGGTCCGCGGGCGGGGCTTTCCTCATCTCCGGCCCCGGCGAGGACATTCAGCCCGACGTCTTCGGCGACCGCTGCGTGGCCTATGCCCGGGAAAACTCCGACGGCGGCTACGACATCGCCCTGTGGACGAGTGACTCCGGGGTCGAGGTCCTGGACCTCGGCGAGGGGGATGAGATGTGGCCGACCTTCTTCTACGCCGCGTCGAAGGGGGAGCTGTGGCCGCCGGAAATAGACCCTTACGACCCCGACGCCAGGGAGCCGGAGCCGGGCGAAATGGACCCGCTGAACGAGCCCTCGGCGATCATCTTCCAGGCCGACCCCGACGGACGGAACCGACTCCACTACGCCCTCCTGGGGCCGGGCGGCGTGGTCGAGCGCACCGGGGAGCTCGCGGGTAAAGGCTTCGACGAGTTCGAGGGCGAGGCGATGTGCCCCGACATCTCCAACCAGTACTACGCGGAGCCGGACTACGCCCCCGACGGCCCGACGCCGCTGGCCTTTCAGGGCCTTACCGACGACGACCGGGACCTCTACCTCACCCAGGTCAGCCGGGTGAGCTCCGAGCGGGGTGCCCGGCTGGTCGCCGAGGGGCTGGTGCGGCTGACCGACTGGCCGGGCGACGAGAAGTTCCCCGAGCTTTTCGCCCGGTACGACTGGGAGGCCGACGAACCGGCCACCTGGTGCTTCTTCGCCGCGGACCGCGACGGCGATTTCGACATCTACGCCCTGTGGGTGGAGGCGGACCGGTTCTACCAGCTCACCGACCTCCCCGGCACACAGACCGCGCCGCTGGTGATGGTGATGGGCTATTGAGCCCGCGGGGGACGGGCGCGGCGACCTGCGTCCACCGGCTGGCGCAATGAGAGGCCGCCCGGCGCGGAAAGTGTTAAACTCTGACCGTTGACCGCCCACCCCGGCGACCAGACCGCGCCGCTGGCGCTGACCGGTGAGTGAAAATGGGGAAAATGGGTAAAGACAAACAACGGGTAAAAAAGGGCTTTAAAGGACTTCTACAAGAACTTGCCGCCACACTGAGCGGTCATGTTTCTACAAAAGACCAACAATGGACTGTGAAGGGGTTTATTGACGTATTTCGAAATGTCTACACCATTTCTGCGGATACAAAGATCGTTTCAAAAGTTCTTGAGATACACTTACTTCCCGTACTTCTCAAGTTCGCAGAGGAACACAATTTCAAAATCGTACTTGCTAAACACCAAAATTATTATCCAGATTTATCTTTTATATCAGCAGAAGATGACACCATAAAGTTCGCCGTTGATTTAAAAACGACTTATCGTTCACTCGATAAGCCTGGTTTCTGCAACGGTTTTACACTTGGTTCCCACGGAAGTTATTTCGTCAAACGTTATGTAAAGAAAAATATTCAGTTTCCATATAGTAACTATATAGGTCACTTCTGCCTTGGGATTATTTACACTCGCACAGATCCAGGCGATACAGATGAAACAAAAGTTTATCCTGTAACCGCACTTCATTCCATAGTTTCCGTTATTAAGGATATACAATTTTTCGCTTGCGAAAAATGGGAAATAGCGAGCGATTCACAGGGGAGCGGAAACACGGCGAATATCGGGAGTATCGTCCACATAGAAGACATTTTACAGGGAAACGGGGTCTTCAAAAACCTTGGGGAAAAATGGTTCGATGAGTATTGGATGAACTACGGCAAAATCATCATCACGACACCGACGGGGGAGCAGAAGAAGATTACAAGGCTGCGTGAATTTCTTGAGTTCAAGGGTCTCGATCCCGACCTTGCCAATCCGTGTATCAGGACATCCGCGAAAGGGGGCGGCTCCGGTGAAGAATAAAATACTCGTACCACCGATCAAATGCCAGGGTATCAAGACGAAGCTCGTTCCTTTGATACTGGCGAACACCCGAGTACCTGAAGACGGCCGGTGGATCGAGCCGTTCATGGGTTCCGCCGTCGTCGGCCTCAACGCCAGGCCGAGAATAGCTTTATTTGCCGATCTAAACCCCCACGTTATCGGATTATACGCAGCCCTGAAATCCTCGAGCATCACCCCCCATTCGGCTCGGGCATACCTTGAAAAAGAAGGAGATACGCTCAGGGAGAAGGGAGAGGACCATTACTACTTCATCCGCGATCGTTTCAATAAAAAAGGCGAACCCTTGGATTTCCTCTTCCTCTCCCGTTCTTGTTTCAACGGAATGATAAGATTTAATAAAAAGGGCGGCTTCAACGTTCCATTTTGTAAAAAAACAGAACGATTTTCAAAAGCATATATCACTAAAATTGTCAATCAGATTGACAGGTTTTACGACCTGTTGAAATTATATGATTGGTCATTCGCATGCCAGGATTTTGAAAAAACGATAAGTTCAGCGACGGAGAAGGATATCATCTACTGTGACCCTCCTTATCTAGGTAGACACGTTGATTACTTCAACTCATGGAAAGAAGAGGATGAGAGGAGGCTTTTTCAATGCCTGTCTTCGACGAGGGCGAAATTCATTTTATCTACATGGCACAGCAATAGATACCGTTCCAACAATTTCTTGAAGTCGTTGTGGTCACGATTCCACATAGTGACCCAAGAACATTTTTATCACGTCGGCGCTAAAGAAGACAACCGTAATGCAATGCTCGAAGCTCTTGTGATGAACTTTGATCCTGCTTGCGAAAGGATTGAAAAACCGCAATATATTCAAGAAACACTATTTGATACTCTTTTGAGTTTAAGGGATCGTTGACGCATTTATCCTTTCCAGCAAGGGGTGAAGATTGGCTCAGAACCTGCAAGAGATAGCCCTGGGGATGATCGAGACCAAGGGGCTGGTGGGCGCGATCGAGGCCGCCGACGCCATGGTCAAGGCCGCCAACGTCAAGCTCATCGGCAAGGAGAAGATAGGCGGGGGCTACGTGACGGTGATGGTGCGGGGCGAGGTGGGCGCGGTGAAGGCCGCCACCGACGCCGGCGCCGCCGCCGCCGCCCGCGTGGGCGAGCTCGTCAGCGTCCACGTCATCCCCAGGCCCCACGAGAACGTGGAGATGCTCCTCCCCGGCGAATAGGTAACCCGTGACTGAGGAATTTCGGGACACCCCCCGGCGCGTGGCCGAGGCGGTGCGGCGGGAGCTCGCGGAGAGGAGCTATCCGTCCGGCGGGCCGGAGCAGGATACGAAGCCTCCCCCGGTCCCCGTCGAGCCGAACCCCACCGGCCCGGCGCCCCGTGTCGCGCCGTCGGAGGCCGACCCCCGGCGCATCCCCGTGGCGGTCAGCGGCCGCCACGTACACCCGTGCGCCGAGAATCTGGCGCTCCTCTTCGGCCAGGGGCATCGGTTGACGAAGGTCCGCGAGTTGAGCCAGACCGGCCAGTTCGCCGCCGAGGAGATTTTAAATCTGGTCGGCCCGAAGGCCGCGCTGACCACCAGAATCCTGGGGCCGGTGCGGGAGAAGACCGTCGTCGAGCTGTCGAAGAGCGACCTGGTCCGCCTGGGGGTGCCGCACGAGGTGCTGCCCGGCGGGTCGGTTAAATTGGCGGGTCCGCTGGTTTTAATCGGCCCCCGGGGCGAGCTCCGGCTCACGGATCAGGTGGCCCTGGCCGACCGGCACCTGCACTGCACCCCCGCCGATGCCGCCGCCCTGGGAGTATCCGATGGGCAGCGGGTGAGCGTGGTGGCCGACGGCTGGCGCGGGGCGCGCCTTGACCAGGTCCGGGTCCGCGTCCGGGAGGACTTCCGCCTCGAGCTGCACCTGGACACCGACGAAGGGAACGCGGTCGGGTTGAGAACCGGCGACACCGTCCGCCTGTCCGACACCACCCCGCCGCCCGCGCGGGAAGGAATCCCCGTCGCCGAAAAGAGAAAACCGCTCCCCGTGGCGACCGTCTCCGCCGGTGGCCGGGAGCCACGCCTGCTGGGCGGAATCCCCGGCGTGGCGCCGCTGGGGCTGGTCACGGAGAACGACGTCCGGGCCGCCGCCCGGGCCGGACTCGCCGAGATTCCCGTCACCCCCCGCGCCATCGTCACCCCCGCCGCCCGGGACATGCTGAAGGAACTGGGCCTCACCCTCTCGACCCGGCGGTAAACCCCCATGACCGCCGCCCAAACAGCCGTGGACCTGGCGCGCGAAGCCGGAGTCGTCGGCGCCGGGGGCGGCGGATTCCCCACCCACGTCAAGCTCTCCCTCCCCGCCGACATTATTATCGCCAACGCCGCCGAGTGCGAGCCCCTCGTCGTAAAGGACACGGCGCTCGTCGAGCGCGGGGCGGAAATAGTTCTAAAGGGATTGAAGCTCGCCGGTGAGGCCGTGGGGGCCGGGCGGCTTATCGTCGCGGCCAAGCCCAAACGCGAGAAGGCCTGGCGCGCTCTGCAAGATGCAACCGGCGTCGGAATCGAGCTATTCCCCCTCCCCGACGCCTACCCCGTGGGCGACGAGGTGACGCTGGTCAAAATGATTACCGGGCGGACGGCGCCGCGGGGCGGCCTGCCCGCCGATGTCGGCGCCCTGGTCCAGAACGTCGAGACGCTCTACAACCTGGCCCGCGCCGCGGAAAGGCCGGTGACCGAGAAGTGGGTCTGCGTCGTCGGGGCGGTGGAGCGGCCCATCGTCACGGTCGTCCCCATCGGCTACCCGGCGGCGGGCCTGCTGGAAATAGCGAAACCCGAGCCGGGCGCGGTGGTCCTCGAGGGCGGCCCGGCCATGGGGACCATCATCGAGCCGCGGGAAGCCCACGTCGCCAAGCATCTCTCGGGCTACACCGTCCTGCCCGGCAATTCGCCGGTCGTCGCGCACCTGCGGGGCACGTTGGAGCTGAACCGCCGCCGGTCGCTGACCGCCTGCATCCAGTGCCGACTCTGCACGGACCACTGCCCGCGCTGGCTCACCGGGCGGGAGGTCCGGCCGCACCTGTGGATGCGCGCGCTGTGCCTGGGCACGGGCTTCGACCGGCTGGCCGGCGACCTCTGGGGCTGCTGCGCCTGCGGCGTCTGCGAGCTCTACGCCTGCCCCGAGGGGCTCTCGCCGCGCCGGGTGGCCCTCGAGATTCGGGAGCGGATGCCCCACCCGCCTATGGAAAATAAACCGCCCGGCGACCGCCCGCTCTTCGGCGAGCGCCACCCCCCGACCCGGCGGCTCATGGGCCGCATGGGGATTCTGGACTACGACCGGCTCGTGGAATGGGTGGAGGCCCCGCCGGTGAATTTCCTGAAAATCGCCCTCCTCCAGGGCGCGGGGAGCCCGGCGAAGGCGACCGTGCGTAAAGGCGACGGGGTTCGGGCGGGAGAGAAAATCGCCGAGGCGGCGGCGGCCCTCGGCGTCCCCCTCCACGCCCCCGCGGACGGAACCGTGGTCGAGGTCACGGATACGTACATCGGGATCGAGGTCCGCTGATGGACGATACGGCCTTGGGCTTGCTCGAGCTCTACAGCGTCGCCCGGGGGATGCGGGCGGCGGACGCGGGGAACAAGGCGGCACAGGTACGCTTAATCTTCGCCCGCCCGTTCTGCGCCGGGAAGTTCGGGATACTGTGGGCCGGGGACGTGGCCGGGGTCAGCGCGGCTCTGGCCGCCGGACGGCGGGTCGGCTCCCACCTGGTGGTGGACGAGACTCTCCTCCCCGCGGCGCACCCGTCCTTGATTCCCGCTCTCGGCGGCGCCAACCCCTACCCCCCCGGCGCGGCCCTGGGGATAGTAGAGACCTACTCCATCGCCTCGACGCTGGGCGCGGCGGACGCGGCGGCCAAGGCGGCCCGCGTCGAGGTCGTCGAAATGCGCGTGGCCGTGGGCCTCGGCGGGCGGGGGTATTTTTCGGTGGCCGGGGAGGTGGCGGCGGTGCAACAGGCGGTTGACGTGGCGCGGGCCTACGTCGTGGAGCTCGGCCTGTTGGTGGACGCGCAGGTCATCCCCGCGCCCGACCCCCAGCTCATCCGGCGCCTGGGGCTCCTGGAGGGGTGATTGCCGACGGCCCGTGCATCTGTCCGTGCCTCGCTGCGATGATGTAGGGGCGGGTGTCCACACCCGCCCGTTTTTTTATAAGGTAGCCCTCACCCTCAATCCCTCTCCCACGGGGAGAGGGAGGCCACAGGCCGCCGCTTTCACGTTCCCGACCTCTACCCTCACCCCGGCCCGTCGGCGCGCCACTCCCACGGGGAGAGGGAAGCCGCCAACGGGGCGTCGGGAATTAATAAAGCCACCACACGCGGGGCTAAATTTGAGAATTTTAAAAATCGCGTCGCGATACTGCGATCCAACGCGCTGCGTTGGTCAATCGCCCCGCTCCGAGGGGTGCATCCCGTGGATGAGCCCGAATCGCTTCGCCAGCCGCCCGTACCCCTCCGCCTCCGCCCGGGACAGGTGGACCCGCGGGCTGAGCCGCTGCTCGCGGTCGCCCCAGGTGGCCTCGACGAGCGCCAGGTCCGCCCCCGCGCAGAGCTTCCGCAGATTTTCGCCGGGCCCCGTGTCACCGGAAAAGGCCACGACCACCCCCCCGAGCTCCACGCGGTAGCCCAGGGCGGGGATGGGGCCGAGGACGCCGGCGGCGGTGGAGCCGCGGTGCTCGACGGCGTAGGCCCGCAGCGCCCAGCGGTCCAGATTCACCTCGTCGCCGTCGCCGAGGGGCAGCCGCTCGACGGCGAAGGGCGCGTCGGGGTAGAGCTCGAAGAAGCGGTCCAGGAACGCCTCGACCTCGACGCAACCCGCCGGGTAAGCCACCGGCAGGGCGGTCTCGCGGCCGATCATCCGCAAAAAACCGAGGAGCGTGTGCAGGCCGCCCACGTGGTCGAAGTGGCCGTGGGAGAAGGCGACGCCCTCCAGCCGCGCGGGCCTGAGCCGGGCTTCCAGGAGGTCGCGCAGCGCCCCGTCGCCGCAGTCCAGCAGCAGAAATCCGCCCCGATTCTCCACCGCCACGGTCGTCGCAACCCCGGCGGCGGAGTAGAGCACGTGGACCGCGATGCCTCCGTCGAGCCCGAACGTCTTCACGTGTCCCTCACGGGTTGGTGTCCTTGGTCTTCAGGCTGAATCCGATTCCGCGCCGGCCGGAAAGGCGGTTGTAGAGAAGCGGCATGAGCCAGAGCGTGGGCACCGCCGCGGCCACGGAGAAGAGCGCGTCGGCGACGAGGTCCCCGCCCGCCAGCGCACCCAGGACCAGCTCCAGGACGACCGCGATGACGGTCAGCGCCAGGAAGCTGGGCAGGACGTAGGCCAGGGAGCGGAGCTCGATACGCCGGAGGACGACGCCCTCGGCGGTTTTCGCGAGTCTCAGCCGGACGCCGTCGCCGCCGGCGGCCACGCGGTTGTAGATGACGGCCGCCATCATCCCACAGAGCACGACGAGGCCGGCCACGAAGAACGTCCCGGCGAGGCCGTTCACCAGCAGCACCTCGAGCCCGGTCTCCTCGCCGTAGAACAAGTCGCCGAGGCCCACGACGCTCACCAGCCCCAGCGTTCCCGCCATGTTCACCGCCCCCAGTGCCAGCATCGGGACGAAGAGGCGGCTGACGCTGCGGAAGGGCACCTCTGAAATACGCCGGGCGTCCGGCTCGCCCTCCACGGGCAGGAGCTCCAGGTCCAGCGTCAGCACGCCCCGGTTGTAGCGGTTGTACGCCGCCGCGAAGGCCGCCAGCCCCAGGACGCTCCAAAGGGTGTTGACCGGGACGAAGACGGCGAAGGTCAGGAGGAACCCGCCGCCGCCGGTGACCTGGTTGACCAGCAGGGCCAGCTCCCGCGTACCGCCCAGCCCGGAGAACCACGAGGCCCCGAACACCGCCCAGGCCGTGAACAGCAGGGGGAGGTAGAGGCGGAGGAGGGAGAGCGGCTTGATGCGGGTGATTTGCTTCACGGGTCGGGTCGCGTTGAGAGTACCGTGGAATTATACCAGACCCGGCGGAGGGTCATGGGCCGGGGTGAGGACCGGAGTCGCCCGCGGGCGGGGTGGACACCCGCCCCTACGCCATCGCAAACAGCGGTTCCCTCCCCCCTCTGGGGGGAGGGCCAGGGAGGGTGGTAGAAAGCGGCGGCCCGCAGAGGGGCCGCCCTACGCCATCGCAACCCAAGGCGAAGGGCTAAATTACGCCTATTCCACCTTCCCCTCCCCCCGGGCCCGCAGGAGGAAGAGGCCGCCGATGCCCGCCAGCGCCCCGCCGAGAGTCACCCACTCGAATACCGACAGCCCCGACGTGGTCAGAAGGTTCACCAGCGTCCCGACGGCGTAGGCCCCCAGAGTGGGCACGCCGATCCAGAAAGCCGGGCTGGTGCGCTCTTGCTGGGGGAGGTCCCCGGCGACGATGCGGCCCGAGAGGCCGTCCATGACCAGGGGCCAGTCGGCGCCCCCGCGCCCCTCGGTGGAGAAGACCACCCGCCAGTAGGGGTGGTAGATGTAGGCGGTCAGGCTGCGTACGGTGTCCTGGCTCTCCGTCGCTTCGGTCGGGGGCGGGGGGAAGAGGACGTCGGACGCGGAGAGGGCGTCGGGGTCCAGCGGCTCCACGGTGAGCCCGGCGGCGCCCTCGGCCAGGTGGGGGCTCAGGGGGTCCGCGCCGGCGAGCTGCAGCTCGTCCAGATCGAAGGCCGGCGTGAGCTCGGTGGTCTCCCGACGCTCGAAGGAGCCGTTCGAGGGGACCAGCCGCTCGGCGTAGTCCAGGCGCCAGGGGACGAGGAGGCGCTCGTCGGCCTCCAGCTTGAGGCGGCCGCGGTGACCGCCGCCCCGAAGCCGCTTGCGGGCGGCCAGCATGGCCTCGCCGGAATTCAGCCCCCCGACCACCGCGAAGGTCGGCGCGCCCTCGGCGTAGTGGGCGTAGGCGGCCCCGCAGTGCCGGCAGACCAGGGCGCCCCCGAAGAGGTTGCCGTGGCCCGGGCGGCCGCAGGCCGGGCAGCGGTAGAGAACTGTCAGGCGGGAGATCAACCGGTTATTCCGAGAACTGCCTCTCCAGCCAATCGGCGATCAGCGCGCGCACCTCGGGTCGGGAGCCGAACAGGTGCGTCCCGTGACCGCCGGTGGGGTAAACCACGAGCTCGGGGGCGAATAGCAGCTCGGCCAGAGCGGCCACGCTTTTTTCCGAGTAGGAGTCGTCCCCGGCCGCGACGAGGAGGGCCGGGCGCCTGCCGTAATCCGTCGCGTACGCACCGGGCTTCACCCCGCGGTAGTCCGAGCCCGGGCTGAGCATGACCACGCCGGCCACCCGCGAGTCGTCGGCGGCTTCGATGAGGACCAGGTTGGCGCCGATGCTGGCCCCGATGAGGAAATATTTTCCGGAAACCTGTTCCGCCAGGTAGTCCAGGGCCGCCCGGACGTCGTTGGCGCAGCCGAGCCACTCCTCCGTCTCGAAGTTCTTGTAGTCGAGGGCGCCGCGGGCCGACTGGCCGTGGCCGCGCAGGTCCAGGGCCACCACGTCCAGCCCCTTGCTTATCAGGGTCTCGACGAGCGGCCCCCAGTCGGCGCGGGTGCGGCCCAGCATGTGGACCAGGACCACCCCGCCGCGCGGGGGCGAGCCCTCCACGCCCAGGTACTCCAGCGTCACCGCCACCCCGTCGGAGGTGACCTTCTGAATCACCGAACCGCCGAGAACCGCGGGCGGGGGCGGTGAATCGGCGCCCTCGAGCCCGGCGTTACCGACCGTCAAATCCGATTCACCCGGTCCCTCCTCGCCGGAACAGGCCCCAAACGCGACCAGGACGAACACGAACAGCAGCGCGGGCATCCTCTTCATCGCGCACCTCCGGAATTTCCCCCGACCGCTTTATCCTACCACAACCGGCCCCCGCCCGGTACACGCCCGGCCCCTGGCCTTCGGGGCGGAAAAGGGGTATGATGGGGTAGTATGTAAACCGTGGAGATGAAATGCGGCTAATCCTCGCGCTCGCCCTGGCGCTGTTCGTCCTTCCCGCGGCGGCCCAGGAGTACGCCGAGGAGGATTTACGCCGGATGGAGGTCACCGACGTCCTTTTGGACACGGAGACCGGCTCGACGAGCCTGGTGCTGAAGGAGGTTGACGGGGAGCGGTTCATCGTGATGGGCATCGGCCCGGCGGAGGCCACCGCCATCGCCGCGGCCCTGGAGGACTTCAGCTTCGACCGGCCCCAGACCCACGACCTTCTGGTGAGGGTGATTCTCACGCTGGGCGCCGACCTGGAGCGGGTGGTCATCACCCAGCTCCTCGAGGGGGCGTACTACGCGCGGCTGGAGCTGGTGCGGGACGGGGAGGTGCTGGCGGTTGACTGCCGTCCGTCGGATGCCGCGGCCACGGCGCTGCGGTTCGCGGCGCCCGTCTACGCCACCGAGCTGGTCCTCAAGCAGGCCTGGGAATCCTACGAGGTGGAGAACCCCGGCGGGATCGAGGGCATCTGAGCCGTGGGAAAGACGAATTTGACGAAAAAGCCCCTCGGGGGCTTTTTTTCACGCGCCGACCGGGGGGTCGGCCAGGAGCGACTCGACCCAGGCGCGGTTGGTCCACAGGGCGCAGCCGCCGTCGGACTCGGTGAGCAGCGAGTGATTCTCCCGCAGCGTGCGCAGGAAACCGGACCGCAGCGCCTCCTTCAGGGAGGTTTTTTTCAGGCTCGCGTCGGAGAAGGGGGCGAAGGGGCAGGGTTCGAGGCCGCCGTCGGGGGCGACGTGGACGAATCCGCGCCCCGCCGACAGGCAGCCGCCGTAGGGCCCCTCGTCGCCGGGGAAGGGGATGCAGAGGACTTTCAGCCGCTCCTGGAGCGTTTCGGCCCTGCGGATGAGCTCCGCCCGCTGCCCGCCGTCGAGGACCAGGCCCCCGGTGCCGGGGGCGACGGGCACGTACTCGACGAAGAAGAAGACACCGCAGCCGGCGTCCTTGAAGGCCCGGACGAAGTCGGGGTCGGTGACGGCGGCGAAATTCCCCCGGGTCACGGTCAACGAGACGCCGCAGAGAACCCCGGCGGCGCCGAGGCGGGCGATGACCTCCCGGACCCGCCGATAGACGCCCCGCCCCCGCCGCGCGTCGGTGGCGGCCTCGTGGCCCTCCAAGCTCACCACGGGGACGACGTGGGGCTGGCGCCGGAGCCGGGCGATTATCCCATCGTCAATCAAGAGGCCGTTGGTGAAAACGGGGAAGAGTGTGCGGCGGCGCTCTCCAGTCAAGTCCAGGATGCCGGGGCGCAGAAATGGCTCACCCCCGGCCAAAAAGACCACCGAAGAGCCGAGGTCCTCGGCCTCGGCCAGAATCTCGCCCAGGCGCGCCAGGGGCAGCTCACCGTCCGGCGAGCGCCCGTGGGCCCGTGCGTAGCACCCCCGGCAGCGGAGGTTGCAGCGGGCGGTGACGCTGACGATGAGGTAGGGCGGGACGTGAACGCCCATTCTTTCCCACCGTGCCCGGCGACGGACGGCCAGCTTTTGGGCCAGGAGCGTCCGCAGGGCGAAGGCGAGGCGGCGGGGGGACCCGAACGTCACCCGGAGCCCCGCGCGGAACAGGCGCGCGAGGTTGGCGTTCATCGCGGCGATGTGCTCAGAGTCCATCGGCGTATCGGGTCGCGGTTCGCCCCATTTTATGTAAGTCCCCCCCGACACGCAAGGAATAAGGGCGGATCGGCCGCCGTTTAAACCTTTCACCGACCCGTGGCGGCTTGCGATGACGTAGGGCGGCCCCTCCGCGGGCCGCCGCGTACTACCCCTCACCCTAGCCCGTAGGCGAGCTTCCCCCCAGAGGGGGGAGGGGACAGGCCCACGGACCGCGCCTCACTGTGATGA